>ERZ773069.1327-NODE-1327-length-14582-cov-7.459833_pt1 | contig 14582 bp, 5 predicted proteins | sample MGYA00580619_ERZ773069 | MGnify/ENA primary metagenome ERZ773069 (study PRJEB29015, sample SAMEA2738007) | human oral metagenome | biome: human oral; feature: human-associated habitat; material: dental | place: China | collected 2108 ...
TAGCGGGCTGGGCGAGCGGCGGCCCCGCAAAGGTCGCCGTTCTCTCGAGCGGCCTCATGGGCACGGTCTCCGGCAGCTCCGTTGCAAATGTCGTCGGCACCGGCTCGCTCACGATCCCAATGATGAAGAAACTCGGCTACAATGCGAACTTTGCAGGCGCCGTCGAGGCGGCGGCATCCACGGGCGGACAGCTCATGCCGCCGGTCATGGGCGCAGCGGCATTTCTCATGGCGGAGTTCGTCGGCGTGCCTTACATTGACGTTGTCAAGGCAGCGGCCATTCCTGCACTGCTCTATTTCACCGGCGTCTGGCTGGGCGTGCATTTCGAGGCAAAGCGCAAGAAGCTCAAGGGCATCCCGCGGAGCGAGCTGCCGAACCCGCTGACCCTGCTCAAGGAGCGCGGGCATCTCGCCATTCCCCTCGTCGTCATCGTCTACCTCCTCGTGTCGGGCTATACGCCCATGCGCGCGGCGCTCGTCGCCATCGTCCTCTCGATTGTCTGCGCCATGCTGCGCAAATCCACGCGCATGGCACCCATCGAGATCGTCTACGGCCTTGAGCGCGGCGCGAAGGCGGTGCTCGGCGTGCTCATCGCCTGTGCGGCGGCAGGCATCATCATCGGCGTCGTCACAAAGACCGGCGTCGGCCTGCGCCTCGCCTCGGGACTCATTGAGCTCGCGGGCGGCATGCTCCTGCCGGCCATGTTCTTCACCATGATCACGGCAATTGTGCTCGGCATGGGCGTCCCGACGACGGCGAACTACGTCATCACATCGACCATCGCCGCGCCTGCGCTTGTGCAGATGGGTGTGCCGCTTCTCGCAGCGCACATGTTTGTCTTCTACTTCGGCATCATCGCGGACGTCACGCCGCCCGTTGCGCTCGCCGCCTATGCGGGGGCGGGCATCAGCGGGGGCAATGCGCTGAAGACGGGGGTTCACGCCTCAAAACTCGCGATTGCGGCGTTCATCATCCCGTATATTTTCGTCCTCTCGCCCGTTATCCTGATGGTTGATGCCGAGCCGCTCACCCTTGTGATAGCGACCCTCTCCGCGCTTGCGGGCATGGTTGCCCTCAGCTCCGCGCTCTGCGGCTTCCTCGCCGATCACTGCCGCTTCTATGAGCGGCTCCTCCTTATCGTTGCCGGACTTCTCATGATCAAGCCCGGCGGCACAACCGACATAATCGGCTTTGCCGTTTTTGCCGTGATCATTGCGGTGCAGTACCTGCGCGCAAAGAAGGCAGCATAAAAACCAATGACTCTGACCGCCTGAGCATTTTGCTCGGCGGTCTTTCTTGTATAACGAAAAGGAGGAACCCCCGCATCTGCAGGAGTTCCTCCTTTTCGTTCGAATCGGTTTAATTCTTGTCGTTTGGTGTGATGTCGATCGGGGGCGCCTCGATTGCCTGCTGCTCCTCCGGTTTTTTGCGGCGGAGGAAGAAGAACACGGCTCCTCCGATGAGGACGAGGACAACGACGACTGTGGCGATGATCGCCGTCTTGTTCCAGATGCGGAATGCAGCTTCGATCTTGGACGACTCGCCCGTGACCAGGGTCTTGCCGAGGTTCCACGTCAGCGTCTTGCCGTTGTTCTCCGTGCGGTCGGCATTTGAACTCTCAGGGACAACGGGGAGGGTCATCTGATAGGTGAACGTGATATTGCTTGCGAACGCACCTGCGCCGCCGCCGTTCTGACTGCCCTCAAACAGCAGGTCGAACTTGTAGTCGCTGTAAAACAGACTCTTGTTCACCGTAATGCCTGCATTCTTTCCCTCGTTTGCCTTGAAGAAATCATTCTCGGCCAGCTTTTCGATCGACGCATAGTGCTCGGTGATCTCGTAGCCCGCCATATTGTCCTTCGTGACAGGCTCGACCTGCGCCTCGGGATTCTTCGCGAGGGCCGTTGTCTTGCTCTGCTCGACAACCTCGGCAAGCATCGGTACGCTGACGAGCGTGGTCTTGAGATCGGCGCTTCCATCGTCGTTGATGACGACATTCACATCGCCGCTGAAGCAGCCGCTCGTGAGCGCGAGCACGCTAAGCATCGCTGCGGCAAGAAGCGTCCGCATTGTGCGTGTGCATTGTTCGAACATAAAATACCTCCTATAATTCCTGTGCTTTAAATCCACTTGTATTTTACATGAGCGAATGGGGTTTTGCAAGCTGGACCATTGACTCAAAGAAGCAGGCGGCTGCGTCTCTGGCGTATGCATAAGACGTTTCGATTCTTCGAAAGAAAAAGATGAAAATATCTCTTGACATGAAAATTAGGATGTAGTAGTATGTAATGACCTATTGACGTAAGAATGGGGATTTGTGCGCCTTTTTTCGGGAGACTGCGGTCTTTCGGCTCTATTTTTAGAAAGGACATGAGAGCAAGGTATTCGGTCTGTTGCCTTGTTCTTTTTGTGTCTTTTCAATCGACATGCACAGATGCCCTGATGATATTCAGCGAAAGGGTGACAGCGTTCATGTTCAATCCTGTGTCGGTCGGCCGTCGCACCAGGTACAGCTACGCGCGCATCAAGGAAGTTATGGAGATGCCGCATCTCCTCGACATCCAGCGCACGAGCTATCAGTGGTTTCTGGAGGTGGGACTCGCGGAGATCTTCCGCGATATCTCGCCTATTCAGGATTTCTCGGGGAATCTGATCCTTTCGTTTGAATCATTTGCGCTCGGTGAGCCGAAGTACGATCTCGACGAGTGCAAGGAACGTGACGTGACCTATGCCGCACCCCTGCGCGTGAACGTGCGCCTCGTGAACCGCGAGACGGGCGAGATCAAGGAGCAGGAGGTCTTCATGGGCGATTTCCCGCTCATGACGGATACGGGCACGTTCATCATCAACGGCGCGGAGCGCGTCATCGTCAGCCAGCTCGTCCGATCGCCCGGCACCTACTACGGTGTCGAGATCGATACGTCGGGCAAGGAGCTCTACAACGCGACGATGATCCCGAATCGCGGCGCGTGGATCGAGCTGGAGACGGATGCGAACGACATTGTGTCCGTGCGCATTGACCGCACGCGCAAGATGCCTGTGACCTATCTCGTCCGCGCACTCGGCTACGAGACGGATGCGGAGATCCACGAGCTCTTCGGTGACGATCCACGTATCCTTGCGACAATTGAGCGCGACACGGACGAGGTGAAGACGCGCAGCAAGGCGGTCATCGAGATTTACCGACGCCTGCGTCCCGGTGAGCCCGCGAACGAGGACAACGCGCGGCAGCTGCTCGAGACGCTGTTCTTTGACCCGCGCCGCTACGATCTGGCGACGGTCGGACGCTATAAACTGACAAAGAAGCTCGGCTGGCGTCGCCGTCTCTTGGGCAAGGTGCTTGCCCATCCTGTCGTTGACAAGGAAACGGGCGAGATCGTGTTCCCGCAGGGCGAGCCGATCACGCAGGACATGGTGGATGCCGTGAGCGCGGAGCGTGAGACGGCGCTCTTTGGTGAGGGCGAGATCGTCAGCTTTGACGTGCAGAAAGCCGACGGCGATGTGCACCGTATGCTCTGCGCGCCGACGCGGGACTATCAGTTCCGCACGGTGACGCGCGAGGATGTCATGGCGGCGATCAGCTACCTGCTCGGCCTCATGGACGGATTCGGCAATACGGACGACATCGACCACCTCGGCAACCGCCGTGTGCGTGCGGTCGGAGAGCTGCTGCAGAACCAGTTCCGCATCGGCCTTTCGCGCATGGAGCGCGTCGTGCGCGAGCGCATGTCGATCCAGGAGACGGAGAGCATCACGCCGCAGGGACTCATCAATATTCGCCCCGTCGTGGCGGCGGTGAAGGAGTTCTTTGGCTCCTCGCAGCTCTCGCAGTTCATGGATCAGCACAACCCGCTCTCCGAGCTGACGCATAAGCGCCGCCTTTCGGCGCTCGGTCCCGGCGGTCTCTCGCGCGAGCGCGCGGGATTTGAGGTGCGCGACGTGCACAACTCGCACTATGGGCGCATGTGTCCGGTTGAGTCGCCGGAAGGTCCGAACATCGGACTCATTGGCTCGCTCGCGAACTACGCGCGCGTGAATCAGTTCGGGTTTATGGAGACGCCCTATCGCCGCGTGGACAAGGAACATCACCGTGTGACGGATGATGTTCGCTACCTGACGGCGGACGAGGAGGATGAGCTCATCATCGCACAGGCGAATGAGCCGCTGGATGAGAATGAATACTTCGTCAACGAGCGTGTCACAGCACGTTTTCATGAGGAGACGGGGCTGCATCCGCGTGAGCGCGTGGACTATATGGACGTGTCGCCGCGTCAGGTGTTCTCCATTGCGACGGCAATGATCCCATTCCTGGAGAATGACGATGCGAACCGTGCCCTCATGGGTGCGAACATGCAGCGCCAGGCGGTGCCTCTCCTCAAGACGCAGGCGCCGCTCGTCGGTACGGGGATGGAGTACAAGGCCGCGTGCGACTCGGGCGTTATGGTGCTCGCAAAGCACAGCGGCGAGGTGACGGAGGTTTCGGCAGATGCGATCACGGTCCGCTCGGACGAGGGCGCATTTGATACCTATAAACTGCAGAAATTCATCCGTTCGAACCAGGCAACGTGCATCAATCAGAAGCCGCTCGTCTATGTGGGCGACCGCGTGACGGAAGGGCAGCCCATCGCCGATGGCCCCTCGACGGACAACGGTGAGCTGGCACTCGGCTACAACATCATCGTTGCCTATATGCCGTGGGAAGGCTATAACTATGAGGACGCAGTTCTCCTCAGTGAGAACCTTGTCAAGCGTGACCTCTATACCTCGATTCACATCGAGGAGTATGAGTGTGATGCGCGTGATACAAAGCTTGGTCCCGAGGAGATCACGCGCGACATTCCGAATGTTGCGGAGGATGCGCTCAAGGATCTCGATGAGGACGGCATCATTTCCATCGGCGCGGACGTGCGCCCTGGGGACATCCTCGTCGGCAAGGTCACGCCGAAGGGCGAGACGGAGCTGACGGCAGAGGAGCGTCTCCTGCGGGCCATCTTCGGGGAAAAGGCCCGGGAAGTGCGGGATACGTCGCTGCGCGTTCCTCATGGCGAGGCGGGGAAGATCGTCGACGTGAAGGTTTTCAATCGCGAAAACAACGATGAGCTGCCGCCGGGGGTCAATCACCTGGTTCGCGTTTACATCGCCCAGAAGCGTAAGATCTCCGTCGGGGATAAGATGTCCGGCCGTCACGGGAACAAGGGTGTCGTTTCCAAGATCATGCGGCAGGAGGACATGCCCTTTCTGCCGGACGGAACGCCGGTGGATATCGTGTTGAACCCTTTGGGTGTTCCCTCGCGCATGAACATCGGTCAGATTTTGGAAACCCATTTAGGGATGGCCGTGCGGGAATTGGGGAATCAGATCAAGGCGGGGGATCCCACTGTTGAGCAGCGCCTTCGTGATATCGGCTATAATTTTGATGCTTACGGCATGCCGAAACCTGACGAGGCCGGCATTCATATTGCTACGCCGGTCTTTGACGGGGCAGGAGAAAATGAAGTCTTTGATACCATTAAGGCGGCGGGCCTGCCGGCGGACGGCAAGACGGTGCTCTACGACGGCCGAACGGGCGAACCTTTTGAGAATCGCGTCACCGTTGGTTGCGTGTATATGCTGAAACTCCATCATTTGGTGGATGACAAGATTCATGCCCGCTCTACGGGACCGTATTCTTTGGTTACGCAGCAGCCTTTGGGCGGCAAGGCGCAGTTCGGCGGGCAGCGCTTTGGTGAAATGGAAGTTTGGGCTCTGGAAGCTTACGGCGCGTCCTATACGCTGCAAGAGATTTTGACCGTGAAGTCAGACGATGTGGTGGGCCGCGTAAAGACTTACGAAGCCATCGTCAAGGGAGAAAATATTCCCGAGCCGGGGGTACCCGAGTCGTTCAAGGTTCTCATCAAAGAACTTCAGAGCATCGGCCTTGACATCAAAGTGTTGTCGGAGGATGCGCAGGAGATCGTCATTCAGGACGATGAGGAAGATGTTCATGAGACGGCGCGGGAGCTTGATTTCGACGTCAACGGAGTGGATCCAGCCCAGGCTGCGCCGGCCGATAAAGGAACCGTAGGGACGGATGATTATGACGAAGACGCGGCGGACGGTGAGAACGCCGGGGATGATATTATCGCCGATATGGACGTTTTGGAAGGCGACGAAGAGCATCAGGGCGACGATGGGGAAGTCGGTTCTGACGATGAAAATTCGGATGAATAAGAAGGGAGTGACGGCCCCTTGCTGGATGTAAATAATTTTGATTCGATGCGCATCGCACTCGCATCGCCGGAGAAAATCCGCGAGTGGTCGTATGGCGAAGTCAAAAAGCCGGAGACAATCAATTATCGGACTCTCAAGCCGGAAAAGGACGGCCTTTTCTGCGAGAAGATCTTTGGACCTGTAAGGGACTGGGAGTGCGCCTGCGGTAAGTACAAAGGCATTCGCTTCAAGGGCATTACCTGCGAGCGCTGCGGTGTTGAAGTAACCACCGCAAAGGTTCGTCGTGACCGCATGGGTCACATCGAGCTTGCTGCTCCTGTAAGCCACATCTGGTACTTCAAGAGCCCAACCAGCTTCCCTCTGGCACGTCTTCTTGATATCAAGAGCAAGGACCTCGAGAAAGTCCTCTACTTTGCATCTTACGTAATCACCAGTGTTGACACTGAGGCACGTGAGGCTGACGTAGACGATCTTCGTGAGGAGCTTGCAGCAGACCTCGAAGAGCTTGACGCAGAGCGTGACGATCAGATCGCACGTCTTCGCGAGCAGGGCCAGCCACAGGATGACGAGTTTGGCGATTTTGAGCCTCTTTCTGAGGACGAGATTCGTGCAGGCGTCGCTGATCTTGAGGAAGAGTACGAGGAAGAGAAGACACTTCGTCGTGAGGCTTTCGAGAAGTTCATGCAGCTTGAGACCAGAGAGCTCATCTCCGATGAGGGTCTGTTCTCCGAGCTTAAGCGCTACTATGGCATCTACTTCAAGGGTGGCATGGGCGCAGAGGCAGTACGTGACCTTCTCTCCAACATTGACCTTGAGAAAGAGGCCAAGGAGCTCCGCGCTATTATCGCCAATGAGGATGCTCAGAAGCAGAAGCGCGAGAAGGCCATTAAGCGCCTTGAGATTGTTGACGCCTTCCTTAAGGGTGGCAACGATCCAGCTAACATGATCCTTGACGTTGTACCAGTTATTCCACCTGATCTTCGTCCTATGGTTCAGCTTGATGGTGGCCGTTTTGCAGCTTCCGACTTAAACGATTTGTATCGTCGTGTTATTAACCGTAACAATCGTCTTAAGCGCCTGCTTGACCTTGAGGCACCTTCTATCATTGTTAACAACGAGAAGCGCATGCTTCAGGAGTCCGTTGACGCTCTGTTTGACAACGGTCGCCGTGGACGTCCAGTCACTGGTCGTGGTGGACGTCCTCTGAAGTCTCTTGCTGAGGCCCTTAAGGGTAAGCAGGGTCGCTTCCGTCAGAACCTTCTGGGTAAGCGTGTTGACTACTCTGGCCGTTCCGTCATTGTTGTTGACCCACACCTGAAGCTGCACCAGTGCGGTCTTCCATCTGCTATGGCACTTGAGCTCTTCAAGCCATTTGTCATGCGTCGTTTGGTTGAGCTCCGCAAGGTTGAAAACATTAAGGGCGCAAAGCGCGCTATTGACCGTGGTACCCCAGTTGTTTGGGACGTTCTGGATGAGGTCATTCAGGACCGCCTCGTTCTTCTCAACCGCGCACCTACCCTTCACCGTCTGTCTATCCAGGCATTTGAGCCAGTCCTTATCGAGGGTAAGGCAATCCACCTGCACCCACTGGTCTGCGCACCATTCAACGCAGACTTCGACGGCGACCAGATGTCTGTTCACGTGCCACTTTCTACTCAGGCACAGACAGAGGCTCGCATTCTGATGCTCTCCAGCAACAACCTCAGAAGCCCTGCTTCTGGTAAGGTTCTGACCGTTCCTTCTCAGGATATGGTCTTTGGTGTCTACTACCTCACTTCCGAGAAGACCGGTGAAGACGCTAAGACTCTTACCTTTGCAAGCTTTGAGGATGCTCTTCTGGCTATTGAGGCCAACCGTGACCTTGATCTTCAGGCAAAGGTTGTTGTCCGCGTAAGCTCCAAGGATGCAAACGTTGCTGATAGCGATCGTGCTATCTTCCGCGTTATGACTGGCCGCGGTCAGTATGAGGACCTGGACGTTACTGAGGGCACCAAGCGTTTTGAGACCACTGTTGGTCGCATTATTTTCAACCGTCAGTGCCTGCCAGAGGATTACCCATACATCAACTACAAGATGGTTAAGTCCGACATTGGTGTTCTGGTCAACGATTGCTGCGACCGTTACCCAATGGCTGATGTTGAGCCAATTCTGGACAACATCAAGAAGACTGGTTTCCACTACGCAACTCTTGCTGGTCTGACCGTTTCTGTTTGGGACGCTGTCATTCCTCCACACAAGCCACAGCTGCTTCAGGAGGCACAGGACCGCGTTGACCAGATCAACGAGTACTACGAGGACGGCTTCCTTTCCGAGCGAGAGCGTCACGTTGAGGTTGTTAACGCATGGACCGAGTGCACCGATCTTCTCGGCTCTGAGATGCTTACAGGCTTTGCAGAGAACAACCCAATTTACATGATGGCTGACTCTGGAGCTCGTGGTTCTAAGACACAGCTTCGCCAGCTTGCTGGTATGCGAGGCCTGATGGCGGATATGTCCGGTGAAACCATCGACCTTCCAATTAAGGCAAACTTCCGCGAGGGTCTTGAGCCTCTTGAGTACTTCATTTCTACCTACGGCGCTCGTAAGGGTCTGGTAGATACCGCATCCCACACCTCCGACTCTGGTTACCTGACTCGTCGACTCGTCGACGTTGCACAGGACGTCATTGTTCGCGAGGAGGACTGCGGCACTGATGAGGCAGTTACCTATCCTCTGATTAAGCCTGGTCAGACTTCTGTTGATACTGACCTGATTGGCCGCTGCACCCTTGAGGATGTCTGCGATCCAAACACTGGCGAGGTTCTTATCCCTGCTGGTGGCTATGTTGAGTCCAAGCAGGATCTTGAGCGTCTTGTTGAGCACGGCCTTGCTAAGGTTCAGCTCCGCGCGCTTCTGACCTGTAAGTCTAAGTACGGCGTCTGCCAGAAGTGCTACGGTTGGGATCTTTCCACCCGTCGTCCTGTCAACATTGGTACTGCAGTTGGTATTATCGCAGCTCAGTCCATTGGTGAGCCTGGTACTCAGTTGACCATGCGTACCATTCACTCCGGTGGTGTTGCAGGCGCAGACGATATTACGCAGGGTCTTCCTACCGTTGCTCGTATGTTCGACGTCGTCGGCAACGTCAACGAGAAGATTCTTGGTCGCGAGGCTGACCTGGCTCCTGTTTCTGGTGTTCTTCACATTACCCCAGAGACCACCGAGTACCTGCTGCGTATTGTTGATGCAGACGATGCTTCCCGTGTCATCGAGGAGTGGCGTGTACCTGCATCTGTCCGCTTCATGCCTGGCATTGAGGATGGCGTTGTTGTCCGTGCTGGTGACCAGATTACCCGCGGCTTCGTCAACTTCCGTATGCTCCGTCGACTCACTGACATTGAGTCCACTATGCACACCTTCGTTGAGTCCGTTAAGGACGTCTATACCTCCCAGGGTGTAGAACTCAACGATAAGCACATCGAGGTTATCGCACGTCAGATGCTTCGCCGTGTTCAGGTTACCAACCCAGGTGACTCTTCGTACCTACTTGGCCAGTATGTGGACCGCTATGTATTCGCAGAGACTGTCCAGAACATTGCCCTTGCTGGTGGTACTCCACCAGAGGCAGAGCCAGCAATCCTTGGTACTCTGAAGGTTGCAAGCTCTATCGATTCTTGGCTCTCCAGTGCATCGTTCATCCGTACTGCAGGCGTTCTTACCTCTGCAGCTATCGAGGGCGACGTTGACCACCTGCTTGACCTCAAGTCCAACGTTATTGTTGGTAAGCAGATTCCTGCAGGTACTGGTCTCTCCGCATACAGCGATGTTGAGCTTACCTATCACGGCACCAAGATTGATGGCCCAACTTCTTCTCTTGCTAAGTCTCTTCCAGACTGGGCACCAGCAGAGCTTAAGGACATCGAGGAGCAGCTTCCTAAGCAGCTTGACTGGGTCAACGAGGATTACAACGGTGGCGTTTACTCCAAGAATGGCCGCACGCTTTCAAGCGAGGACGCAAAGCTGTACCTCTTCGACGATCTTGGCGTGTCACAGCGTTGGACCAACAAGTTCAGCGAGGTTGGCATTGAGACCGTAGGCGATCTTATCGGTAAGACCGAGGAAGACCTGCTTCGCATCGATGGTATTGGTGCAAAGGCAATCGAGGAGCTCCGCGATGGCCTTGAGGCTCGTAACCTCCTCTACATCCTTGAGCCAGAAGAGGATGAGGCAGATTCTGAGGATCTTTCTCAGCTGCTCAACATGGTCTTCTCGCCAGAAGGCGATGGCGGCTTGATGCTGGGCTCTGCAGCTCCATCCACGCACTCTGATTACACCGAGACACTCATCGGTTCTTCTTCCGACGAGGTTAGCCCTGATGTAATCAACGAGGACCTTGGTTCTCTGGATGACCTTCTCAATCAGGTTGTCCGCATGGATGCTGAGGCAGACGGCGAAGATGAGTAAGTAATCTCGCCTGATACATCAAACTTTTTCGGAGATTGACTCCGATACAGAAGAGGACTTCAGCCGTTAGCTGGAGTCCTCTTTTAGTTGGGCGTAGACGGGAGAGTATCGGTATATACTAATCTTTTATGAATTACGTTTGGTAAGCCATTTACTTTGTGGCTCTTAAAAGATAGGAATAGCAAATGGATAGTCACTCCCACGATTCTGAACAGTGCGAGCACACTCATTCTACATGCGATTATGTTTCTGATCAGAAGCTGAATGAATACCTGGTAAACGATGACATCATCTACGATGCAACCCAGATTTTTGATGCACTGTCTGATTTCACTCGATTCCAGATTTTGGGTGCTCTAGTAAATGGTGAGAAAAGCGTAACAGAGCTGCAAGAAATGCTTTCGGTATCTCAGTCAGCAACCTCTCACCAGTTGCGTCTTTTGCGCGACCGCGGTCTTGTCAATGCAAAAAGAGATGGCAGAAAAGTTATCTACTCACTTGCAGATGAGCACGTCACAACGCTGATCCGCGTTGGCCTTGCACACGCCGCACACCTTTTAGGTCATTAACATACGTATCGGAACTGTGGAGAGAACTTATGGGTGAGTATCGCATCATTGAAGTTAAGCAAAGCGTTTTTGCAGCTAACGAGAAAAGCGCAGATCAGCTAAGAGAAGAAATGAAGAAAAAGGGAACATTGCTGGTAAACCTTATGTCTTCTCCTGGTTCTGGCAAAACTACCACCCTTAAAAAGACCATTGCCGCTCTGAATGGCAAGCTTTCGCTTGCTGTTATGGAAGCTGATATTGATTCAGATGTTGATGCTGCTGCCATTTCTGAAACAGGGGTAAAAGCCATCCAGCTGCATACGGGCGGCATGTGTCACCTTGATGCGCATATGTGCGCTCAGGGTCTTGAAGGTCTCAACGCAGGAGATGTAGATCTTATCTTTTTAGAGAACGTTGGAAACTTGGTATGTCCGGCAGAGTTTGACACCGGTGCCGGCGTAAATGTCACCATTCTTTCAGTTCCCGAAGGCGACGATAAGCCGCTGAAGTACCCACTGATGTACCAGGTCTGTGATGTGGTGCTTGTTAACAAAATAGACGTAGCACCGTATTTTGATTTTGACCTGGAAAAACTCAAGAAAAATGTGGCCCTTAGAAATCCAAAGGCTGTTGTTATTCCTTTCTCTGCCAAAACTGGGGAAGGATTAGACGCTTGGACTGAATGGCTTTCTCGCAAAGTTGCTGAGTGGAAAAGCAGTCAGTAACCAATGGCTAGCGCTTAAAGAATGTCTTATGCCTGATAGGAGAGGTCATGGCAGAGGAAGTACCAGCACGTAAGACCCCAAAAGATGGAAATGCCATGCGTGGCAGTCTTACTGATGAAGAAATTGCACGCAGAAATGTATTGCCAACTACTAACCCTGCTGGCGGTCCTATTCGCATACTCGCTCAAAATCACATTACTGAAAATGACGAGGTAGTTCATTACAAAACCGTAGATCCAAATGAGCCTGGACCAGCTTCTTCTGAGCAATTTAAGCCTCTGGTAAGAGATGAAGTTCAAAAAATTACGAGTCGCCTTGGTCACAAAATTGTAAAAGATGACCCAGAATATTGGGGCATAGCAGCAATTATGACTGAGGAAGAAGCTGCGGTAACCAAATACATGAAGGTTCGCCAGCCAGTTACCTTAGAGGAGCTTTGCAAGCGTACTGGAAAAACTGCGGGGGAGCTTCAGCCTATCCTAGACACCCTGTCTGTAAAGGGCATGATAGAGTACAACTGGGAAAATAAGAGCAAGCAAAAGCAGTATGTTCTTCCCATGTTTGTTCCCGGCTCCGCAGAGTTTACCGTGATGAACGAGAGCCAACTAGAAGAACACCCCGAGATGGCTTCTTTGTTTGAACGTATGACCTATCTACCGCTCAAAAATGTCACCAAGCTGGTTCCTGAGGGTGGCGCAGGTGTTGGAATGCATGTCATTCCTGTTGAGCGTTCTATTGAGCAGGTCAATCACACCGTTACCGTCGAGCATATCTCGCATTGGCTCAAGAAATACGATAGATATGCTGCAACTCCCTGTTCTTGTCGCCTTGCTGAGCGTGTTCGTGGTGACGGCTGCGCTGACGACCCAGAAGATTGGTGTCTTGCTATTGGAGATATGGCTGATTACTGCGTAGAAACAGGAAAAGGCCACTACATCACCTATGACGAGGTTATCGATATCTGTACAAAGGCCGAGAAAAACGGTTTTGTTCATCAGATTACCAACATTGACGGTGAAGATAAGATCTTTGCTATTTGCAACTGCAACGTAAATGTTTGCTATGCACTCAGAACTTCTCAGCTGTTTAATACGCCTAATTTGTCTCGTTCCGCTTTTGTGGCTCACGTTGATGAAGAAAAATGTGTTGCTTGTGGTGGGTGCGTAGAGGTTTGTCCAGCTGGAGCCCCTCAATTAGGTCAGAAACTTCCTACTAGGAAGGGCAAAATTTCCTACCCAACTCAGGATCTTCCAGATGATAAGTTCTGGGGAGAGCCTGACTGGGATTGGAATTATAAAAATAACAACCGTATTGAGTGCCACGATACCGGTACCGCTCCTTGTAAGGTTGCCTGTCCAGCGCATATTTCTGTTCAGGGTTATCTGCGTATGGCTGCTGAAGGTCGCTATCGAGATGCGCTTGAGCTCATCAAAAAAGAAAATCCATTCCCTGCTGTTTGTGGTCGCGTTTGCAATAAACGTTGCGAGGCAGCGTGTACGCGAGGAACTATTGACCAGGCAGTAGCCATTGATGACGTTAAGAAATTTATTGCTCAAAAAGATCTTGAGGCAGAACATCGCTTTATTCCAGAGCCAGTTATCCCGTCAAATAGAGGCCGATTCAACCAGAAAATTGCCATTATTGGTGCAGGTCCAGCCGGCCTGTCCTGTGCATATTACCTGGCAGAACGCGGTTACAACCCCGTTGTTTTTGAGAAGAACCTTCTTCCTGGCGGAATGATGGTATATGGCATCCCTTCTTACAAGCTCGAGAAAAACGTTGTTGCCGCAGAGATTGACGTTCTTAAAGAAATGGGCGTTGAGATTCGCTGTGGTGTTGAGGTAGGAAAAGACATAACCCTTGATGAACTGCGTGCTCAAGGCTTTATTGGTTTTTATGTTGCCATTGGTTGCCAGGGCGGTAGAAAGGCCAATATTGCTGGAGAAGACGCCGATGGGGTTATTTCTGCTGTTGATTTCTTGCATTTTGTAACCGAACATCCTCTGCATGAAGTACCTGGAAAGACAGTGGTCATTGGCGGCGGTAATGTTGCCATTGATGCGGCTCGAGTCTCTGCTCGTTGCGGATCAGAGTCAGTTACTATGGTGTGCCTAGAGCAGCCAGATGAGATGCCTGCACTACCAGAAGAAATCACAGAAGCGCAGGAAGATGGTGTGTCAATCAAGAATGGTTGGGGACCTGCTTTTATTGCCACGGATGAGCAAGGACACGTTTGCGGCGTGATGTTTAAATGCTGTATGCGGGTTTTTGACAATGATAAGCGTTTCTCGCCTTGTTTTGATGACGAGCAAACAATGTATCTTGAGGCAGATGCAGTGGTCTTGTCTATTGGACAAACCGTTGAGTGGGGAAGTCTTTTGGAGGGAGAGGCAGTTGAGCTTACGCGCGGCAATTTTGCGCGTGCTGATTCCCAGACGTATCAGACTGCTCAGCCCGATGTCTTTGTGGGTGGAGACGTGTACACGGGTCCTCGCTTTGTTATCGATGCTATTGCCGCAGGTCATGAAGCTGCTGTTTCATTACATCGTTTTGTGCAGAAAGGCTCTTCTTTGACTATTGGCCGTAACCAGCGCCATTATGTTGAGCTTGATAAATCTGACGCAGCAGTTGAGTCTTGTGGATACGATCACGCAGG
>ERZ773069.1329-NODE-1329-length-14562-cov-12.083959_pt1 | contig 14562 bp, 11 predicted proteins | sample MGYA00580619_ERZ773069 | MGnify/ENA primary metagenome ERZ773069 (study PRJEB29015, sample SAMEA2738007) | human oral metagenome | biome: human oral; feature: human-associated habitat; material: dental | place: China | collected 2108 ...
TACACTTGATTATCAATCATTTATCAAATTGATACTACACAAAACATCCCGAAAAAGTTATGAAAAATAATTTTGCCGGTTAAACTTGGGCTAAAATGAATTACTATGTCGAGGAACAAGAGTTTAAGTTCATCACAACTTAGTCTTATAATGATAGGATATAACTGCCAGGTGGGACGAATATACTACAGCCAAAGGATAAGGAGATACTCTGGAATATCCATGTACCCAACGAATATTATGGATTAGCAGAGCGTGACCTTTGTAACACCTACCATCCTCTCAACTTCCCCCTATGTTCTTAGATGTATGACTATTTTAACTAAATCAGTTCTTATAGGAATAGACTCTAACCAACTTAGTTTTGAAGTTGCTGTCACTGTTGTCAGTATTTGAGTACTTGTAATGTGCTGAAGGAGAGTTGGTTCATTCAAATGTTAAAAGTGATAGCAAACAAAAAATAAACTTATAGACTACGAATTTCTTTAATCATTTTTGAACTTTGAACTTTGAGGTTTGAGCATTGAACTTTATGATTTGTACGTTTAATGACTACGAATTTCTCTAATTACGCTAATATTATTGCGATGTAATTCGTGACATTCGCTTAATTCGCAGTTAGCTTTATGCTTTGAGTAATAGTTTTTTGAGTAATAAAAAGCAAGTTGATAAGTTTATTACAACTCATCAACTTGCTATGATTTAACTTGTAAAACGAGTTTACAAGTCAACTTGTCTACTTTCTTTATTCTGCGCTTACAGGGCGAATGCTATACATACACCACTTAGGACTGCTACCTCTTCTGCAGCTGTAAACTGTACCCGGATAGAGCCAGCCACAATTCGTGTAGCAAGCTGAGAAAGCGATTGCCTGTGTGTAGTTGCAACGGTTGCCGTCAGAAGTCCAGTAGTAAGCCGAACGGCCCGGACATTGGAGGCGAGGTGCTCTGTCATTGTATTCAGTGTAAGCACCTGCAAATGGGAAGAACACACCCTTATCAATATCTTCCTTGGTAAACTTCTTCATACGCGTGCAACGGTCGTAATATTTACCTACATAGATAGCTTTTGGGCGGTTTGTATTACCGATAATGTGTCCATTCTTGTCGAGAACTTTACCCTTCTTGCAAGCAGGAACTGTTGGGTCAAAGAGTACACCTACGATAACATTATTGCCATCACAATAATATCCCACATACTCACCAGTCTTTGCCATCAGCTTGTCGAAGTCAGCCTTTGTAGGCATCATCCACTTACCTTTAGAAGCATAGTAAGCAAGGTCGCCATAGCATCTATTCTGAATCGCAGCCTGAATATTACCCGTGTGAGTTGAGTAGTAACGAGAGTAACAGTAGCTGTAATTATTTGCACAAGCGATATTACCCCAACGGAAGTGATCGAAAGCGGAGTTGTTAAAGTCACGTGGGAGATACTGAGGATGGGAGTTGAATGGGTCTGCTTCGGTATAGAAGTAGTCCCATGCCTGCTTAGCCAGTCTGTAACCTTCAACCCAACCTTCTAAACGTGTAGAAGGATTGTACTGCAAATTATTCTTTGCCCACTTCTTTCCATCCATTTCAATCCAAGGACCCGGTGTGCATGTAACGTTGATAGTCTGCGTATAGAATCTTGCACGCTCGTATCTTAAAGGCTCTTTAATCTCAGAGTAATACTTCTTACCGTCTTCAGTCTCAATAACAAACTTTGGAGCGAAATGCCTATCAGGGAAAAGTGCTACATAGAACGTATCTAACGATACTTCAGCTGTAACAGTCAAATCACCCTTAGGCGCATAATTCATTTCACTTGTAGCAAGGTTAAACTCTGCCTTGGTGTAGACATTCTGAAGTGTCAAACGCTTAATCTTCTTTAGAGGCTTGCCATTGAAAAGAATGTTCAAGCCCATGACAGAGTACTGTTTTCTCACGCCGAAATCAGCCCAAATATCGTATCCTTCGGATTTGATATTGTTCAACTTATTCCACGAATAGTCAAAGAATCTTAGATTCTCTACAGTACCATTCTGGTGACCTTTTACGACTTTTCCCTTGTCCATAAGTTCATTCTCTTCCAGACCTAAGTTGAGGAAACCCATACGTGGCTCCTTTACATTATATCTGTATGGATAAAACACAGCTAATTCGTCGCCTTCATTCCAATGAATACGACCTTTGAACAAAGAATAGACTCCGTCTGTAGTTACAGACAAATAGTCATAATCCTCCTGAGGTGATGTAATGTTATAGGCAATGAGGCGGTCACCAGCATTCCATGTAACAGGTTTCCCAATTACAACATTTGTACGTGTCATTGGTTCTTGTACCCCTCTGATGGTGAATGAATGAGTAGCAGACTTTACTGCAGCAGGTTGTTCGTCTGTCACCTCAGTAGAACAAGAAGCAAGAATTAAAGTGGTTGCACTTAGTAATAATGTGTAAAAACTTTTAATGGTCATATTTTTAAGTTTTGAGTTATTTGTTAAACCTAAGAAAATTATTCATTTTCTGATTCTGAGAAATTATTTTTAAATGGACTAAAACTTTTAGTTCCTTCTTTCCACATAGTGCTACCACAGGTAGAGCCATTGCCATTAATCCCTTTTGTTTTAATTGAATTTGATCCTGCTGGTTTAATACTTCCTGCACTACCACCACCAGTTCCAGCTAACAAGTAACCTTCTGTTTCAACTTTTGTACACATTGTGTACGGTCTCAAATAATTCTTCATATACATTCTTTTTTTTGTTATTAATAAATTATACTAAATTGCAAGTTCTATATTTTCACTTTTTCGAGCCAAGCTTTATCTGAATAAGTAAGTAGGTCTACAAGTAAACCTACAAATAATTCTCCTTTATGTAAAGGAGGTAATAAAATAACTAAAATCAGATAGTCTATGTGCTATTTTTTTAAGTGTAACATAATCTTTGACGAAGCAAAGATATACAAAAAACGTATACACAATTAGATTTCTATTGATAAAAATAACTAATAAAGATTTACGAATCTGACATTCTTAAATTACGTAAAATTCAGTGTTAAATAGACTTTCAAAAGCAAAAATTCTAACTAAAGAACATGACCGAAATACAACATAAGTTAAGCGAGGAAACAAGGCTTAACCCCTTTAGGCATAAGAAGTTGGTTTGTTAAGTGTAAAAAATATACTTTTCGGGTGTTACTTAGGGTAAAAAGCTGGTTTAAAAAGAGATATAAAAGGCTTACCTTTTCCCGCATCAAGATAGTAGTAAAGTGCTACGACTTTCCTATGTAATAAATATGCAGGTTATGATGATGGGATTAACTTAATTTCTTTTATCTTAAAATGTCAATATCAGAATTGACTTAATAAGTAAGAGGGTGGGTGATTAAGCACGAAACCATGTTAAGAAGCATATAACTTGCAAGCTTTTTAATACGAAAACTTAAAAACTCCTTTACATCTTAATATGCAAACTTATGCATATTTCACAACTTAAGAATCAGATTTTCCAATTAATCGAACGGAGTCCTTATCCGTATATCAGTGTTTATAAATACGACCACGTCGCGCATATGTACATATTACGTTGCCATATGAGACTATATAAAACAAAACTTGCCAACGAATCGCACTTCACTGAGTTGTCCGAAGACAGCTCAACGCTGTACGAGCGTTGGCAAGATTATATTTTCAAATCTGCAGCTTTAAGAAGGGGCATCCTAAAAAGCGGAGTTAGAATGCAGCTTACTGAAATGTACCTACATAGAATCCTCCATTTCTTTCTGCAGTATTTACACTAACCTGACTCTTGCTAAATTGCAATAAGTATGCCCAGTTAGAGTCGCCTGGAGAAGCACTTGATGACCAATAAGATCCACTCTGTTCAATATCTGTCAACTGACAATTCTTTACACCTGTATTGTTTGTGAAAGGCTGGAACACGAGGATAGCTGCCTGATGGTCGAGACGGAAATTAAATACGCCATTACCACCTGTAGCGTCTGCTGTTCCACAATCACCTGCCTCACCAATATGTGTGGTACTATTAGGCTGTGCCTGACTCTGTGCTGCAGAGATAGTTACGTTGTTGTTAAGACCATTCTTGCCAGGGTAATACACCTTATAAGTTGTGCTGTTAGTGTACTTACCAGGAACCATGAACTTAAAGCTGGCAGTCTTCTCTGTTGGGGCATTGCTACTCTTCTGCGAAGTTCCGTTATCGTCCTTCACGTAGATATGACCACCTGTCTCCCAGAAGAAAGCACCGTCGTCATAGTTGAGTGAAGTGCGCGTTGCAGCAGCACCTGTCACGAATGAAGTGAGGTTACTGTTGTTTTCAGTGTTTGTATCTACAGTGCTCTGTGCTACATCTTCATTAGAGCAAGACGCAAAAGCCATTACAATGCCGCACAATGCTATTAATGATAGCAGGCGCACCTTAAAAGTCTGTTTTCTCATTATTATATAGTCTTTTTTTTGCTTATTACTTATTTAATTAAAACTCTCTTTTGATTAATCTTCCCACAATGAAGTATGATTACTGTTTGTCAAAGCCTCATCACCAACCTCGAGCCACTCTACTTCTTCCTTTGCGTTAGCGGCAGAAGGTCCTGTGCGGCGATGGCCAGGATTGTGCTGACTTGTAAACTATTTTCTTGTGATGCAAAACCAATACATGCTCTTTAGGCTTCTTAAAGACGCCTAATTGACTTGCAAAAGGTGCCCTTTAAGACCCTTACTAACGCCCTTTTGAAGTCCAATTAACCGCCTTTTACATTGCAACTTTATAACCAACTGATTTTCTGTTGGTTGTAAACTTACTTTTTATACGTGTTTTTATCCTTATCTATAGCTGTTTCACTCGAAATTATGTAATGTTTTTTCAATCATTATCTACGCGAAATTTTACTGACTACGAATGACACGAATTATATCGCAATAAGCATTAGCGCAATTAGCGAAATTCGTAGTTAGTAAAGGAACATATTTCAAAATTCATAATCCATAATTCATAATTATGATTACCGATATAGTTCAAGGATTAAACTCAAATCATAAAGTTCAAAGTTCAAACCTCAAAGTTCAAAGTTAAGTTCTACTTGTTTCTTTGTCGTTTGAAATAAAAATCGTAACTTTGCAGCCAAATTATTATATAATAAGGTATTAGAAAACGATGATTACACTTTCAAACCTTGCTATCCAATTCGGCAAGAGAGTTCTATACAAGGACGTTAACTTAAAGTTTACACCAGGTAATATTTACGGTGTCATTGGTGCCAATGGTGCTGGAAAATCAACCTTGCTTCGTGCCATTTCTGGCGACTTAGAGCCAAACAAGGGAACAGTAGAATTAGGTCCAGGCGAGCGTCTGTCTGTATTGGAACAGGACCACTTCAAATATGATGAGTATAAGGTAATGGACACTGTCCTCATGGGGCATGATGCACTTTGGCAGAACATGAAAGAGCGTGAGGAACTTTATGCTAAGCCAGAGATGACTGAGGAGGATGGTAATCGTGCTGCCGACTTAGAGTTGAAGTTTGCTGAGATGAATGGATGGGAGGCTGAAAGTAATGCTGCACAGTTGCTCCAGAACCTTGGCGTTAAGGAGGATTTGCATGAGAAGCAGATGTCACAACTCTCAAATACTGAGAAGGTGCGTGTGATGTTGGCTAAGGCTCTCTTTGGTAAGCCAGAGAACTTGTTGCTCGATGAGCCTACCAACGACCTCGACCTTGAGACCGTTGAATGGTTAGAGGATTATCTCGGTGAGATTGATGAACATCAGACAGTATTGGTTGTATCGCATGACCGTCACTTCCTTGACTCTGTCAGCACACAGACAATTGATATCGACTTCGGTAAGGTGACTGTCTTTGCTGGTAACTACTCATTCTGGTATGAGAGTTCACAGTTGGCTTTACGTCAGGCTCAGAACCAGAAGATGAAGGCTGAGGAGAAGAAGAAGCAGTTGGAGGAATTCATCCGCCGATTCTCTGCCAATGTTGCTAAGAGTAAGCAGACAACATCACGTAAGAAGATGTTGGAGCGTCTGAACGTAGAGGAGATTCGCCCATCAAGCCGTAAATATCCAGGTATTATTTTCTCTATGGAGCGTGAGCCAGGTAATCAGATTCTTGAGGTTGAGAACTTGAAGGCTGTTGATGAGGATGGAACAATACTCTTCGATAATGTGAACTTCAACATTGAGAAGGGACAGAAGGTTGTCTTCCTCTCTCGCAACTCAAAGGCTATGACTGCGCTCTTCGAGATTATCAATGGTAATCGTGAACCTGATGCTGGTACATATAACTGGGGTGTGACAATCACTACGGCTTATCTCCCATTGGATAATACCGAGTTCTTCGATTGCGATTTGAACCTCGTTGACTGGTTGTCACAGTTCGGTCCAGGTAACGAAGTGGCTATGAAGGGCTTCTTGGGTCGTATGTTGTTCAAGCAGGAAGAGGTTGAGAAGAAGGTGAACGTACTCTCTGGAGGTGAGAAGATGCGTTGTATGATTGCACGTATGCAGCTTCAGAATGCTAACTGCTTGATTCTTGATACACCAACCAACCACCTTGACTTGGAGAGTATTCAGGCGTTCAATAACAACCTGATTGGCTTTAAGGGTAATATCCTCTTTAGCTCACACGACCATGAGTTTATTAACACCGTGGCTGATCGTATCATTGAGTTAACTCCAAAGGGTACCATCGACAAGCTGATGAGCTACGATGACTATATCCATGATGAGCAGATTAAGGAGCAAAAAGCAGGAATGTACTAAGATTGTCAAAACATGGCATACTATTTGCAAGGGTATGCCATGACAAATAGTGCAATAAAATTATGAGTAAGAAAGAGAAAAATATAAAGATTGAAGGCGAAGAACTGGAGTTGAATAACGAAGAAACAACTCAGAACGACGCTGAAGCACAGGCGGAAGATGCTAACGGAGAGAAGACTCCTGCAGAGGAAGGAGTCGACCCATTGACTGCTGCACAGAACGATGCTGAGCAGTGGAAAGACAAGTATATCCGTTTGGTTGCCGAATTTGATAACTACAAGAAACGTACACTGAAGGAGAAGTCAGAACTGATTCTCAACGGAAGTGAGAAGACTGTAGCTGCTATTCTGCCTATCCTTGACGACTTTGAGCGTGCTACTGCCGATAAGACAGAGGACCCACAGGCGATTAAAGAAGGTTTCGAACTTATCTATAAGAAGTTTTTGAAGGCCTTGGAGACACTCGGTGTTAACAAGATTAAGACCGATAATGCCGACTTCGATGTCGACTACCATGAGGCTATCGCAATGGTTCCTGGTATGGGCGACGATAAGAAGGGTAAGGTTATCGATTGTGTACAGACTGGTTATACGCTCAATGATAAGGTTATCCGTCACGCAAAGGTTGCTGTCGGACAATAATTTCATAAGGAAGAATGGCAAAAAGAGATTACTATGAGGTGTTAGGTGTCAGCAAGAATGCCTCTGAAGACGAAATAAAGAAAGCATACAGAAAACTTGCTATCAAGTATCATCCTGACCGTAATCCGGATGATCCTGAGGCTGAAGCAAAGTTTAAAGAGGCTGCTGAGGCTTATGATGTACTGCACGATTCACAGAAACGCCAACAGTATGACCAGTTTGGTTTCGATGCTCCTGGCGGTGGCTTTGGTGGTGGTAGTCCATTCGGTTCAGCTGGTGGTTTCTCTATGGACGATATCTTCTCTATGTTTGGCGATGTGTTCGGTGGACATGGCGGAGGATTTGGCGGCTTTGGAGGTGGCGGTCATCAAGCCCCTAAGTTCCGTGGCTCTGACCTTCGATTAAAGGTTCGTCTGTCGTTGCAAGAGGTTGCTACGGGCGTTACCAAGAAGTTTAAGGTGCGTAAAGACGTTCCTTGCGAACACTGCCACGGCACTGGTGCTGAGGAGGGTAGCGGAACAGAAACTTGCCAGAACTGTCATGGTTCGGGCGTTGAAATCCGTACACAGCAGAGTATCTTTGGTATGATGCAGACCCAGACTACCTGTCACGTATGTAATGGTGAGGGAACTATCATTAAGAACAAGTGTACTCACTGTCATGGTGAAGGCGTTGTAAAGGGCGAGGAAGTCGTTGAAATCAACATCCCAGCGGGTGTTGCTGAAGGTATGGTGGTCAATGTTCCGGGCAAGGGTAATGCTGGTAGACACAATGGTGTGGCTGGTAATATCCAAGTATATATCGAGGAGGAACCTAACGACACCTTCATTCGTGACGGACAGAACGTCATCTATAATCTCTTGCTCGATTTCCCAACAGCTACCTTAGGAGGTCAGGTGGATATCCCAACCATTGATGGCAGCAATGTAAAGATTAAGATTGAACCAGGAACACAGCCTGGTAAGACACTCCGCCTACGTGGTAAGGGTCTTCCAGCCGTACAAGGTTATGGCAGCGGTACTGGCGATTTAGTGGTTCACATCAGTATTTACGTTCCAAAGGAGTTGAATAAAGAGGAGAAGAAAATCATCGAAGACTTACGCCAAAGCGAAAACTTCCGTGGTGATAATAGCACTAAACGCTCTATCTTCGAGAACTTTAAGAAACTGTTTAGTTGAATGAGTTGACGAGTTAGACAAGTGAACGAGTAAACAAGTTAAATGAGTTGACGAGTTGACAAGTAAACAAGTTAAATGAGTTGACAAGTAAACAAGTTGACGAGTAAACGAGTTTTTAATAAGCAATGAGTTTACAAACAAAATTGAAATAATGATTATATGCCCCATTAGACTTCTTTGGCTAATGGGGCTAAATCATTTCCTTACATTCTATCACTTACCTTTCATCACATTTCATCACCACCCAACCCCCATCACCCACCACCCATGACTTACCAAGAAACCGTAGAATATCTATTCAACAGCACCCCCGTCTTCGAACACGTCGGAGCATCTGCTTACAAAGAAGGACTCGAGACAACAAAGGCTTTGGACGAGCACTTCGGTCATCCACATACCCACTTCCTTTCCATTCATGTTGCAGGAACCAACGGAAAAGGCTCATGCTCCCACACGTTGGCTGCTATCCTCCAAGCTGAAGGATATAAGGTCGGACTCTATACCAGTCCTCACCTCGTTGACTTCCGCGAACGCATCAGAGTCAATGGAGAAATGATATCTGAACAGGAGGTTATCGACTTTGTTGAACAGGAACGCAACTTCTTTGAGCCACTCCACCCTTCTTTCTTTGAACTCACAACAGCCTTAGCTTTCAAGCACTTTGCTGAGCAGAAGGTTGATATTGCTATCATTGAAGTGGGCTTAGGTGGTAGACTCGATTGCACAAACATCATCACCCCTATCTTATCGATTATCACCAATATATCACTCGATCACACCCAGTTCCTCGGCAATACGCTCGGAGCGATTGCAGCAGAGAAGGCTGGTATTATCAAACATCGTGTACCAGTCGTTATTGGTGAGTCTGTCCCTGAAACACAGATTGTTTTCAAGGCAAAAGCACAGAAAGAGGATGCCCTCATTGTCTTTGCTGAAGACATCCCTGCAGTGCTTTCTTCTCGCCCTAACCCCGATGGTGGTATCGCTTATCAAACTCGTTTCTTCGGCAATATTGTGGGCGAATTAGGCGGTAGCTACCAAGAGAAAAACGCTAACACGGTACTCACTGCTGCCATGCAGCTATATAATAAAGGTATTATCAAGAACGCAGAGAGTATTGCTAAAGGCTTTGCCAATGTTTGCGAACTGACGGGCTTAATGGGTAGATGGCAGAAACTACAGGCTAATCCATTGGTCATTTGTGACACAGGACACAACGTTGGTGGATGGACTTACCTCTCCCAACAAATCAAACGTCAGCAATGTGCGCAGAAGCGCATTGTCTTTGGTATGGTGGATGATAAAGACCTTCACGCTGTCATGTCTATGCTCCCCGATAATGCCATTTACTATTGGACACAACCAAGTACGCATCGTGCCTTCCCAGCAGAGAAGGTTGCCGCAACAGCCAACGATTACGACCTACACGGAAAGATCTATCCAACCGTCCTTGAAGCCTACCGAGCCGCCCTTCATGATGCCGCCCAATCTGACTTCATCTTCGTTGGTGGCTCCAGCTACGTGGTTGCCGACTTGCTGACAAGCCTACAAAAGAAATAGCAAAAGACCCTTCTTTATTAACCCCATATTACTAAATAAAGTTTGATTTTAGTTTGCTGTCACTTTTAACACTTTACCTTAGATGCTTATAATCAACGCATTATAAGTATACAAGAAGTGACAGAAGTGACAGCAAAGTTGATTTTCATAATATCACGACCTCTCATTAGATGTTGGCAGTACTATGTCTTGTGAAATTTTAATTCCTCTTTCATTGCGAATTGCTTTCCATAACTTTGCAAAAGTTACCGACTAAAATATGTTAACGCACAACATTTAATTTACCTCCAAACAGTCAAAAAAGTAGGGGGTATTGTTGCAAAAGACAGATAATTTCCATAACTTTGCAAAAGTTACCGACTAAAATATGTTAATATGACCATTCAAGAACAGATAAAACAACGGATAGACGAAGCTGAACCAGGAACGGTTTTCTTTGTCAATGACTTTGCTGAGTTTGATAATGAATATGTCAGTAAGTTATTATCGACGATGAAAGGTTTTGGTGTTCTTGAACGCCTCGCAAAAGGCATATACTATAAGCCGATAGTAACTAACTATGGCAATGTATATCCTTCGGCAGAGAAGATTGTAAAACTGATCGCAGAACATGAAAATGCGGAGATTCTACCAACAGGAGAATATGCTTTGAACGCCCTTGGTTTGTCAACACAGGTTCCGATGAAGGCAATCTATCTAACAACAGGATCGCCGAGGACTATAACTATAGGGAACAAGAAAATAAGACTGAAGCACAGAACTCCCAGCACATATTCGTATCACAGCAAGTTAATGCCATTACTTGTTTTAGCACTCAAGGCAAAGGGGCAATCAAACATAACTTCTGCTGATACAAATAGAATTGAGAAGTTAATCTCTGACTCAACCGAAAAGCAACAGATAAAAACGGATTTGGCAACAGCGCCAGTCTGGGTTCGCAAGTATATAAAACCAATAATAGAAAAGTATGAGCATTTGGCAAGATAAGACAATCGAAGAGCGTATCGCAATCGTACAGAATACAGCATTGAGAACAAATATAGAGGACTTGGCTATAGAGAAGGACTGGTGGGTAACGATTACCCTCAAAGCACTTTTCTCTACGTCATTTTCGGAGTTCCTGCTTTTCAAAGGCGGAACAAGTCTTTCTAAAGGTAAATGGGAGAACATTGATTTAAGAAGGTTCAGTGAGGATATAGACATATCTCTTAGCAGAAGTTGGTTTACTGAAACGGAAGAAAAACAGAAGCTATATCCTTTTGCCAAGTGCGAGAATAATAATCAACTGAAAAGCTTGCGGAAGGCATCGAGGGAGGTTATTTTCGAGCGACTTTCTCCTGAGTTAAATGAGCAACTTGCAAAATTGGGAGCTAAAGATTTCTACGTCGAGAATGTAAAGAGTATCATACAAGACGGTGTTGAGATTCCTATTGATACAGACCGTGACCCAGTAGTGCTGAATGTTGTCTATCCCAGCATCTTAGATGAAACAAATGAATACATTCAGCCAAAGGTCAAAATCGAAATCAGCTGTATGTCTATGGATGAACCTTTTGAAAACCGAGCATTAACTTCACTGATTTATGATACTTTTAACGAAGTGGATAATGCTACCCAATGCTTTGTTCCTACGGTACTTCCTATCCGGACTTTTTTGGAAAAGGCATTATTGCTTAATGAGGAATATCAGAAGAAGTCGCCCAGAAGCGAAAGAATGAGCCGTCACCTTTATGACTTGGAGAGATTGATGGACACCTATTCAGAAACAGCTATCAACGACTCAGAACTTTATAAAAGTATCATAGAGCATCGCAAGAAATTCTATCATATCAGTTCTGTGGATTATGACTCTGATAAGCGAGAGAATATTAAGATCTGGCCTACTGGAGAGATAGAAAATTTGTTCCGAGATGATTACAAAGCAATGATAGAATCATTCATTTATAACGAGAATCCATTGACTTTTGACCAACTGCGGGAAAGAATTCTATTGTTAGAGGATAAATTTCGAGAAAACACATAGTACCGAAACAAGATTATTTGGTTCAATGAAGGTGGAATTAGGTGGAGGCTACCTGGTGGTACTTATGAGATGCCATCTCTCAACAATAACTATCTTGAAAAAAGAAGCAAAATGCTACATAAACTTTTAATAGAAAAACATTTTATAACAAATTTTGTTTATCTTTGCATTTGAACATCCATAATTCAAAAATATTATTTATATAAAAGTACTAATATGAAACAAATCTACATCTTATTAATAGCCCTACTCATGGGCTTATCAGCTAATGCCGAGGAGTCTGGTACTTGTGGACCTGATCTAAAATGGCACCTTACTGATAATGGTGTTTTGACCATTTCAGGAAACGGGGAAATGTATGATTATTCATACTACTACAACAACAGCGCACCATGGGGCAGATATGATATTAAACGAATTATAATAGGGGATGGTGTTACGACAATTGGAAGGGATGCTTTCGCAGGTTGTAGCGCGCTAACTTCTGTAACCATTCCAAATAGTGTTACGACAATTGGCTACGAAGCTTTCTCAGGTTGTAGCACGCTAACTTCTGTAACCATTCCAAATAGTGTTACAAAAATTGCCGTCCGTACTTTCTACAATTGTAGCGCGCTAACTTCTGTAACCATTGGCAATAGTGTTACGACAATTGGAGGCAGTGCTTTCGAAGATTGTAGAGCGCTAACTTCTGTAACCATTCCAAATAGTGTTACGACAATTGGAGAGGATGCTTTCGATCGTTGTAGCTCTCTAACTTCTGTAACCATTCCAAATAGTGTTACAAAAATTAGCAGAAATGCTTTTTCCTATTGTAGCGCACTAACTTCTGTAACCATTCCAAATAGTGTTACAGAAATTGGAGGCAGTGCTTTCGCAGGTTGTAGCTCTCTAACTTATGTAACCATTGGCAATAGTGTTACGACAATTGGATACGGTGCTTTCAGCGGTTGTTACGCGCTAACCTCTGTAACCATTGGCAATAGTGTTACGACAATTGGAGGCAGAGCTTTCTTCTATTGTTACGCGCTAACCTCTGTAACCATTCCAAATAGTGTTACGACAATTGGCGGTAGTGCTTTCTACCATTGTAGATCTCTTACCTCTGTAACCATTCCAAATAGTGTTACAGAAATTGGCGATAGTGCTTTCTACAATTGTAGCTCTCTAACTTCTGTAACCATTCCCAATAGTGTTACAACAATTGGCGGCAGTACTTTCGAATATTGTAGCTCTCTAACCTCTGTAACCATTCCAAATAGTGTTACGATAATTGGAGAGGCTGCTTTCAGAAATTGTAGCTCTCTAACTTCTGTAACCATTCCAAATAGTGTTACAGGAATTGGCGGCGGTGCTTTCTACGATTGTAGATCTCTAACCTCTGTAACCATTCCAAATAGTGTTACGACAATTGGAGAGGCTACTTTCGCAGGTTGTAGAGCACTAACTTCTGTAACCATTCCAAATAGTGTTACAAAAATTGGCGACTATGCTTTCTACAATTGTAGCTCTCTAACCTCTGTAACCATTCCAAATAGTGTTACGACAATTGGAGGCAGTGCTTTCGACAATTGTAGCGCGCTAACTTCTGTAACCATTGGCAATAGTGTTACGACAATTGGATGGTATGCTTTCAGCGAATGCACCAACCTACAAAAAGTAAATATCGGAAATAGTGTTGAGATTATAGGAACATCAGCATTTGAGAACTGTACCAGTATAACACAGATTTCGAGTGAGGCAGTCATACCACCAATCTGCTATCCATATGTTTTTGACGGCATTAATAAATCTAAATGTAAACTTATTGTTCCTAAGAATAGCCTTGACGCATATAAACAAGCATACCAATGGAAAGATTTCTTATTAATAGAGGGAAGTACCACTGGCATTACAAACACTGTTTATAATAAAGCAGGACTTGCCGATGTCTATACAATAGATGGAACAAAACGGCTAAGTAAAGCAAGCACTGACGAAATTAATGCTTTGCCTAAGGGTGTTTATATTGTCAATGGTAAAAAGATAATCATCAAATAATGGAAACATCGGTTTTCCTAAGCCACGCTATATATTTTTACTTGTTGTATGTTCGTCTGACAAAGAAATAAGAACAGAAGCTTACAGGGCAAATCTTGATGGCTTATACAGAAAACCTTATTACTATAGAGCAGCAAGTGAGCAATCATTTGCTGCTTTTTCATTTACTTTCTTGCAAATATTAATGCAAAGAGTTATATTTGGTTTTTCCGAAATATGGGGTGATACCTTTTGAGATTAGAACTTTGAAGAAAGGTCACACAGAGCAAAGGAGAACACAGAGGTTTTATATCGTTGCAATCGTTAGACACAGAGGCACCGTTGGTGCGTGGAGGAACAGAGGATATT
>ERZ773069.1333-NODE-1333-length-14520-cov-6.177739_pt1 | contig 14520 bp, 15 predicted proteins | sample MGYA00580619_ERZ773069 | MGnify/ENA primary metagenome ERZ773069 (study PRJEB29015, sample SAMEA2738007) | human oral metagenome | biome: human oral; feature: human-associated habitat; material: dental | place: China | collected 2108 ...
ATGTCTGCTGTTCCAAGCGAAGCGTTATCCGTATCGCCGGTGATGATAAGCCGCTCGCAGTGGTAAAGAGTCGGTTTATGAAGCTGAACGCAGAGCATATCCGCTATGTTCTGAAGTGCCTTTCCGAGAACACGACCAGGGTGCGGAATATCAGGCAGTATCTCTTGACTGCGCTCTACAACGCGCCTGCGACAATCCGTCCCTTTTATCAGGCGTGGGTAAATAACGACATGGCCACAGGCCAGTTTTAGGGAGGTGATCAATCAATGTCGAAAGCCACAGTGATGGCAGTCGTCAATCAGAAGGGGGGAACCGGCAAGACCACCACCTGTGAAAATCTCGGAATCGGTCTTGCCAGAGAAGGAAAACGGGTGCTGTTAATCGATACAGATCCGCAGGACGAGCTTTTCTTTAAGCTAACTTCAAGTAGGACTTACATAGCTGCATAACCAAGTCCGAAAGGAGGCACAAAATGGCTAAAAGAAAGGTTTCCGAGCGAATAACAGCCCTTTATGAAAGATTGTCCCGGGATGATGAACTCCAGGGTGAATCCAACAGCATTTCTAACCAGAAGAACTATCTCGAAGAATATGCAAAGAAAAACCGCTTTGGCAATATCCGGCATTATACGGATGACGGCTATAGCGGCACGAACTTCAAGCGGCCCGGATTCCAGGCATTGCTTCAGGATATCGAAGCAGACCGGATCGGCATCGTCATTGTGAAAGATATGAGCCGTCTGGGAAGGAACTATCTTCAGGTCGGGTTCTATACGGATATCCTTTTCCCCAAGAAGGGAATCCGGTTCATTGCAGTCAACAGCAGTGTGGACAGCGCGAATCCGAATGACAATGACTTCTCTCCGTTCATCAATATCATGAATGAGTGGTACGCCAGAGATACCAGCAACAAGATTAAGTCGATTTTTGATGCCAGGATGCGAGAAGGCAAACGCGTCTGCTCTTCCGTGCCGTATGGCTATTACCGGGATCCCGAAGATAAGCAGCACCTTCTGATCGATCCGGTATCTTCAGCAGTTGTGGTCAGGATTTTTGAGATGATGGCTTCAGGAATGAACACCGGCGAAATCTGCAGGGCCCTGACGGATGAAAAGGTTCTGATTCCCTCATCATACGCAAAGGAGTATCATCCGAAGCAGTATCACTGGCGGGTGGAAAGCGGCCGCTGTGACTGGAACAGGACCGCTGTCCTTGACATCCTGAAACGGAAAGAATACCTAGGACATACGTATCTTCGCAAGACGGTAAGCACCAGCTTTAAAACCAAAGAACGCAGAAAGCTTCCGGAAGAAGACCAGTATTTCTTCCCTAACACGCATGAGCCCATCATTTCCGAAGATCTGTGGGGTCGGGCACAAAGGAACCGGCGAGTTATAGAGCGCAAGCGGATCAATGATGATATAAAAGACACCTCCGTTTTCCTGGGACTGCTTTACTGTTCGGAGTGCAGACGGAAGCTGCAGTTTGGAATCATAGAGAATGATCAGACCGGTCATGTAATTATGAAATATACCTGCAATAAGTATCGTGGCGATTATGCCGATGGATGTTCTTCGACACACTATATTAATGAAGAAGATCTGAAGGCGATACTCGCAGAATATATCAGGGTAATCTCCGGCCGTATCCTTAATGATGAAGAGGGATTCCTTCGGGAGCTCCAGGAAAAATGGAAAGTCCAGCAGAATGAAGTCCCCGAAAAAGCGGAAGAAGAATTAAAACAGGCCAGAATCAAATATGACGAACTCGGAAATCGGATCAGCGCTCTTTATGAAGACTTTGCAAGGGGCCTGCTTCCTGAACGGCAGTATCGGTCCCTGATGGAGAAATATGATAAGGAGCAGCAGGAGCTCGAACGGCGTTTAAGTGCGCTGGAAGCACAGTGTGTCAGGCGTAAGGAAAAGGCTATCAATCCCCAGAGATTTCTGGATCTGCTCCGGAAATACAAGGACTGTCCGGAACTTACCAGGGAGATGGCAAGAGAGCTGATCGACAAGATCATCGTCTATGCACCGTCAGGAGTTAAGCCACACAGAGAGCAGAAAATCGAAATCTACTTCAACTTTATTGGATTTTACGATCTGGTCTATACGCCCGAGGAACAAGCCGAGATCGATGCCAGTGAAGAAGCTGAAACGATTCGGAAAGAACAGCATCATAAGGAAATGCAGAAGATATGGGGGAAGCGGGCCCGGGACAAGAAAAAAGCCGAGAAGTTTGCTGCGAATGACGGCCATCCATATCCGCAAAAGACCTGTGTCTGGTGTGGTGCCCCGTTCTGGCCGAATCTCCCGACACGCATTTACTGCAGCAAAGAATGTCATAAGGCAGCCAATCTTGAACAGACCAAGGCAAGGCGGCGAAAGTCGCCAATGGAGAAAAGGGCGTGTCTTATTTGCGGCAAAACCTTTCAGCCCATCAACAGGCAGCATCAGCTCTGCTCCCCTGAGTGCAAGAGGGTTTATCGGAACATCAAAAGGAAAGAACATTACCATCAGGAGCAGGCATCAAAAAAGGAGGCCCACAATGTTTCTGCTTAAGATCCTGGCGAAGATCCTGGTGATGCTGGTTTTGTTAGCGGTCATTGTGTTCCAGTGGGTAGGCATCTTCCTGTCAGGCCTGGCCGGAGGCATCCTGAATCTTCTGGCATTTCTCTTCGCTCTCACTGCTGGATTGGCATACCTGATGGGGCTGGCAACCGGACCGGAGGCACTGAAGATGCTGTCTGTCGGATTTATCCTGTTCATCATCCCGCATATCGGGAACTAGATCATCGAAAGGATTGCCATGCTCCGCTACGGTCTGACTGATTTTGTCAGGTCATGAGCTGCAAAATTGAATAGAGAGTGAGCCATACGCTTACATATCCGAAGCCGTCTTTCATCCGTGGAAGGGCGGCTTTTGATATGGGAACAAATCACTCATTTTCACAGAAAGGACGGGAAGAATATGGATCTTCGACTCAACAACGACACACTCATCTACACCCAGATGGAAGCACTCTACGCCTTCGGAGAAGACAGCAAGATCGGCAGGCACATGCTGCAACATGACCATTGCCGCCGCGAACTGCGAAGCCCATCTGGCCGGTATCATCCTCATGAACCTTGTCTCTCTGATCGAATACTCCGGCATCACCGAGGAAGAATTTGCTGAAGTGCTGCGCCATGTTCAGTTGGAGCTTGACGAGAACACCTACGAGATGGAACAGGCCTATCAGTCAAATGTCGGCAAGCGGCCCAGCGATCTGCCGTGGAGAGACTTTGCAAGAAGGAAGATTCTCTCTGCGTTTGGCAGCGAGTCCTGCGGCGAGACCGTCCGCAGACTTGACTACGTTGAGCACGTCACTGCAGAACCGGATCTGAAGCAGATGGTTCGGAATCTGAAAGAACAGGTCGCTGATATGAACATCTTCCACCCGGAGAAATATGAAGCGTTTCTGGCGGATGCATGACGGACAGACGAGCTTTGGAGAATCACAAAAGATGACTTGGGATTTTTCGCTCAGAATGGCTGATATGCGCAAATGAAGCATAGACGGTAAAAAGTACGGGAGCCGCTTTTCCGGTACTGGAAAGCGGCTCTACACAAGGGTTTTGGAGGACTAAAACGTAACATGTACAGACTAACGAAATACGAGAAGGAAACCATCGTCCGCACGTCAGAGGGCGAGGACACTTACGACATCTACACCTTCAATCCGGGTCTGAAGCGCAGGCTGGCGGTCTTCGCAAAGAAGTATCCGGAGTGCTGCAGGCGTCTGGCCGAGAAGGGGCTGGCCGAGGGAGCTGTCACCTATCTGATCGACAAGGGCAGGCTATCGCTCCGATTAAATCCGCTGCAGTCAGAAGAACGACGCAGAAAAGCCAGAATTATGGCTAAAGAACATGGTTTTGGGTCAGAAAACAGATAGATGAATCTGTTGAAATACTCACGACTTTGTGATAGGCTAGACACGCATCATTGTTGCGTTTTTAAGGAGTGGAGGATGTTATGGCAGTTAGATATAACCGTCTGTTTTATCTGATGATAGACAGAAAGATGACGAATGCTCAGCTGGCTGAAAAGGCTGGCGTAAGCCTTAATATCATTACGAGACTGAAGAAGGATGAGTATCTGTCCATGGAGACTCTGGAAAAGCTCTGTGCGGCGATGAAATGTACTCCAAATGATGTGCTGGAATTTGTCCCGGATGATCCAGCATCGAAAAAGCAAGGTGAGTGACTATGGGGCAACAGGTAAAATCAAAAGAGCGAGTCGCGGATCACGGCGAGGTCTTCACTGCCGAACGAGAAGTGAACGCTATGCTGGATTTGGTCAAGCAGGAGACAGAACGAGTTGACAGCCGGTTTCTTGAGCCTGCCTGCGGGGATGGCAATTTCCTTGCGGAAATCCTACGTAGAAAGTTGGAAGCTGCAAAAAAACGGGCAATTCCGCCCAGAAAGAAACGACCGCTTCCATTGGAATACGAAAAGCAGGCAGTTATTGCAATAGCAAGTATTTATGGAGTGGATCTTCTGATAGATAATGTGGTAGCCTGCCGGGAAAGGTTATTTAAAATTTGGGATACTGAATATCAGACGATTTGTAAAAAGGAAGTCAGCGAAGACTGCCGAGCAGCCGTCCGTTTCATCTTGAGCCGGAATATAGTCTGCGGCAATGCTCTTAGCATGAAAGAGGTAGATGAAGACGGCAATGACACCGATGAGCCTATTATCTTTTCCGAGTGGGCATTCATTATGGGAAGCAAGATGCAACGCAAAGACTATCGTTTTGATAAGCTGCTTGCTGGGGAATATGCCCCCAAACCAGATACAAAAAGGAAGAAAAAGGAGCCGTCCTATCAGCAGATGGACCTTCTCTCAATGCTGGATGAAAAACCGAGTGATGAAGGCGAGCTTCTAACGTCATATATCGCAGATTACAGGAGGGTTCAGGATCTTGGCGAGTAATCTTTATAATACCATGTATAATCCGGATGTGCTTTCATGCATTGCCAATCTTTCTAACGATGAGGTGTTTACGCCTCCGGAAGTGGCAAATGCCATGCTGGATCTATTACCGCAGGAGATTTTCAAGAATCCTAACACGACCTTTTTAGATCCGGCGTGTAAGAGCGGAGTTTTCCTTCGCGAAATAGCCAAAAGGCTGTTGGAGGGTCTTGAACCCATATATCCGGATCTTCAAGAAAGGACAGACCATATCTTCAAAAAACAGCTCTATGGAATTGCTATAACAGAGCTTACAAGCCATTTATCACGGAGAAGCCTTTACTGCTCTAAGACAGCCAACGGAAACTACTCAGTTGTTCGTTTCGATACTATAGATGGCAATGTTAGGTTCAAACACATCAAGCACAGATGGCAAAATGGGCGATGCGTCTTTTGTGGAGCATCACAAAAGGAATATGATCGCGCATCAGATTTAGAAACGCATGCATATGAGCTGATCCATACGACAAGGCCGGAGGAGATCTTCAACATGAAATTCGATATGATTATAGGTAATCCACCTTACCAATTGAGCGATGGTGGAGGCGGAGCTGGAAAGAGCGCCGCTCCAATATACCAGTATTTTGTTCAGCAGGCAAAGAAGCTGAATCCGAGATTTTTGTCTATGATCATCCCCTCAAGATGGTTTAACGGGGGAAAGGGATTAGACGAGTTTAGAAAGCAAATGCTCAATGATCAGCATATGGCTTCAATCGTGGATTTTGCTGACTCAAAAGATTGTTTCCCGAGTGGCGTTGATATTCCGGGAGGCATTTGTTATTTCCTCTGGGACAGCCATCACGAAGGAACTTGTACAGTGACAAATGTTGCTAAGGATGGAGGCCGAATTACAGAAGAACGCGTTTTGAATGAGTTCGAAACATTTATCAGACAGAATCGTGCGGTTGATGTGGTGAAGAAAGCACAGGCGCATGGTGAAACTATGATGTCTGAAATTGTATCGAGCAGGAAGCCCTTCGGATTAGAATCAAAACAGCAATTTGACACGAACGGAGATATCATTCTGAGAAATAGTTCAGGTCTTGGAAAGATACGAAGCAGCAGACTTCTTTCGGGATTTGATCTGGTAGACAAATGGAAAGTGATTGTCTCTAAGGTTTCATTTGAACATGCAGGCGTTCCGGACAAAGAGGGAAAAATGCGAGTCCTTTCTGTTGTGCAGAAGCTGGGACCTCATTCCGCATGTACTGAGAGCTATCTGGTGGCAGGCGCATTCAATAATGAGGCGGAAGCTGATAACATGATCAGCTATCTCAACACAAAGTTTGCTCGGTTCTTGATAATGCAGATGTTGGCTTCTATGAACATGTCCAAAAGCTCGTATTCGTTTGTCCCGGTTCAAGATTGGAGTAAGCCGTGGACAGATGAAGAGCTGTACAAGAAATACGACTTAACCGATGACGAGATTCTTTTTATTGAGGATATCATACGTCCTATGCCGAGCGGAGCTGACGAATAATGCCTGAAATGAAATTCTTCCCTCAGAGGCCAGATACAAGCCCTAAGATTTATGCCTACGAGCACATCGGCGTAGCATCTCAAATAGGTTATATTAAAGTCGGCTACACAGTACGCGATGTCGAGGATCGTATCTACGAGATCGAACACACTGGGCGCGTCCCGTATCGCATCCTTGCATACTGGAATGCGATGAGAAATGACGGAACGGTTTTCACCGATCATGATGTGCATGCTGTCCTGAAGCGTAAGGGACACTCACAACTGAAGGAGGGTGAAGATCGAAACGAATGGTTCAGGTGCAGTCTGAATGATGTCAAGGCTGCTGTTACTGCTATTCAGACAGGAACCGAGAACAAGGAGAACCGTACTCAGACCTTTGCCATGCGTCCTGAACAGGAGCTGGCCGTAGACATGACAACGAAGTATTTTAAGTCAGCCTACGAGGAAAACAGCGGTCGTACACCTAAGTTTTTGTGGAATGCAAAGATGCGCTTTGGAAAGACCTTCGCATCCTATCAGCTCGCAAAAAAGATGGGCTTCACCCGTGTTTTGATCCTTACTTTCAAACCCGCGGTACAGACTGCATGGCATGAGGATCTGATGACTCATATGGATTTTGAAGGCTGGCAGTTCATCAGCCGTCCGACTGTCCCCGGAGGAGCCACTACTGATGAGCAGTATAAGAAAGCTGACAAGAGCCGCCCAATCGTTTGCTTCGGATCGTTCCAAGACTTCCTGGGAATGAACAAAGAGACCGGAGGAATCAAGGCAAACAACGAGTGGGTTCATACCACTAACTGGGATCTGGTCATATTTGATGAATATCACTTCGGGGCATGGAAGGACAGTGCTAAAAAGCTCTTTGAGCAGGATGAGGATTCATACGAAGAGGATCTTTCTAAGTATGATGCCGGAAACGCTTATGATGAAACGTGGCTGCCGATCACGACAACCTATTATCTGTACCTTTCCGGTACACCATTCCGCGCTTTAAACTCCGGCGAGTTTATAGAGGAGCAGATTTATAACTGGACTTATTCCGATGAGCAGAAAGCCAAGGAGGAATGGCCCAAAGACCATCCGCACGAAGAAAATCCGTATGCAGCATTGCCTCGTATGGTTATGCTGACCTACAAGATCCCGGAGAGTATTCAAAGAATTGCAAAGCAAGGAGAATTTGACGAGTTTGATCTGAATGTCTTTTTCACTGCTGAAGGAACCGGAAAAGATGCCCATTTCAAGTATGAAGACTATGTACAAAAATGGCTTGATCTGATTCGCGGCTCTTATCTGGAAACCAGTGTTGATGAGCTGAAGCTTGGAGCGCAGAAACCGCCAATGCCGTATTCTGACACAAGACTTCTTAATGTGCTTTCTCATACGCTTTGGTTCCTACCGAACGTGGCATCTTGCTATGCTATGGCGAATCTGCTCGCTCAGAAGCAGAATGCTTTTTATCATGATTATAAAGTAAATGTATGTGCAGGGACCCAGGCTGGCATCGGTGTGGCGGCTCTTGACCCGGTTCGTCGTTCGATGGGCGATCCGTTGGAATCAAAAACGATCACGCTTTCCTGCGGCAAGTTGACCACAGGCGTGACCATCAAGCCGTGGACGGGAATCTTCATGTTGAGAAATCTGTCCAGTCCGTAAACATATTTTCAGGCAGCCTTTCGAGTACAGAGTCCGTGGGAAATCACCAGAGATGATGGACAGCGTGAAATCATAAAGAAGGAATGCTATGTCTTTGACTTCGCACTGGATCGTGCTTTACGTCAGATTTCTGATTACAGCTGCCGTTTGAATGTGGCAGAAAGCAATCCGGAGAAGAAAGTCGGAGAATTCATCAACTTCCTTCCGGTTCTTGCCTACGATGGCAGCGCCATGAGACAGGTCGATGCAGCTGAGATTCTGGATATCGCAATGGCCGGAACTTCTGCAACTCTTCTGGCAAAGCGGTGGGAGTCTGCGCTGTTGGTCAATGTAGATAATGACACGCTGGCCCGTTTTCTGGCAAGCGATGAGGCGATGGATGCGCTAATGAGGATTGAAGGATTCAGAAGTCTGAATGCTGATATCGAGACGATCATCAACAAATCTAATGCCGTTAAGAAGGCAAAGCGAGACGGCGAGAAATTAACGCCGAAGGAAAAGAAAGATTTGACCGAGGCGGAGAAAGAATACAAGTCCAAGCGGAAAATGATTCAGGAAAAACTAATCAAGTTCGCAACCCGTGTTCCTGTTTTCATGTACCTGACCGATTACCGTGAGTACAGTCTTCAGGATGTAATCACTCAGTTGGAGCCGGATCTTTTCAAAAAGGTTACTGGACTTGATGTGAAAGATTTTGAGCTGCTGGTTTCCCTGAATGTGTTCAACGAAGCGCTGATGAATGATGCGGTTTATAAGTTCAAGCGTTACGAGGATGCGAGTCTAATTTACACAGGAATTGATAAGCATACCGGAGAAAATGTTGGCCTGTACAGCACAGTTATTTCCCGTGAGGACTACGATGCGATGGCCGGACAGCTGGCATCTTCCATGCAGGCTGAAGCCCCCAGTGAAGATGACATTCCGGATAGACCGATCTTCACAAATATCAGCAGTTACGATGACGACGAAGATGAAGAAGATCTTCCGAAAGTGGCTGAAAAAAAAGTGCAATACGGCTCGAAGAGAACCCCGATTGTGCAGTCGAGCAGACCTACTGCCGGATCGACCTATCGCCCGTCTTACGTTCCGCCAACTCCGTCTTCGTTTTCTCCTGCAAAGAAGCCAGTCATCAAGGTGGACACGTCAAAGGTCAAGGCTGGAAGTGTAGTGAAACATAAGGCGTTTGGAAATGGTGAGGTCATCGGAGTTGATGGAGCAATGATCATTGTGTCGTTTGCCGGAACAAAGAAAAAGTTCCAGTTCCCCGGAGCTTTTGAGCAGGGATTCCTGAGCATTCCGAAATAACAGAAAACTGAAAAATGAGTTTGCCAAAGGCGATCAACCGTAACAGGCTGGTCGCTTTTGTTTTGCCTATTTTCCCGGAAAGGAGGTGAGACCGTGACACAGAAAAAGGCAAAGTCCAGAGAGGAGCTTGAGGCTGAGATCCAGAAGTACGAGCAGAAGAAGCACTACTACGAGCAGCGCGAGAAGATCCTTCGCAGCAAGGTCATCCCGCAGCTGACCCGCGCCGAACGGACCAACCGTCTCTGCACCCGGGCCGGTATGCTGGAGACGTTCCTGATCCATCCGGAGCTACTGTCCAACGATCAGGTCATGGATCTTCTGAAGATCGCTTTCAGGCAGAAAGAGGTGACAGAGACACTGGAAGAAATGCTGAAAACCATCATGGAAGAAACTCTCTAAAAGGCCCCTAACTTGTTAGGGCGCAACTATACCCCCACATACGTGTGGAGTTGCGCTTTGACGAGAGCTCCCGGCCGGAGGCTCGATCCAATCGTAACCGTCAGCCCCAAGATGGGCAGCCAGTCCGATTGACATCCCAAGAGGAACTTCGTTCCCCTTGCGCCGCTTTGCGGCTATCCCCTATTCCGGGACTGCATCCCGGAATACAACTTCATATCCATGAACCTGACCGATTGCGTAATCGTGACCGGTTTTTTTATGCCCGAACGAAAGGAGGAATCATATGCCATGCCCTGATTTTGATGTCAGTATCGTTCAGAGAAGTGAAAACATGTCGGCAGTCAACTCGTCTGCCTATCTCTCTGCCAGCAAGCTCTTCTGTGAGTATGACCAGGAGCATAAGGACTACCGCTATAAACAAAACGAGCTAGTGCATGAGGAGATAATGCTGCCGGTGAACGCGCCGCCGGAGTACGCCGACAGACAAAATCTTTGGAATTCAGTTGAGGCGGTTGAGACACAATGGAACTCTCAGCTTGCCAGAAAAATGCACTTTGCGCTTCCCAGGGAAGTCCCAAGGGAACAGTGGGTTGATATGGTTCGGCAGTACTGCCAGGAGCAGTTTGTCAGCCGGGGAATGTGTGTGGACTTCGCGATCCACGATCCGGAACCGCCCGGTCATAATCCGCACGTTCATCTTCTGCTCACCATGAGATCTCTGGACGAGGAAGGCCGCTGGATGCCGAAAGCGAAAAAAGAGTATATTCTCGATGAGAGCGGAAACAGAATCTGTGATGGCTCCGGCCGATGGAAAAGCCGAAAGATCATGACTAACGACTGGAACAATCTTGGAAACTGTGAGATCTGGCGTCACGCATGGGAGACGATTCAGAATGAATATCTGGAGCGGAACGGCATACTGGAGCGAGTAAGCCTTAAGTCATACGAACGACAGGGTGTCGAAAAGATTCCGATGGTTCACATGGGACCGGCGGTTGCTCACATGGAAGAGAAAGGGATCCGGACAAACATCGGAGATTTGAACCGGGATATCAGGCAGGCGAACAGCCTGATGGCTACGATAAGGAATGCGCTGGCAGCGCTTCAGACCTGGATCTCGAGTCTGCAGGAAAAGAAAAAGATCTTCGAGCAAGAACTGGCCAGGATCAGGGAACCGACTCTCTCCAAATTGCTTCTGGACTACTATCAGGTTCGGAGCCGGGAACGCGAAGACTGGTCCTCCCGAGCCAGGCTGAAAGGTACTGTAGCCGACTATGAGAAGATCTCAAATGCAGCAGCATACCTCAGAGAGCATAAGCTGATTTCCCTGGAAGACCTTCATGATCACATCGATCATCTGGAAGGCCGTTACCATTCTCTGAGCCGTGAGATCCGAAGCTCCCAGAAAAGAGTGAATGACATCGTTGCCATCCAGTCCGCTTTTGAAACCATGAGAAAACTTCAGCCGGTGCAGGATGCCTGGCAGAAGAAAAACTTCAGGTCTGCAAAAGAGAAATATCGAAAAGACCACAGCGATGAACTTGATTCCTACCGCAAAGCGGTCAGTCTTCTCATGAAGGTCAACGGAGGAAAGACAGTTGATCATGCAGCACTGAAAGAGGAATCGAAAACCCTGGCTGCTGTGATCGGCACTAAAACCGGGGAATTGGAATCTGTAAAGGACGAATTGAAGCAGCTCCGATCCATCCAGTATTATGTAAGCCGAGTGTTGACGGAAGAGAAAGCACCGGAGAAGGTTTCCATCTCTGACCGCTTATCGGAAGGAAGGCTTCAGTCCGACAGATCTGCTGACAATGTACCGGAGCAACCGGAACAAAAGCAGAATATCGAGCATTAAGAGCATCTTATGATTTCAGGATTACGAAAACATAGGATGCTCTTTTTTTGCGCCCAGAAAGGAGAACGATGTTACTTGAGTGAATTATTTCGCAATGTTAAGGCGTCTGTCACAGCCCGGCAGGCCGCCGAACAATATGGCTTGAAAGTGAATCGTGCCGGGATGGCCTGTTGTCCGTTTCACGGTGACAGGAATCCGAGTATGAAGCTGGATGAACGGTTTTACTGCTTCGGTTGTGGGGCGACCGGGGATGCGGTGGATCTGACATCCAGACTGCTGGATCTGACACCGAAAGAGGCAGCTCTGCAGCTTGCGTCTGATTTTGGAATCCATTCGCTTGAAGATGAGAAAAGCAGAAAAGTGGTGGTGGACAAAATGTCCCGGACCAAAAATCAAAAACCGGAGAAAGCTGAGACCTGGTCAGGTCAGGCCATCCGTGTGATGACGGATTATCTCTGGAAGCTTCATGAATGGAAAGAGAAATATGCCCCACAGAGCATGGAGGATGAGAACTGGCATCCGCTCTTCTGCGAGGTCCTGGATCAGACAACTTATGTGGAATATGTTCTGGACGAACTGCTGGCCGCCGGCAAGTCCGATGAGGAAGAACTGCGGCGTGCCTTTGGAAAGGAGGTTGAGAAAGTTGAGAAGCGACTGGAGCGATATGCCGTCCGGGATGCTTCAGGAGATCGAAGAGATCCGTGAGAGCCTGGAGCCGACGGAAAAGGGCCAGCCCCGAAATACGAAAGAGAACTGTGTGATTGCCCTGGAAAATGATCCGCTCATGAAAGCTGCTATCTGCCAGGATCTCTTTACGGATCGGCCTTGTATCATCAGGGATTTGGGTTGGCCCAGAGATGATCTGGCAATCACCGATGATGATCTCTGCCAGATCTACCTTTATCTGGAAAAGTTCTATGGCCTGACAGTGGAAAGGAACATCCTGAACGCAATCCGAGTTGTGGCACAGCGGCATCCCTGGCATCCGATCCGGGATTACCTGGAGTCACTGGAATGGGATGGCCAGGAAAGAATGAGGACCGTGCTGCATCATTTCCTGGGTGTTGAGGAAAGTGATCTGTCTTATGAATGCCTGAAGCTCTTTATGCTCGGTGCGGTCGAGAGAGTCTATCATCCCGGCTGCAAGTTTGAGATCATGCTCTGCCTGGTCGGGGAACAGGGTCTTGGTAAGTCCAGCTTCTTCCGGTTCTTGGCATTGAAAGACGAATGGTTCTCCGACGATCTGAAGCGGATGGATGACGAGAATGTTTACCGGAAGATGCAGGGCCACTGGATCATTGAAATGGCGGAGATGCTGGGGACGGCCAGCGCCAAAAGCGTTGAAGAGATCAAGGCCTTCCTCTCCCGCCAGAAGGAAACCTACAAGGTCCCCTATGATAAGTTCCCGAAGGATCGCCGCAGACAGTGCGTCTTTGTCGGGACTTCCAACAAGCAGCGTTTCCTGCCTCTGGACCGGACCGGAAACCGGCGCTTCTATCCGATTCAGACCAACATTGAAAAAGCCGAGGTCCATGTACTGGATGATGAGAAAGCGACCAGGGCCTATATGGATCAGCTGTGGGCAGAGCTGATGGTCATTTATCGGAGCGGCGACTGGTCATTGACACTGACGCCGGAGATGGAACACCGGCTTAGTGTCTTCCGGATGAACTTCATGGCCGAGGATACCAGCACCGGAATGGTTCAGACATTTCTCGATGGATTCAGGGGAGATTATGTCTGCACAAAGCTCCTGTATAACGAATGCTACCACATGCTGGGAGAGCCGGAACGGAAGGCCATCGGTGAGATCAATGACATCATGAACAATACCATCGAAGGCTGGATCCCCGGGCCGCAGCACCGGTTTGACCGTTATGGCCAGCAGCGCTCCTGGGTCAGGTTCAAGACGCCCGACAAGGAAGACAGCAGGTCTGCAAAGACGGACTCAGATCCGGAAAATGCCGAATACCGGCAGCTCGATCTGAAAGGTTTCAAGTCATACCATGAGGGCGACGGTCCCTTCTGAGCCATCATACCTGTTTACACTTCGTTGACAGCTCTGAAGGCAGGAACTTCCCTGCTTTTTGGGCTTTTTCTTTTCTCTTTTTCTGTAAACAGGGTTCCAGAACTTTTTGAAATTTGCGGATAGTGGCAGGGAGAAACGGCAGAAGAATTGAGTGTTTGCGCCCTTGTTTACGGTTTCGTTTACAGCGGGAGGACCTCATCTGCCTTTTCCCTGTCGGGCTCTGTGCCGTCAGGCACAGAAGAAAGGACAAGCATGGAAAGTAATGAAAACACTATGACCGTTACGAAGAACGGTACGACCTTTACAGTGGTTATGAAATCTGCCGAAAATGCCCAGAAGTCCTTTGAGGATCTGATGCGGGATATGATCACCAGGGAGGCGGTTGCACTGCCTCCCGATGAGGCTCGGTCGGCATGATTCGGACAGAGTAGTGCAGATATTGGAGGAAATCCAAAACTGATATAAAGAAAAGCTTGACACAGGGCTCTCTTACGATTGCGCTGGGGCATTCCAGACCGGATGATCTTCCGGTCACCTTGACGGATTTGCTGGCAAAGGTCATGCAGGATCAGCCGATTTCGCCGAAGGAGGGGATACTATCGCATGAAGAAGGCGTCGAGCTCGTTCCCGCAAATATCACGCTGTCAGGTCTTGAGGTTTCATTGGTCAATGCCATGAGTCGGGAAACGGTTTTGAAGCAATATCTGGAGACCGTGAGGGATCGCTATGATTTCATTTTGCTGGACTGTATGCCTTCTCTCGGAATGCTCACCGTCAATGCAC
>ERZ773069.1335-NODE-1335-length-14496-cov-9.654525_pt1 | contig 14496 bp, 8 predicted proteins | sample MGYA00580619_ERZ773069 | MGnify/ENA primary metagenome ERZ773069 (study PRJEB29015, sample SAMEA2738007) | human oral metagenome | biome: human oral; feature: human-associated habitat; material: dental | place: China | collected 2108 ...
TCCGCCTCTGCGCGCTTGGTGCGATTGACGAGGCGGATATTCAGGGCTTCTTCCGTGTATTCGAGGAAGCGCTGAACGCGTAATCCATGTGAGGGGATAGGGAGAAATGCAGGACGATTTCATGGTATTCTGGCACAATGATGAGCACGCCTCTGCGCTCTTTTACGATCTCCTCGCGCGTTCGGAGCGCGATGCCTTTGACGACGACTTTCTCGCACGGCTTGCCGCCTATCGGGAGGCTGCGCCCGAGAGTGAGCGCGCGGACATCTTTGCCGCCCGGTATCTCCTCCACCATGGGGACACGGAGAATGCGGTCATCTGCGCGGAGCGCGCGTATGCCCGACGCCCCGTGAACTATATGGTTTGGGTTCTGCTTGCTGAGATCTACACAAGGCTGGGGCGCACGGTGGACGCCCTCACAATGTACGGCAACGCACACGGCCTGTATCTCACGCCGGAGATTCCAATGGAGCTGCTCCATCGCGGCGGCATCGAGGGGCTGAACCGCCTCTCCGTCGCCACGGGGCTTGGCACGGGGGCGCCGCTGTCACAGACGCGTGCCGTACTGAATGACGGAGAGTTATATATGATCCTCGACGCGTTTGTCGGGGAGCATCTGCCGCTGACACCACCCGAAGGATGTGTGCGCCACTGGGTCGGTGCCTATGTCGAAAACGCCTTTCTCTCAGACAAGAGTGCCCTCATCGAGGAAATACGTCATTCGTCCGTCTTTGTCGACAAGATGCAGCGCGATTTCCCGTTCCAGCTGCAGCGTGCGGAAGAAATCCGCGGCACGGTGACGATCGAGATTCCGGAGGGAACGGAGGTCATCCTCCCCATCGCAGGAACACAGTACCTGCAGGAGCTGCAGATCGAGAGCGAGCATATGCTGCCCGCAGCAGCATATCTTGGGAAATGGGCATTCAGTCATTTTCGCCTCACGGAAACAACCCGTCTGACGGGCACAGATGCCGCCCCCTATGCCGTGGGCACGCCGATTCGCCTCGGTCACAGTCCCATGCGCAGAAAGCTTGTGCTGAACCTCCTCGTCGATGGGCTCGCATGGAATGTCGCACGCACGCGCTTTCCGGAGTGTATGCCGCATATTGCGCGTTTCTTCGCGCAGGGCACGATCTTCGATGAGCATTTCTCCACATCCGAGTGCACCTATCCGGCTCTGCCTGTGATCGAGACCGGGCGCTATCCCCATCACACACAGGTGTTTAACGAGCGTGACAGCCACGAGATGCCGCTTGATTTCATGACGCTCTCCGAGTGCATGTCGGATCTTGGCTACTATGCCGCCGCACCGATGGGGGCGAGCGACAGCGTCTACTGCGGCGCACTGCGTGGCTACGATCTGCTGAATGTCGCTGCATGGAAGCTGCCGTCTGCCGAGATGGTAGACCGTGCGATCATGCAGATGGAGGCGTTTCACGAAACAGATCAATTCCTCTATCTCCACACGACGGACGTGCATCCATGGAATGCAAAGGGGTTCAAATTCTATCCGGCGGTCGAGACACAGCTCCCGCTCTCCGCGCGTCTCTTTGACATTGACGAGAGCCTTGCGAGTGTCCGTCTGCCGCAGCTCACAATCTATCAGGAACAGTTCTGGCAGACACTCCGCCATGTTGACAGAAACATCGGCTATCTGCTCTCCTATATCGAGGAGCATTTCAGTGAAGACGAGTATATCGTGAATCTTTACTCCGACCATGGAAATTCCGTATTCACAACGCCGACGGGCGGCGTCATTGATATCATCGGAGAGAACTCGACGCGCGCAGCATGGATGATGCGCGGTGCGGGCATTCCAAAGGGAGTGGTCGCAGACGAGCTGACGAGCATTGCAGACATCTATCCGACGCTCGCACATCTCGCAGGCTTCCCCGTCGCCGAGGACATCGACGGCAATCTGCCCGCCGTGTTCGGCGGCACCCCACGAGACGCAGTTTACAGTCTCTCGATCTTCCCGCGACAGACGTTCAAGCTCGCCGTACGTACACACACGCATGCGCTGCGCCTTGAGACGTGCGGCTATACCGAGGATGACGGGACGGCCGACTTCGCGGGGGCACAGGTCGGGATCTATCCGCGCGGACATGAGCGCGAGGAAGGCTATGCAATGGATTCCGCAGAGCTGCGCGCGTTCTTCTACCCGCGCGCCCGCGATTTCGTGCGAGAGATCGCCAGCAACGGGGAGCGCTTCCCACTGCCGGAGCAGGTATGAGCCAAACCGACGGAAAGGACGACCGTATGACGAACGATTTTACGATATTCTGGCGCAATAACGAGCGCGCCTCTGCGCTCTTCTACGATCTCCTCGAGCGCTCGGAGCGCGGCGCATACGACGATGATTTCCTCGTGCAGCTGGCTGCATATCGGGAGGCTGCACCGGAATCCGAGCGCGCGGACATCTTCGCCGCACAGTACCTCCTGCACCATGGGGACGCGGAGAATGCCGTCATCTGCGGTGAGCGGGCATATGAGAGACGTCCCCTCAATCTCGAAGTGTGGCGTGTGCTCGCCGCTGGCTACAAAATCTGCGGGCGGGAGCTCGATTCCATTACGATGCAGGGTCGTGCATATGGTCTCTATCTGGGTGCGGATATGGGCGGGATCGACCTCGACCTCAGCCTGACCGAAGAAAATATGAATGAAGCCCTGGGGCAGCTTTCCTTTGCCGTGGGCAAGTGCCTAAATGCACCGATCATAACGAGCCGTGCCTACTTCATGAATCCGGGGCTGGGCTTTCGTTTCGACGTATTCATCGGCGAGGCGATTCCGATTACGTATCCCGAGGACAGCGTGCGTTTTTGGAGCGCTGTCTATATGGAAAATGCAGGGCTTTCCGACCACAGCTATATGCTCTCTGATGCACGTCACGACGGCTGGCTCTCCCGCTACGGACACCGTGACTTTTTCTTCGATCTGCAAAAGGCGTGCGAGATACGCGGCACGACCGAGATCCAGCTCCCCGAGGGTCGGGAAGCGATTGTCCCCATTGCGGGCACGATGCCGGATCAGAAACTTTCTGTGACAACAGCATCCACAGGCACGCATGACATATATCTGGGCAAGTGGGCATTCAGCTTCTTCCGTCTGAACGAAAATACGCAGCTGCACACCGATGAATCGACGCCATATGCTGTGGGCTCCCCGATTCTGCTCGGGCATAGTCCCGCACGACGAAAAGTGGTGCTGAACATCCTCGTCGACGGCCTTTCCGGAGCGATCGCTCATGCCCACAGCGCCACGCATCTGCCGAATATTTCCAAATTCTTCGCACGCGGCACCGTGTTCACGCAGCATTTTTCGACCTCGGAGCATACGCTCCCGTCATTTCCCGCCATCGAAACAGGATACTATCCCCATCATACGCATCTTTTCAACGTCAATGCCGGCTACGAGCTGCCGCTCAGGATGACGACCACCGCCGAGCAGATGAAGAATCTCGGCTATTACTGCGCAATTCCAATGGGCAGCAATCAAGGGATCTCCCACGGTATTATGCGTGGTTTTGATCGTCTCGTTGTCTCCTCGTGGATTCAAAACTCGGTCGATGGTGTGGACTATGTACTGCGTCAGCTCCGCGCCTTTGACGAGGTCGACCAATACCTCTATCTTGCGGTCAACGACGTGCACCCGTATGACGGCCTCGGCTATAAATTCGACACGAATATCGAGACCCATCTTCCGCTCACCGACCGCTTCTTCAGCCATACAGAGCGTAAGGCAAGCGTCTTCCTGTCCAGCATGAAAATCTATCAGGAGCAATATCTGGAGCGCATACGGCAGGTGGATCAGAACATCGGCCTCCTCCTCGCCTATCTCGAAGAGCATTTCGACGAAGACGAATACCTCGTGAGTATCTATTCGGATCATGGCGTTTCCATATTCAACAAGGTGATCTCCGACAGCTTGGATATCATCAGTCCGTATGCTACGAGTGCGACGTGGATGATGCGCGGTGCCGGAGTTCCCGAGAACGTGGTCTCAGACGAGCTGACGAGCATTGTCGACATTTACCCAACGCTCGCCCATCTGTGCGACTTCGCCGTTGCGCGCGATATTGACGGAAATCTTCCCGCCGTATTTGGTGGAAAGGAGCGGGATGCCGTCTACTCCTCCTCGCAGTATCCCGGGCAGACATTCAAGCTCGCCGTACGCACACACGAGCACGCACTCCGCCTCGAAACTCGCGCACCTGTCGATGAGGACGGGACGGTGGACTTCGCAGGGGCACGGGTCGGGATCTATCCACGGGAACACGAGCTCGAGGAGGACTATGCGGTGGATTCCGCAGAGCTGCGCGCGTTCTTCTATCCGCGCGCACGCGATTTCATACGCGGGATTGCGAACAACGGAGAGTTCTGGCCGGCAATGCGTGCGGCGCGTCCGCAATGGTTCGGCGGGCCAGCCTAGTGTTTGGAAAAGAGGCTATGATGGACGATTTCACCGTATTCTGGCAGAACAACGACCGTGCCCATGCGCTCTTCTACGATCTCCTCGAGCGCTCGGAGCGCGGCGCATACGACGATGATTTCCTCGTGCAGCTGGCTGCATATCGGGAGGCTGCACCGGAATCCGAGCGTGCGGACATCTTTGCTGCACAGTATCTCCTCCATCACGGAGATGCGGAGACCGCAACGCTCTGTGCCGAGCGATCCTATCGCGCACGCCCTGTCCAGCATGCGGTCTGGTCTGTGCTCTCCCCTGCGTACAAGGCGCTCGGACGCTATGCAGATGCACTCGTCATGCAGGGGCATTCTGCACAGCTCTATAATGTTCCGATTGCAGTCGAAGACTACCCCTCAGAGGCAATTACAGAGGAGGCGCTCGATCGCCTGTCCATCATGCTGTCCCGTCCGGGTTTTGGGGCAATGGCGACACGTGCATCCTATGATCCGGAAAAGGGGATTACGACGGAGGGCGGCGTTTTTGCAGGGGAATTTCTCCCCATCTTACCGCATATTGCGCCGCCCTACTATGTCGGCGTCTATGCCGAGCAAGGTCTTCAGGGCGATAAGGCATGGCAGCTGAACACGCTGCGCAACGCTTTTGGCGTTACATATTTCGGCGCAGGAGATTTCACCTTCGATGTGCTTCGTGCACAGCGTGCCCCGGGTGCGGCGCATATTGAACTGGATCCCGGGGAGGAAGTCGTGCTCCCCATCATTGGGACGGTGCTCCCCGCGTATGGACTGCGCGATCCGCAGCGCATCCGTGTGCGTACCGACCACATCGACGAGCTCGGATGGCTGAACGTGGCAACACCGAACTTCTTCCGACTGAATGAGTCGACCGACTTCACCTCGGAGCAGGATTTTCTTGTAGGTCGACCAATCCCGGTGGGCAGAAAATCGTCACGCCCGCGTCTCGTCCTGAACATTCTTGCCGATGCGATGCCGTGGCAGATACTCCGCAGCTGTTTTGCGGAGCAGATGCCGCAGACGGCACGCTTCTTCGCGCAGGGACTCATCTTCGATCAGCATTTCTCCGTGGCAGAGTATACCTACCCGTCCTTTGCCACAATTGAAACGGGAATGTATCCGCAGCACAGTCAACTCTTCAACAACAAGATTACCGTCACGCTGCCCGAAGAATATGTGACGCTCTCTGAACGGATGCGCAGCGCCGGCTATGCGACGGCAAATCTCATGGGTATTGGCGACGGCATATACAGCGGTGCAACGCGCGGCTATGACCGTTTCCTGATCTCACCCTATCGACAGCAGAACTATGAAGCCGTGGAACGCGTCATTCGCCAGCTCGAGAGCATGGGGGATGCTGATAATTTCATCCTCGTTCACTCCTCTGATGTGCACCCTTGGCCTTCTCCAATGTTCCAATATCCGACGGCCGCACAGGCGCGTCTGCCGCTTGCGGAACGCATGACCGAGACGATCGAGACCCCGCCGAGCCCGTATCTGCGCCCCTGTCCCCTGAATCAGGAGGCATTCTGGCTGGGCGTGCGGGAGCTTGACCGGACGCTTGGCATGCTCTTTTCCTATCTGGAGCAGAACTATGCTCCAGATGAGTATATTGTAAATCTCTACTCCGATCACGGCGTTTCGATCTTCAGTGAGCATCCGTACATTGTGGATCCGTTTCTCACAGGGGCAACGTGGATGATGCGTGGAGCAGGCATCCCTACGGGCGTGGTCTCAAATGAGCTGACAAGTCCCGTGGACATCTATCCGACACTGGGACATCTGCTGGGGTTCCCCGTGGATGACTATATCGACGGCGTTGTGCCGCGCGCATTCGGCGGAACGGGACGTGAGATCACGTTCAGCAACTCGCTCTTCCCGACAAAGCCCTATTTCCTCGCGGTACGCTCGGCGACGCATACCCTCTGCCTTGAGACGGAGGAAGCGGTCGCAATGGACGGAACGGTCGATATCGCAAAGGCGAAGGTCGCCATCTATCCGCGTGACCATGAACGTGAAGCAGGCTATGAGGTGGACAGTGAGGAGCTGCGTGCGTTCTTCTATCCGCGTGTGCGCGAATTCCTGAAGAGGATCGCAAGCAACGGGGAGGTATTCCCGCCCCCGGTGGGCAGCAGTGTTGGAAACTGACAAATGGAAAGGAACCCCCATGACAGACGAATGCACCGTCTTTTGGCGCAGCAACGAGCGTGCCTATGAGCTGTTTCAAGAGCTTCTTGCGCGCGCAGAGAAAAGTTCCTATGACGATGAGTTCCTCACACTGCTTGCCACCTATCGCGAAGTACAGGGCACTCCCGTGCATGCGGACATCTTTGCCGCGGAGTATCTGCTCGCAACTGGCGATGCAGCGTCCGCGATCGTCTGCGGAGAGCGTGCCTTTCGCAGACGCCCTGTGGAGCCTCGCGTCTGGGATGTGCTCGCCCGTGCCTATGCGGCGTGCGATCGGTATGCGGATGCACTCGTCATGCAGGGCTATCCGCTGAACTTCTTCCATGTACCGTTTTCCCCCAATGTACCCGCCTCTGCGCTGACGGAGGAGACGCTGGCTCGCCTCTCGCGCGCAACGGGCAAGGCGAACTATGCTCCCTACGCCCTGAGCCGTATGTACTACACGCCCGCAGGGGGGCTGACCGCAGAGTCGACGGTCTTCTTCGAGGAGTTCCTGCCCGTCTCTCAGCATATTACACCGCATTACTACGTCGGCGCATACACAGATCAGGAGATCCACGGGAACAAGCGGTGGCTGATGAATTCGATTGCGCATGCCTCAGGACTTGCGAACAATGTCGGCGGGGATTTCTCCTTCGACATTATGCGTGCGACGCGTGCGCCGAAGGAAGCGCACATCTCCATCGAGGCGGGAACGGAGGCGATTGTCCCCATCTTTGGCACAGCGGACGGACAGATGCTCACGGCGCAGACAGAGTCGGTGGATGACAATATCTGGCTGAATCCCGCAACGCCGAATTATTTCCGACTGAATGAAGATACTGTATTCACGTCGACAGAGGACTTCATTGTCGGAACACCGATCCGCCTCGGCCACAGCCCCACACGTAAAAAGCTTGTGCTGAACATCCTCGTGGACGCGCTCCCGTGGCAGGTGCTGCGCACTTCGTTTGCAGAGCATATGCCGAATACGGCACGCTTCTTCGCGCGCGGCACGATCTTCGATCAGCATTTCTCCGTACTTGAGTACACCTATCCCTCGCTCGCGACGATCGAAACAGGGATGTACCCGCAACATACGGGTGTGTTCAGCGAGTGGGCAGCAATCGAACTGAACAAAGACTGCATAACCATTGCCGAGCGGGCACGCGATGTCGGCTATGCAACGTCAAGCCTCATGGGTGACGGTATCGGCATCTACAACGGTGTGACGCGCGGCTATGACCGCCTTGTCGTCTCACCCTATCGCCTCCATGCCTATGAGGGGGTCGAGCGCACCATCCGTTATCTGGACGGCTGTGGGGAGGCGGATCACTTCATCTTCCTCCATTTCGGCGATGTGCATCCGTGGGGTGGGGAGGCGTTCCAGATCTCCTCTGCGGCACAGATGCGACTGCCTCTTGCGGGGCGTCTCTCCGGCTCGAAAGAGAAGGTGACGAGCCCCTATCTGCGCCCAAGCGCATTTTATCAAACGGCGTTCTGGCAGGCGGTACACGATACAGACCGCACGCTTGGTGCACTCTTTTCCTATCTCGAGGAGCACTATGCGCCCGAGGACTATCTTGTAAGCCTCTACTCGGATCACGGCGTGCCGATCTTCAGCCCGACGCATTACATCGTGGATGCGCAGCTGACGGGTGCAACGTGGATGATGCGCGGCGCCGGCGTCCCCGAGGGAATGGTCGCAGAGGAGCTGACGAGTGCAGTCGACATCTACCCAACGCTCGCGCATCTCATGGGCTTCCCTGTCGAGGCGAATGTGGATGGCGTGCGCCCAAAACTCTTCGGCGGCACGGGGCGCGAGATTGCATTCAGCAATTCTCTCTTTCCACATAAATACTATTATCTCGCAGCACGTGCGCGAGAGCATACACTCTGCCTGGAGACGCTGGATCCCGTCTCCCTCAGCGGCACTGCCGATCTCGCACGGACAAAGGTGAATATCTACCCACGTGCCTTTGAGGGCATTGCAGGACACGAGATCGACAGCCCGGCACTGCGTGCATTCTTCTATCCGCGCGTGAGGGAATTCCTGCAGGGGATCGGCAACAACGGAGAGATGTTTCCCCTACCGGAGGAAATGTAGCAAACTATGGCGAGCGCCGGCCGACGATACACGTGGCACAGTCACACAGAAGGAGTATATATGAACGTCAACGATCTGATTATCGCGCTCAGCGCGGAGTTCTACGCGGGCGTGCCGGACTCGAAGCTGCGCCCGCTCGTGGACTATCTCATGGACACCCACGGCGCGAACAGCCCCGCGCATATGATCGCCGCAAACGAGGGGAATGCGGCGGCACTCGCGGCGGGCTATCACCTTGCGACGGGCAAGACGCCGCTCGTCTACCTGCAGAACAGTGGGCTCGGCAACATTGTCAATCCCTTGCTCTCCCTGCTGCATGAGGAGGTCTACGGTATCCCGTGCATCTTCGTCATCGGATGGCGCGGTGAGCCGGATCTGCATGACGAGCCGCAGCATCTCATACAGGGGCGGCTCAGCCTGCCGCTGCTCGAGACAATGGGTGTTCATACGATGGTGCTCACGCAGGAGACAACGCCTGCAGATGTGGCACAGTGGATCGAGAAGCAACGCACGCATCTCGCGGCGGGCGGTCAGTGCGCCATTCTCGTGCGTGACGGCGCACTCTCCCATCCGAAACGCAAGTATGCGAATGAATTCCCCCTGCGCCGCGAGGAGGCAATCGCAGCAATCCTGTCTGCCGCAGGAGATGCTGTCATTGTTGCAACGACGGGCAAGACGGGACGCGAGCTCTTCGAACTGCGCGAAGCGCGTGGAGAGGATCACGCACACGACTTTCTCACCGTCGGCTCGATGGGGCACGCGGGGGCAATCGCCCTCGGCATCGCACTCCACCGCCCAGAGCGGCGTGTGATCGTGCTCGACGGCGACGGCGCCGCACTCATGCACATGGGTGCAATGGCAACCATCGGTGTAGCCGCCCCGCCGAATCTCGTGCACATCCTCCTCAACAACGAGGCACACGAGAGCGTCGGCGGAGCACCAACGGCAGCACACAGTGTCAACTTCCCCGCCATCGCTGCCGCCCTCGGCTATCAGGCGATACAGACGGCAGACACAAAGGATGACCTTACGCGCGCGCTCGGTGAACTCCAAACGGCCGACGTGCTCTCCTTTCTAGAGATACGCACGGCAATCGGCTCACGCGCCGATCTCGGCCGTCCCAGCACGACACCGCATGAAAACAAAGAAGCCCTGATGCGGACGCTGCGGGGATGATGGCTGCATTTAATCCGTAATTCCTAAATGAAAAGAGCAGGAATACGCTCCAAGAGGAGCGCAAAACTGCTCTTTTCTTATATCCGAACCATGCAAACAATTTCGACTATGTTATAATTTAGGAAAAAGATTCCTTCTGCAAAAAGAAAGGAGCTGTCCCCATGCGTCCCATCCTCTCCATCGGACTCATCGTCCTCCTGCTCTCCACGGCGGGCTGCGCGAATCCTGTCACCAAGGCGATCGACAAGCTGACGGATGATGAGCCCGCCACTTCGCAGCAAACGACAGAGAGCGCCCCCGCACCCGTTGCCTCACCGGCAGGAAATACATCTGCGCCAACCACTGCAGTCGCACCCGCCAAGGCAGTTGCCGAGGAAACGCGCACTGTACCTGCTGTGCATACGGAGGATACGGCGACAGAAGAGTCCGCGCGCCCTGCGGCAGCTTCCTCGGGGAAGAGCATCCTCATCAAAAAGAGTGAGTTCTGTCTCTATCTGCTCGAGGACGGCAATATCGTTCAGTCGAAGAGTAAGGGCATACAAAAAGCCGCATCCCATTGCGAAATGATGGGAAGCGGCTTTCGTTTAGAAAATTTGTTTGTGTTTCTGCACATCACAGGGTATAATGCAGATGAAACGTCCTTGGGCGGGAGCAATCTCGCGGCGGTATCTTTCCCCCGAAAGGGGGTGAGTAAGTTGAGTGAATTTGACGCGATCGTATTACTCGTCGTGGCAACAGGCTACTTGCTTGCGATAACCCAAAAGAAATAACCGCCCAGCTTTGACCGGTCGAGCGGTTATTCTCTATGAATATAACACTTGATTATGGAAAGATGCCGCATAGGGCGTTCTTTCTATGTCCATTATAACAGGTGGGCGCGTGATTGACAAGCGCTATTTCTCAGTGTTTTTCCAGCACAATAACCTCGTAGGGGCGCAGTTCCGCCTCAAGTTCCTCGTAGTTGCCGAGGAGCTTTGTCCAGCCTGTGTCCGCAAGAGATTCGAGAGTGTCCTCCATCAGGGGGACGTTCGCTGCGCGGAAGTTGCAGTAGACGCGCAGCTTTTGCTCTGCATGGGCGCGCTCGTAGGCGATGACGCTCGCGTTCTCGCGCTCGAGGAAGAAGATGTCGCCCTTCTGGATGATGGGCTGCTCCTTGCGGAGACGGATGAGCGTTTGGTAGAAATGGAAGACGGAGTCCGCATCCGCACGCTGCGCCTCGGCGTTGATTGTCCGATAGCTCGTGGGCGGGGCGAGCCACGGCGTGCCCGTGGTAAAGCCCGCGTTTTCGTCTGCACTCCACTGCATCGGCGTGCGGCTGTTGTCGCGCGAGCGCGCGGCGAGGATGGCGAGTGCCTCGTCCTGCGATTTCCCCTCGTCGAGGAGGATCTGGTAGTAGTTCAGGCTCTCCACGTCGCGGTACTGGGCAATGTCCGTGTACTTCGCGTTCGTCATGCCGAGCTCCTCGCCCTGATAGATGTAGGGCGTGCCACGCATGAAATGGATGCACGCGGCGAGCATCTTCGCTGACTCCGCATGATAGCGTTCGTCGTCGCCGAGACGGCTGACGATGCGCGGCTGGTCGTGGTTGCACCAGAAGACTGCGTTCCATCCGCCGCCCGCCGCCATGCCCTCCTGCCAGATGCGGAAGAGGCTCTTGAGCGCCATGATGTCGGGCTCCTGCAGTGCCCACTTTGCGCCGTCCTTGTAGTCAATTTTCAGATGGTGGAAGCTGAACACCATCGAGAGCTCCTTTTCGGCGGGGGTCGAGTAGCGGATGCAGTTCTCGAGGGTGGTGGAGGACATCTCGCCGACGGTGATCATCGCGTCGATCCCCGTGTCGCGCGTGAGTTCCTTGAGGAACTCGTGGACGTGGCGGCCGTCGGTGTAGAAGCGGCGGCCGTCGCCCTCCGTGTCGTTTTCAAAGACGGCGGGCTTGGAGATGAGGTTGACGACATCGAAGCGGAAGCCCTCGACGCCCTTTTCCTTCCAGAAGCGAACGACGTTCTTCAGCTCCTCGCGCACGCGCGGGTTCTCCCAGTTCAGATCCGCCTGCGTCACGTCAAAGAGATGGAGGTAGTATTTTTTGAGCGCAGGGACATACTCCCACGCGTTCCCGCCGAACTTCGACCCCCAGTTTGTCGGCGGCGCGTCGGGCGTGCCGTCCTTGAAGATGTAGTAGTCCATATAGGCGGGATCGCCCGAGAGTGCGCGTTTGAACCACGCGTGCTCGGTCGATGTATGGTTAAAGACCATATCGAGCATGATGCCGATACCGCGTGCCTTTGCCTCGCGGATGAGTCTGTCGACGTCCTCCATCGTGCCGAAGCGTGGGTCGACGGCGCAGTAGTCGGCGACATCGTAGCCGCCATCGTTCTGCGGCGAGATGAAGAACGGCGTGAGCCAGAGGAAGTCGACGCCGAGTTCCTTCAGATAGTCGAGCTTTGCGGTGATGCCGGGCAGATCGCCGAGTCCGTCGCCGTTCGTGTCGCAGAAGGATTTCGGGTAGATCTGGTAGACGACCTTGTCCTGTATGTTCATGGTATATTCTCCTTTAAGGTATCTATATAAGCTTCCCCCGCCGAAGCGGGGGAAGCTTATATGCCGTGCATCAAAGCCTCCCCCTCCACAGAGGGGGAGGCGGACCGCGCAACATATCCCTTATGAGGCTATTAGACCATAGAAAGCTGTTTCGGTCAACGGGGGACTTTTGGTGCGAGAGCAACTTGTGATATAATGAAAGAAAATGACAGAACAGGAGCGATCAACATGAATTTGCGAAAAGATGCAGACGGTATCATTGAGGAGTCCCTGGCGGCGATCCTGCCGGATGCGGCGGTGGAAAAGGCGCTGAAGGGGCATACCTTTGCAAATGGGCGTATTGTGCTCGTCGCAGTTGGAAAGGCGGCGTGGCAGATGGCGCGCGCGGCAGCAGATGTGCTCGGGGAGCGCATCGACACGGGGCTCGTGATTACAAAATACGATCATGTGATGGGCGAGATCCCGCATGTGCGCTGCATGGAGGCGGGACACCCCGTGCCCGATGAGAACTCGTTCGTCGCGACGCGTGAGGCGCTTGCGCTGACGGAGAACCTCACGGCGGAGGACACGGTGCTCTTCCTGCTCTCGGGCGGCGGCAGTGCGCTCTTCGAGCAGCCGCTCATTCCTGCCGCAGAGCTGACAGATCTCACGGAGCAGCTGCTCGCCTCGGGCGCGGACATCGTCGCGATGAATACGCTGCGCAAGCGCATGAGCGCGGTGAAGGGCGGCCGCTTCGCGGAGCACTGCGCGCCAGCTGCAGTGTTCTCGATTGTGCTCAGCGACATCCTCGGCGATCCGCTCGACATGATCGCATCGGGCCCCGCGCATCCCGACAGCTCGACAGCGGCAGATGCGCACGCTGTCGTGGAGAAATATAGGCTGCGTCTCTCGCCCACCGCGACCGCGCTCCTCGACAAGCCGCTGCCGACGGCTCTGCCGAATGTGGAGACACATATCACGGGCAGTGTGCGCGAGCTGTGCGCGGCGGCAGCAACGGCAGCAGAGCGGCGCGGCTATACGCCCGTCCTGCTGACCGATCAGCTCGACTGCGAGGCGCGCGAGGCGGGATGCTTCCTCGCAGCGATTGCGCGCACGCACGCGCGCGAAGGAGCGTATGCCTATATCGCGGGCGGCGAGACCGTTGTGCAGCTCAAAGGGAAGGGGCGCGGTGGGCGCAATCAGGAGCTTGCTCTTGCGGCGGCGGAGGGCATCGCAGGCCTCACGAACGTCGCAGTCTTCAGCGTCGGCAGCGATGGGACGGATGGCCCCACGGATGCGGCGGGCGGCTATGTCGACGGCGGAACGGTCGCGGCACTCGCACGTGAGGGGAAGAGTGCGGCGGCGGCGCTTGCCGAGAACGACGCCTACCCCGCGCTCAACGCCGTTGGCGGACTCATCATGACGGGACCGACGGGCACGAACGTCAACGATGTCGCCGTGCTGCTGATTCGCGGATGAGCTTTTCTTTCAGGAGGGACGCATGACCGAATTCGAGGAGATTCTGACCGCCCGTGCGGAGGAGGCGCAGATTCCGTTGACGGAGGAGCAAATTGCGCAATTCAGCGTCTACAACGCACTGCTCGTGGAGTGGAATACGCGCATGAACCTCACGGCACTGACCGCGCCCGCGGATGTCGCGGTGAAGCATGTGATCGACAGTTTGACGGCGTACGATGCCGCGCTGTTCGATGCTGCGCAGACGCTGATCGATGTAGGGACAGGCGCAGGACTCCCCGGCATCCCACTCGCCGTCTATGCGCCGCACATCCGTGTGACGCTGATGGATGCGCTGGCAAAGCGCGTGCGGTTCCTCACGGAGGTGACGCAGGCGATGAATCTCCCGAATGTGCGCTGCATCCACGCGCGCGCGGAGGAGGCGGCACGCCAAAAGGAGCACCGCGCGCACTATGATATTGCGGTGAGCCGCGCGGTGGCGCGCATGCCTGTGCTGCTCGAGTATACGCTGCCGTTCGTACGCGTGGGCGGCGCGGTGCTCGCGCTCAAGGGACGCGCGTACGCAGAGGAGGCAGCGGAGGCGCACGGGGCGGCGGAGCGCCTTGGGGGCGGTGCGAT
>ERZ773069.1338-NODE-1338-length-14477-cov-2.978782_pt1 | contig 14477 bp, 17 predicted proteins | sample MGYA00580619_ERZ773069 | MGnify/ENA primary metagenome ERZ773069 (study PRJEB29015, sample SAMEA2738007) | human oral metagenome | biome: human oral; feature: human-associated habitat; material: dental | place: China | collected 2108 ...
CACGATGTATTTATAATGCACTAAAGATTTGTATTTCTTACCGGAGGAACAGAAAAAAGCAAACAATCCTTTCCCCGTATGAAAACCTGCAAGGTTTAGAAATCTGCTGGGGAGATTTGAACGATAAAAGTACATTGAAAAAATATTTAAAAGATGTCTCCCTCGTTCTTCACATTGCAGCATTCGTTTCCCCTCAGGCAGATTATGATCCTAAAAAAGCAATGCTGGTAAATTATGGCGGTACGAAAAATATGATTGAGGCTCTGTATGAGCTTAAGCAGGATCAAATCACTAAATTTGTCTATATCGGTACAGTCGCCGAGACAGGGGACCGGATGCCTCCCATCCATTGGGGAAGAGTAGGCGATCCCATCAAGCCCTCCATCTTCGATTACTATGCGGTAAGTAAGGTTGCCGCTGAACGCTATCTCATCGAATAGGGACTGAAATATTGGGTATCTTTGCGGCAAACGGGAATCATCGGTCCTGCCATGTCGAGGATACGAGATGCCATCCTATTCCATAACTGCTTTGACAATGTTTTGGAATATGTTTCCGACAAAGACTCCGGCAGACTCATGCAAAATCTCGCCGCATACGATGTAAAGGGAACCCTTGATCAAAGCTTCTGGAATCATATCTATAATATCGGCGGCGGAGAAAGCTGTAGAGTCAGCGCATATGAAATGTACAAGGAATCCTTTGCTAAACTGGGAATCCCAAATCTGGAATATATCTTTTCTCCAAAGGAGCAGGCTATAAGAAATTTCCACGGGCATTTCTACGAGGATTCCGATAAACTGGAGAATTATCTGCACTTTCGGCAGGACTCCATACAGTACTTTTACGATTCTTACGTGAAGGGCTTAGGTGCAGTTGTCCCCATTTTCCGCTTTATCTCTAAGCTTCCCGGAGGGCAGAAGCTGATTGGCAATATACTGAAGAAAAACTTTACCAAGTTAGCAAAGACAGAGCACGGAACGATTCATTTTATAGAGGACAATATGGAAGATCATATTGATGCTTACTGGGGATCCCGTAAAGCATGGGAAGCGCTTCCCGATAAAATGAGCGATATGGTGCATTTTAAGGATTGGGATCATGTGATTCATCTTAATCACGGCTATGATGAAACGAAGCCCGAAGAGGACTTGAATCTGGAAGACATGAAAAAGGCTGCCGAGTTCAGAGGCGGGAGCTGCGATTCCGAAACGATGAACAAAGGAGATTGGAGTACGCCGCTCAAGTTTACCTGTCAGTTCGGACATCACTTCACGGGAAGCCCAAGACTGATTCTGGAAGGCGGACATTGGTGTGACGAGTGCGAAAGAAAGTCCTGGAACTATGGTGTCCGGGCCAAAAAAGATAAATTCTTTGCCCAGGTCTGGAACCCGCTTCACATGGAAGACGAGCTTAGAGAGTACCCGAAAGAAGTTTCGGAACTGGATGTTGAGTGATATGGCGTGTTGGAAGATGCTATTCAGGGAGCCATTGGAGACTCCATGCATCTTTATAAAGAAATACCGGATAAGAAAGTAGAAACGGTCTATATGAATAATGGTAAAAAACAGAATTAGCTTATTTTAACTGTAGATATCTCTTCTGTGCCCGACAGTCAATGCAAGGATAATCAGCTTCTCATCTTGTATAAGACAGAGTAAACGATAATCTCCGATTCTATACCGCCATTGTCCACCTTTGTTGGCGGTAAGCCCCTTTCCATGAGCTCTGGAATTTTCACAATTCTGCAAATTTTTTCCAATCCAAGATTTGATGATCTGCTGCGTGTATTTATCCAGCTTTTTGAATTCCTTATCAAATCGAGCGGTTGTTTCTACATGGTAGCTCATAGATTCAATTCCTTCCAAAGCTCCTCAATCGGTCTGGATTTACAGCCGGTATTCTTATATTCCTGATAAGCTTCATTGGCAAGACTAATATCATATTCCTCTTCAATACGTTCAAATAAAGCCCTTTTGAAAGCTTCTCCTAAAGACATTGCATGAAGCTTTGCATAACTTTCTGCGAGTGCTTTTTCCTCCTCATTCATTCGAATTGAAAATGCCATGATTTTCACCTCTATTCCGAAAATTATTTGCTGAACTTTATAAGCAAAGTATATACAAACTTAATGCGTAGTACATTATACTACTCTGCTTGTTTATTATCAACTCTAAACAGATTCTGCTATAATACCTAAAAAAGGAGGCGTTATGGCTTGTCAATGGAAAAACAGCAGTGCGGAGATGATATCCTACCACGATAAAGAATGGGGCGTGCCCACCCATGAGGATCAAAAGCTCTTTGAATACTTACTTTTGGAATCCATGCAGGCAGGTCTCAGTTGGGCCTTAATTCTTCGAAAAAGAGAAACTTTTCGAAGTGCTTTTGCCGGCTTCTCCCCGGAAAAAGTCGCAGCATTCACGGAAGAAGATATCACAAGAATCATGCATACGGAAAATATGATCAAGTCGGAGCGAAAAATCAGATCCATGATTCAAAACGCCAAGGCATTTTTAGCCCTGCAAAAAGAAGAAGGAAGTTTTGATGCCTATCTTTGGAAATTTTCCGGTGGAAAGAGCCTTTGCTATCGAGGACATGAAAAGGGGGAAATGCCGGCTAAAAACGCTCTTTCCGAGACAATCAGTAAGGATTTAAAAAAACGGGGCTTTCAGTATACCGGCCCCGTCATTGTCTATTCTTTTTTACAGGCCTGCGGTGTCATTAACGACCACGAAGAAGACTGTCCCTGCTACCGGGCCCTCCGTAAGGCTTATCCCTATCAGGAGGTGGAAGAAACCTTCTCTCCTTTGACGACAAAATACTTTGGCTGATACCCGGAATACTATTCAAGTACAAAGTTTCCTGAATGGCTTTCCAATCCTCCTCTCCAATCAACACCGCATTTTTACCTCTATTATTGATAATCGTAATTGGCTGAGAAAATTCATTTACTTCTGAAACAATCTGATTAAACTTTGCTCTTACCTTGGTAATACTGATCGAAGTCATTGCTTATCTCCTTTTTTTCTTATTTCATCATCCACCTCTATGAGCTCATGCGCTTTTCCTTTACCCTCACGCAATTCTTTTATAGATTTTTTCAGTGAACGTACATTGCTTTCTGAGTAAAAGGGGTCAACACCTTGTTGTCCTATCTCATAGATTTCCTCTAACGTGATTCGCTCCGTATTTTTCTCAACAGGAAAGTCTTCAAATCCGAAAAGACTGACCAACCAATAGCTTTTATTCTTCGCAGGAAATGGCTTTGCCTTTTCCAATAATTCTTGGTAAACCACCGCATCTATTTTTTGATTTCTCCACTTTACCTCGGCAAATAAATAGCTGTCTTTGCCATCAAAAGCAAGTAAATCAATTTCGGATTCCTTCTTTCTGATCTTGTCTGTTCCCCACCAATTTCCATAATCTTCCGGTAGGAAGTCCAAGTCTCCTTTTCGCAGCCTTTGTTCAAAATACTCTATGACAATCTGTTCAAATATAGCCCCCATATATGCATTGAGTTTTGGTTCAATCTGCTTCTCATACACAAGTTCTCCCAAATCCATATTGAGTAAGTTTAAATTCTTCTGCACAAAACAGTACCAAAAACGAAACATCGTATCCTTGATTCGATAAATCGGACGCTTACTTTTACGATCTAAAACCGGTGTTTTCTTCTCAATGATTCCAAGTTCCTGTAGAGAATTTAGATAATGACTTAGCCCTCCGCTTTGCATATTTAATTTCGTTGCAATTTCATTCAGTTTGCTTGCCCCTGCCGAAATCACAAAAAGAATATCATTGTAAAGCTTGGGTTGTCTCAATTCTTGCTTTAAGAGATTATCAGGTTCTTCAAACAGCCTTCCGTTAGGCTTCAGAAAAATACGAATAATGTTGGTTTTTAAATCTACATTTTCATCAAAAAAGCTTAAGTATTCCGCAATTCCTCCGGTGATTCCATAGACAATGGCCTTATCTCTATCGCTATAGGAAGCGACAAACTCGGCCGCTTCCAAATATCCAAAGGGCTGAACCTTTAACTGGCTGGTTCGTCGTCCGTAAAGCGGACTTTTGTAGCCCAGTACCTGATTTTCCATGAAGCTCATGGAAGAGCCGCACAAAATCAAGAAGAGCTTGCTCTTCTCCCTATACTCATCAATTAGTTTTTGTAATAGGGAAGAAATATGCTCCGCACTTTGGGCTAAATAGGGATACTCATCGATGACAAAAACAATTCTATGCTCTTCCGCGTAGGCAAACAAATAGCGAAGAGCCGCCTCAAAATCCTGAAAATCCGGAAGCCCATTTAGATTCCCGCAAGCTTCATAGATGGCTTGTGACAAAAGGCTCAGGTTAATCAGCGCATTGGATTCCAGTGCCACAAAATAATAGCCTTTTTTTCTTTTTAAAAATTCTTTAATCAGGTAAGTTTTCCCTACTCGTCTTCTGCCGTAAATAACCGATAACGCGAAAGTGCCTTTCTCGTATTCTTCTTCTAATTCCCTTAATTCGAATGCTCTTCCTATAAAGCGCATAAAATCACCTCCTGAAAACGAGATATCGCGTATACTCATGATACTCTCCAGGAACATTATAGAATGCAAGAGCGTAATATGCAATAATATACTTTTGCATATTACGCTCTTGCATTTTTACTTAGCAGGACGCCTCCGCCTTGTTTTTATTTTACAAGAAACACTCTGCCTCGCCAGTCACTACTTCTTCTCCAAAATCTCTATCGGCTTTCCCTCATAAAGATAGATCATGCCGTCGTAGCGCTGAACAGGTTCACTTGTCACCCGATAAGAATTCGGGAAGAAACGCAGAAGGAAAGAGTAGCCCTCTCCCAGTTGTAACATTTCCATAGGCGTATGAATCAGCTGATAGACTTTGCTTTTCTCGTCTATAATACTTGAAAAATACAAGGCATATTGCTTTCCCTTCGCAAATCTTGCCTGTGCGGCTAAGGGATCTACGGAAACAAAGCTCTGCACCGTTCGCTTCTGTTCTCCAATAACCTTGATATTGTCTGTTACTTTCCAGACATCCGTTCCGATGGCATAATAGGCTTCTCCGAAGTCCTTGGTCAAAAGCACGCCCATGCTGTTATAAATCGGATTTTCCTTCTGAATATGTCCGTCATGCGCAGAAATAACAAGCTTTCCGGAACCGATTTTGCTCTATTTCCAGGATTTTCTTCACATTTTCTTCCATATCCCGGTCACGAAGGACAGAGGAATCCTCTTTGGAAAGCCAGGTTTCCGCCGCTTGGCGAACGGTATTTAACTCCATCAGAAAGTCTTGCCGCTCCTGAAACTCCTTCTTTTCTGTACTATCCTGATTGTCAATGGAGGCCTGCTTTTCTGTAACGTCCTGCTCATCCGCTGTGTTTCCCCTCTCTGTCTGCACCTCTTCCGGACTCTTCTCCGCCTTTTCCTTTAAGCTGTCCAAAAAGGCGATGACTTCTCCGGCATTCTTTTCATTTAAGCTAAAATTCTCATCCTTAATGCAGTCCAGATTTTTTGCAAACTCCTCTTCGGTCGTCAGCTTATGAGACAGGCTGTATTCCTTTAAAAGGGCATAACTTCCCTCCGGATCCTGCATATCAAAGCCGTAGAAGCGGATCTTCTTCTCTTCCGGAGCACTTTCATTCCAGTCCCGCATCCAGGAAATGAGCTCTGCCATTTCTTTGGTATGGTAAATGGGAAAGGCAAAATTCTGTACCATTTCCTCCGCACTTCCTTCTCCTCCTTGGATAAAGCGGTTTATTTCCGCGCACTCCCCATAGTCCGCTTCCAGGGCAAATGCCGTAAAGCCCCGTTTCTCCACCATTTCCTTGAAAACAGACAGCTTCAGCTCCTGCATTTCTTTACAGCCATGGGCGGCCTCCCCGATAGAAAGGATGGAAATACTCTCCGGTATATACTCTGCGGAGAGGGGGCTTCATCTCCGTCTGTACAGCCTTAATTTCTCGATGAGCCTGTAGTTCCTCGAACTTTAATTTCCCAAAATAAAACAAAATACAGACAATAAGAAAAGTTGTCAACGTAAGCACAATTTTTCCCAGAATTTTCAAAAACTTTCCCAATATTTTCATCTCTTTCTTCCTCACATTTTCTATTTCAAACTATTCCACAATCCGCGTATAGGCTTTCTTGGTCAGCCGAAAGATCACAAGATAAACCAGCGCAAAGACAAAAAGTACCGCGGACAAACAGCCGGCATAAAGGGTCAGGCTTCCTACTCCGAAAAGTCCCAGCAGCCTGAAAACAATCTTGGAGGCTACGAGGCAGTGCAGGGTTGCCACCGCTAAGGGGCCGAAGAACAGCCATAGAATCTGAGAGGCTCCTGTCTTCTGAATCAAACGGTCGGAAAGCCCCAACTTCTTCATGATTTGCATCTTTTCTCTGTCTTCATAGCCCTCGCTGATTTGCTTGTAGTAGCTGATTAATACCGTGCCTGTCAGGAAAATGATGCCAATCAGCACCCCTAAGAATAAAAAACCGCCGTTTACTTCATATTGCGATTGCAGATACTCTTCCTTATTTTCTACCGAATACCGATAGTTTCCCTTGAAATTTTTTTCCGTAAACGCCTTCAGCTGTTTCTTTAAGGCACTGTACTTCGGCTGATACGCTTCCCCGGAAATCCCTTTCAGATTCCAATGAGTGGTCAATTCGATGGCAGTGGATTCACTGCGATGCTCCTCCGACTGTAAATATTTTTCTATATACTCCATCGTGGCAAGGTCCCGCACCACAATACCATAGCTTCCTAAAGCCACCATATCCACCGGTAAGAGATTCTCAATGGCGCTCACCTGAAACACCCGGTCTCCGATTTTCAAACTGCTCGGATTCTTCAGCGTATTTCTATTGTTGCAAAGCAGGATTTCATTTTCTCCTAAAGTAATGTGCTTTTGAAAACGGGCATTATAGCCGGCTAAATCATAAAGGATAATCATATTGGGATCTTTGGCATTCGCCATGTTCTCTTGCTTTTGAACAGGCAGGATTTGACCGTCCTCTACAAATCCTCCCGTAGCAAGCGTTGCCATACTATATAAGTCCTCTACCTCGGAAGGCTCGCTTACACTTTCCAGCACCATTTGGTTTAAAGACTGCTTCAAGTCTTTCCCTTCCTTTTCCGGATAGGAAAATGGGGAAAGCTCCATACTGTATTCTCTGGAAAATAAACTGTTTCCCTTATTTTGAATATTTACGTACATACAAATGGTGGTGGCAAGGCTCAAGATCACCCCTGTACTTAAGATGGAGATGCTCGCAAGGGAAACCGCATTTCCCTTGATGCGATAAAGAAGTCCGCTGATGCTTAAAAACTTCTCCGGCCTGTAGTAAGAAGGGCGCCTTTTCTCCATTTTCAAAAGCAGTACGGAAAAGGAAATATACAAAAGATAGGTTGCAAGAATTACCGCCAGTACCGCAAGGAAAAAGTAAGTAAAGGAAGACAGTAAGCCTTGGATAAAGAGCGCAATCCCGTAACCGATGCCGAGGAAAAGGAAGCCGGTGAGAGACAGAAGCACTCTGGACTTCGGTTCGCCCTCCCCCTCATGTCCTTTTTGTAAAAGCTCCATCGGGGTAGAAAAGGAAATCCGAAAACTGCTGCGGAGCAAGGTGAAAAGATAGAGGCACAACAGCAAAACCATAGTATAGAATAGGGCGGAAAAACTGAAGGGAAAGTCCATCAGCCTCCCCGACACATCTTTCATGATGAAATTCAGCATGAGAAAGACCATTTGTCCAAAGAGATATCCCCCCACAATGCTCAGTACGAAGATAAAGGCAAAGAGGCAGAAAAATTCAATGGCAATAATCTTTCGAATATGCTTCTTCTCCAAGCCCAAAATGCCATAAAGCGCAAATTCCTTATTTCGTTTCTTCAGCATGAAATTAACTGCATACTGGATAAAAATAAAGGTAAAAATGCAAAGAAGAATCGTACCGACTTGGATAAAAAGGGGCAAGTCCCTATGACGGGTTTCTACGTAATGATTTTCCAGTAAAGAAGCCATGATAAAGAAAAGCATTCCCATAATCCCGGAAGAAAGTACAAAGGGTATTTCTAAAAGCCGATTCGCCCGGAGGTTTTTTAAGGCGAAGCGTCTTGCCATAAAAAAGCGCATACCTATTCCTCCCCTCCTTTTCTCTCTGTGAAAGCATCCTTTTGCGCCATCTCCGTTGCCATCTCCGTTGCCATCTCCGTTTGCCTATCGTAAAGACTATCAGGGCGAAGCGCATTCTGCTGCTTGCTCAGTACAAGCTGTGCCTCGGAGATGCGCTCCATAAAATCACGCTGTCCCTCCTCATTTCCCCGATAAATCTCATGGAAAACCACGCCGTCTTTGATAAATAAAACTCTATCGGCATAAGATGCCGCCCGAAGAGAATGGGTTACCATTAAAATGGTCTGTCCTTCTGCATGAATCTTATGAAAGAGCTGTAAAATCATTTCCGAAGAGGCGGAATCCAAAGCGCCTGTGGGCTCATCCGCAAGCAGGAGAGAGGGGTTCGTAATCATGGCTCTGGCAATGGCGATACGTTGCTTTTGTCCTCCGGATACCTCATAAGGATATTTCTCTAAGAGTTCCTCTATACCCAGAATCCCCTGTATTTTCGCTAAACGCTCCTGCATCAGGCTTTCTTTCTCTTCCGATAAAACAAGGGGAAGGAAAATATTATCCCGGTTATTGAACTGATCCAAAAGATTAAAGTCCTGAAAGACAAAGCCCAGCTCCTTTCTTCGAAAGGCGGAAATTTCTTCTTTCTTGAGGCTTCCCACATCCCTTCCATTTATTAAAAGAACGCCGGAACTGGGGCTGTCCAGGGTGGCAAGGATATTTAAGAGGGTGGTTTTTCCTGCACCGGACTCTCCCATAATCGAGATAATCTCCCCCTTTTCCACGGAGAAATTCACATCCCGAAGGGCTTCCGTGCTAAAATTCTTAGTCTGATACACTTTCTTGATATTTTTACATTCTAAAATAGACATTCGTTTTAAACTCCCTTCTACTATCTCGCTACCTTTCCTTTTCAGGAGGTCTTGGAACAAGAAAAAGTATAAAACGAATATCCGAATTTTGCCTTTATTTAAGATGACAAAATAGGGAGGAATCTTACAGAATTGTAAGATTGAACGAGGGAGCGGCTTTTAATTGGCAAAGAATAGTGAGTTCTAGCCTCTCCATTAAAGATAGAAAAAGTATATTCCTATCATCAACTTGGAAAATGCAAAGTAAAGCAGCTTCCCACTGCCACGGTAGATTCCACCGATACGCTAATCTGTAAAAAACCGGCAATCTTTTGCACCATATATAGTCCCAGACCGCTGGACTTTTCCGTAGCTCTTCCATTAAAGCCGGAATAGCCCAGGTCAAAAATCTTCTTTAAGTCGGAAGAGGGAATTCCGATACCCGTATCCTGTATCCGAAGAGAGGAACTTTCCCGGTCAAAAGAGAAGGTGATACTGCCTTCTTTCGTGTACTTTAGAGCATTAGAGAGAATCTGCTCCAGGAGGATGGAAAGCCATTTTTCATCGCTAATCACTTCCGCCTTTTCTCCGTTGCCATCCGTGCAGATCCCCTCATAATGAAGGGAAAGTTGTTTTTCAATAAAAATGGGAGCGTACTTTTTAAATAAACGTTTTAAACAGGCTTCCAAATCCACCGGATGAATATCCATATCGGCGGAACGGTTCTGCATTTTCAAATAATTCATCGCCATGTTGCTGTACTCTTCAATATAAAACATTTGCTCTTCGAGCTTCTTTTTATGCTCACTATCCGTTTTTCGAAGAAGAAGCTTTGACACGGTAATCGGCGTTTTAATCTGATGCACCCAGAGAAGAAAATACTCGGAAAGCTCTCTTTTTTCCTCTATCCTCCTGCGTTCTTCTTCCTTTTTCTCCTCCTCCATTCGCTCCAAAGCTTTTTCCATGTTTTCCTTTCGAACAAAGGAAAAGTAGCCAAGGACAAGATAGATAAAAAGTAAAAAACTACTTAGTTCAGCTCCTAAAGCAAAGTAGTTCAGGGGCAAATGCCCAAAGAAAAAAATCCCTCCGAAAAGGGACAGCAAAAGCAGAAAAAAACCTATTAAATCCGATTTCGTTTGAAGATAAGAGTGGATCTGATTTCTTATTGGCATAATGTTTTGCTGTCTCCTTTTTGCACTGGATTCTTTTTCGATAGTGACTTTTTTAAGTAGTGACTTTTTGATCAACAATTTTCCTCAATTATTCATTTTTTAAAGCCAAAAAATACCCAATCCCTTTCTTGGTTTGAATCAAATCCTCTAAGCCCACAGCAGAAAGCTTCTTTCGAAGCCTTGTGATATTAACGGATAGGGTGTTGTCATCCAGAAAGTCCTCTCCCTGCCAACAATGGTTCATAATTTCCTCTCTTTTTGAAATTCCTCCCTTGGCTAAGAATAAGCACTCCAAGATGAGCAGTTCCGTCTTTGTTAAATCAATGTTGAATCCTTCTCCCTGAAGAGCCGCCTTAGCTAAGTCCAGCTGCAATCCCTGAAAAGAAAGCTTGTCCTGCACCGCAGTGTATTCGTAGGTTCTTCGAAGTAGTGCCTGAATCTTCGCCCTTGTCACATATAAATCGATGGGCTTCACGATATAGTCATCCGCCCCGAATTGCATAGCCTGCACCATGTCCATGGACTCGCTGTGGGAAGAAAGAAAGAGGATGGGAACATGGGAAAACTTACGGATTCTTTCTGTCCAATAAAATCCGTTATAACAGGGTAAGCTAATGTCCATAAGAATCAGTTCAGGATTTCCTTCTTCCACTTCATCGCTCACTCTTTGAAAATCCTTTACGGATTCTACCGTGTAGCCCCACTGCATAAGCTCATCCTTTAAAAGCCTTACGATATTCTCTTCATCTTCTACTATAAAAATCTTCATATTTCCGGCCTCACCTAAACTATCCTTTTTTCTCCCTTACAGCGCCCCCTTCGGGCAGACCTTTACGCATTCCATACACAGGATACAGTCCGTTCCGTTTTTTCTCTTCCTGGAATTATCCGTCATCTCCACATCCATGGGGCAGACCCTCTTACATTTTCCGCAGGAAATGCACTTCTCTTCATCACAACGAATCCGCACCAAAGAAAAATAACTCATGGGCTTTAGAAACACGGTAACCGGGCAGATATATTTGCAGAAAGCCCGATTATCCTTGAAAAGAAAGGCCAGCGCTATTCCCACAAGATAATAGGCGAGATTTCCGATGAGGAAAGTCCAGAACATAATCCTTTCCAAGTTTCCCACCTTCAAAAGAAACAAGGTGGAAACAAAGAGGAAAGATAGAGCAAAAGTCAGATAGCGAATCCGGCCGATACTTTTCCGGGGAAGCGCTCTGGTTTTATATGGTAGAAAATCCAAAACCATGGCAGTCCAGCAGGCATAGCCGCAGAAGCCTCTCCCAAAAAACAGAGGTCCAAAGATTTTCGCCACCGCATAATGAATGGTAGCGGCCTCGAAGACACCGGTAAACAAGTAGTACCAGAAGCCCTCGATTTGCATATTTTCCCGGTTGATAAGCCCTAAATAAACAAGCATATACAGCCCGACCAGAAGCTGTACCACACGGCGGGCATAGGGATATTTTCTTCCGAGCAGAAAAATCCCCAAAGATAGGGAGATTCCAATATAGCTAAAGTTGAAAAGATAAAAAAGATTCTGCTTCGTAAGCCAAAGACTCACCGCCACCGCTTCGAAAACGCCGCCGATCAGAAGCACCAAAGCATATTTTTTCAAGAAATCGCGCAAATAAAAACTCCTCTTCTGTGTAAATCTATTCTTTTTTGCGTCCTGGAGAGTAAAATCGAGCTATAGGACTACTCTGAGTTATAGGACAAAATATATTGCAGAAAGTTTGTCTCGGTAAATTGTATGCTTATCGTTTCTTATTTTCAAGTTCTGCATCGCGATTGTAATATGATGAAGGTCAACTTATAATAGTTCCGCTATAGAAAGACAGATTTTATGGAGAATCCCTTCCGGAGGATTCGACTAAGTAAGGGGAGAGATATACATGCTGAAAAAAAACATTTTCCAAAGAGCATAAAAGGACGGATTCTTGCAGGGATTTTTCTTCTTCTATTTTTTGCAATCCTATTCCTTGTATTGGAAATGCTGGGAGGCGGAGAAACGAGGTACTACAATGGGAAAACCGATACACAAGTCAGTAGAAGCGTGAATCACGAAAATGGGCATCTCACCACTGCCGTTCAGCAGATTATGATAGGAACAAAGTGCGGTAATGATGAGCAAGCTACCGCTACTTTAAAGGATATCAAAGATGCCGGCTACGAAGGAATTGAGCTGAATGAATTTATGATTCACAAAACGCCTTTTATCGTGAAGATTCTCACATAGCTTGCCGGTATGCCGGTTGGTAATGGAGGAAAATTGGACTGGCCCAAGTTAATTGAAGATAGCGGTCTCAAAGTGGTGAGCCTACATTGTTATCTGGATGCCATCGAAAAGGATCCGAAAAGTATTGCGAAAGAAGCGAAATGCTTCGGCACGGATACCGTTGTGATTACCGCCATCTAAACTTTGAATTGGATAGTTACTGGATGGCTGATGCCGGAGTGGAAGGAGTTATTCTGGAAACCCACAAAAACTGGGTGGACAAGGATCCTATAAAGAGTCTGCAAACAAGTGCGGATTTTATCAAAACAGAATTTGAAGAGTAAGTGCTTTAGGGGCTTACGAAGAAAAAAGGGCTGTGAAAAATACAAAATAGTTTTTCACAGTCCTTTTCATAAACCTTCAATTCCTTTATCCCAGTAAAGTAATCACTATCGGTACGACAACGACGAACAGCACCGTACTGATGGTTACCACATTGGTGGAAAACTCCACATCTCCGTCACCCTGGCTGGCAAGAATCGGAAGAACCGCAAGCGCCGGCGCAGCGGATTGAATTACAAAGGTATTGAATTCCTTTGTGGGTAAGCCCTTTCCGGTAAAGTAGAGTAAAACATACATGATAACCGGAGCCAGAATAAAGCGTCCTACAATCGTAACCACCGTATCCTTATCGAAATGAATACTCTTTAATCCCGCTTTCGCAAGGATAATGCCGATATAAATCAAAGACAAGGGCGTAACGATGTTTCCGATATAAGTCAAGGTATTCCCTGCAAAGGTCGGTACCGGAATCCGTAAAACGAGGAATACCAGTGCAATCAGGAATCCTACCAAGGGCGCGGGTAAAAGCTTCTTCCAGTCAAACTTCGTGCCTTCTTTCTTTTCCCCTCCGACACTGTCCGTGGTCATGATATAGACGCCCAAAGTCCAGGTGGAAATCGTATTCGTAATATAGTAAATCAGAAAATAGGGGAGCGCATTGTCTCCGAAGAGCGCAATATTTAAGGGTAGCCCGATGAAAATGGTGTTGGCATTGACAAAGGTATTGATCATCGTGCCTCGTCTTCCGGCACGCACAGCGAAAACTTTCACTGCCAAAAAGCCAAAGACATAGGTCAGGGCAAAGGCGCCAAAGGTGTATAGTAAGCCACCGGAAAGGCTGATGAGCTTATCCACGGTGAGATACTTTAAGACCGAGACAAAAATCGATACCGGTAAGGCTACATTCATAATCAGGCGGGAAAGGTTCGGCCCGAAGCTCTCTGAAAACCATCCCTTTGTCTGAAGGATATAGCCCAGAGCAATAATCACAATAATGGGAATAATGCTCTGAATCGAGGTGAGAAATACAGTCATTTCCCCCTCCTTTATTGATACTTCGGATACCACTTAAAGTCATGCACTGCCTTCACCATATCCTGTTCTTTCGCACGGGCAAGTCCCTGCTCCTTTGCCTTCTTCGCTACCGCTTCCGCAACCTTTATGGAAACCTCCCCCACATACTTGAAAGGCGGAAGCACCGGTGCGCCGGGCTTTGTAATATCGGTAATACCGGAGAGAGAATCCGCAGCTGCCGCAATCATTTCATCGGTGAGGAGACTCGCCTCCGATGCCAGCATACCAAGACCGAGTCCCGGATAAATTAAGGCATTATTCGCCTGTCCAATTACATAGTTTACGCCTTTATAGGACACATCATCTGCCGGAATACCGGTTGCCACAAAAGCCTTTCCGTCGGACCAGGTGATTAAATCCTCCGCACTCGCCTCTGCAAGTTTTGTCGGGTTGGAAATCGGGAAAATGCAAGGACGTTCTGTGTTTGCACACATTGCTTCTACCACTTCTTTTGTGAAAGCCCCTGCCTTTGTGGAAGTGCCCACGAGAATAGTTGCCTTTACTGTCCGTACCGCTTCGACAAGATCCGTCAACTGGTCGGCATTGGGGAAGTCGGAACGTTTTTTTGCAAAGGGACGCTGCTCGGGCGTCAAATCCTCCATGTCGTCAAAAAGTAATCCCTGCTTATCCACCATAAAGAAGCGCTTGTAAGCCTCTTCCTCGGAAAGACCTTCTCT
>ERZ773069.1340-NODE-1340-length-14463-cov-12.450444_pt1 | contig 14463 bp, 12 predicted proteins | sample MGYA00580619_ERZ773069 | MGnify/ENA primary metagenome ERZ773069 (study PRJEB29015, sample SAMEA2738007) | human oral metagenome | biome: human oral; feature: human-associated habitat; material: dental | place: China | collected 2108 ...
CCTGCTCGGCGCCTTCCTTCACGGCCTGCCAGAAGCGGTGCTGGAAGCCCTTGGACACCAGGTAGACGGTCTTCGTGCCGTCTCCCTTCACGGCGGCCTTCTCCCAATCCTGCTGGTTGCCCGAGGTGTCAACCTTCGTGGCTCCCGAGGACTGGCCGGTCTTGGAGTCGCCGGACTTCGTGGCGGTCGAGTCGGTCGACGTCGTGCAGGCAGCCAGGCCCAGGGCCATGGAGCCGACGGCGGCGGCGACGACGATACGTCCGATGGGGCGCATTGGTGTTCCTTTCGTGGGGTGGCGGGGTCATTCCCGCCCTTGGTGAGTGTGAACCGACGTCGGTTCACGGGTGTAATTGGGACGAACTAATGAATCACGCTGCGTTTTCGCGGATGCGACGCAGGTTGTCGATAACGACCGCAAGGAGCAGGACGATACCGGTGACAACGAACTGCCATTCGGCGGCGATACCCATCATCGTCAGGCCCTTCTTGAGGGTCTCCATGAGGATCGCGCCGACGAGCGCGCCGGGGATCGAGGCACGGCCACCCGACAGCGAGGTACCGCCGATGACCGCGGCCGCGATGACGTTGAGCTCCATGCCCACGCCCTCGGCGGGCTGGACGAGGCCACCACGGGCCGAGTAGAGGACCGCACCAATGGCCATGAACGCACCGGCGACCACGTAGATGATGATCTTCCACATGCGCACGTTCACGCCGGACAGGCGCGTGGCCTCCTCGTTGGAGCCGATGGCCAGGGCGTAGCGACCCAGCAGCGTCTTGTTCATGAGGAAGGTAGCAATGATTGTGAGGACCACGAAGATGAGGACAGCGTTGGCGACGTAAGGGATGAGCGTGCCGGACGCGATGTACTTGTAGCCGGGGTTCGCAATCGAGATCGACGCCTTATCGGAGATGATGAGGGCGAGGCCTCGGGCAACCATCATCATCGCGAGCGTCGCGATGAAGGGCGGCAGGCCCAGGATCGAGATATTCAGGCCGTTGACCAGGCCGATCGCCATGCCGACCAGGAGGGTGAGGACCAGGCCCGCACCCAGCGGCAGGTTCATCTTGTCTCCCGCGAGGAAGATGCCCGCCATGACTGCGACGAGGCTCAGGCCAGTACCAACCGAAAGGTCGATACCCGAGGTGGCGATCACGAAGGTAGCGCCGAGCGCCATGACGCCAATGTAGGCCGACTGCAAGACGATGCCCAGGTAAACCTCGCGAGTGACGAACGCAAAGTTGGGCACTGCAAAGCTAAAGAATGCCAGGACCACCAGCAGCGCCAGTGTGACCAGCAGCAGCTGCATGTTCCTCTTCAGGAAGGCCGCAACAGGCGACGGCGCCTCCAGGCCCTTGTTGTCGACGACGGTGCTCACGCAAGTTCTCCGTTCGCTTCTTCCTGACCGACGGTGGCCAGTTCCATGATGTTTTCTTGGGTGGCTTCCTCGTTGGTGAGGGTGCCGATGATGCGGCCGTGGGCCATGACGGCGATGCGGTTCGCCAGGCGCAGGACCTCGGGCAGCTCCGAGGAGATCACGATGATGGCCTTGCCCTGCTTCGCGAGGTTCTCCAGCAGCGTGTAGATCTCGTCCTTCGCACCCACGTCAATGCCGCGCGTCGGCTCGTCAAAGATGAGAATGTCCGAGTCGCGTTCGAGCCACTTGGCGACGACGACCTTCTGCTGATTGCCGCCCGAAAGGCTCCGCAGCTCCACGTCCACGCTGGGGGTGCGAGTACGCAGCTTCTTCACGTAATCCTGGGCGATCTGACGCAGCTTCTTGGTGGCCACCACGGTGGCCTTCGTGAAGTGGTCCATGGCGGCAAGCCCCGTGTTGAACGAGATGTCCTTATCCAACAGGAGGCCGTACTGCTTGCGGTCCTCGGAGAGGTATCCGATGCCGTACCTCACCGCGTCCGAGGCGCTCTTGATCCTGACCTTCTCGCCGTGGACGTAGATGTCGCCCGCCGTGTGCGGGTCTGCGCCGAAGAGGGCGCGCGCGACCTCCGTGCGGCCCGCGCCAACCAGGCCGGCGAAGCCGAAGATCTCGCCCTTCTTGACCTCGAAGGAGACGTCGTGGACGACCTTGACCGTCGAGAGGTTCTCGACGCGCAGGACCGCCTCGTCGGACAGCGGCTTGGTGGTGGGGCGCGCGTCGGCTGGGACCTCGCGGCCGACCATCATCTTGACGACCTCGCTCATGGGAGTCGAGGCGGTCTCCACCGTGCCGATGTACTTGCCGTCGCGCAGGACCGAGATGCGGTCGGTGAGCTCGGTGAGTTCGGGCATGCGGTGGGTGATGAAGATCAGGCCGGTCATCGGGCAGACGAAGTCGCGCACCAGCTTGAAGAGAGACTCGGTTTCGGTTGTCGTCAGGGGCGCCGTGGGCTCGTCCATGACAAGGATCTTGGAGTCAAACGACAGCGCCCGGGCGATTTCAACCATCTGCAGGCGCGCGACCGGCAGGTCCCGGCAGTACGCCGTGGGGTCGATGTCCATGTTGAGGCGCTCGAACAGCTCGCGAGCATCGCGAACCATCTTGCGGTCGTTGACGTAGGTCCACGTGGACGTCTTGGGGCGTCCAATGTAGAGGTTCTGGGCGACGGTCAGGTCCGGAACGATGTTGAGTTCCTGGTGAATGATCGACAGCCCGAGCTCACGCGCGTGCTCCGGCGACTGAATGTCGACCTTCTCCCCCTGCAGCCAGATCTCGCCACCCGGGTCGGATTTGTGGATACCGGTGAGGACCTTCATGAGCGTGGACTTGCCCGCTCCGTTCTCACCGCAGAGGCCCAAGACCTCGCCGGGTCGAAGGTCGAGGTCCACGTCGGACAGCGCCTTCACGCCGGGGAATGTCTTAGAGATCCCCTTGAGCTCTAGTAAGTTCGTCACTTCTCACCCCTTGGGTACCAGTAACTTCTCTGTTTCTGGAGTTTGCTCCTCCGCTTTCGTTAACGCTAACGGAAACGAATCCGGAAGACCGCCCTCTTTGGCGTCTCTTCAAGAGTAGAGCATTGTGGGGCTCGGCGCGAGCCAAAAGAGTCGCGCCGCAACCAAATCGTAACTCGATGCCCCGCGCGCTAGCCTGACATTTTCCCGCTATTTCGCAGATTAGCGAGGACTTCGCGCGCGACACCATCGAGCCATTCCCGCTCAACAACGCAGGCGCTGAGCACGAGCCTCCCCCTCACCCGATCGTGAGGGATCCCCTCTCTCTCCCACTCGTCAACACCCCGCCCACGAATGGTTGTTGGAAAAGTTCCGTGAACGTTCACGACGCGCCACCAGGGGACGCCGCCTCCCCAGTCGCGCATGATCAGGCCGACGACTCGCGGCCCAGTGCCGAGAGCAGCAGCGATCATCCCGTAGGTCGCCGCCCGCCCCGGCGGTATCGCCTCGACGACCCGGAGCACGGCCTCAACCAGTTCCTCCCGCATTCGCTTCCTCGTCGCGGACCAGCTACGGGTGCACCCTCGACGGATACGAGGCCATTAGGCCGGTTGCTCCGCGAGCGAGGGCGCGCTTCACCTGCCCGGCATTCGTCACGATGTGTGCAATCGTCGGCCTCTTCGCCGCCGCCAGGGTCTTCCACACCTGCGCTTCCGCGTTCCATTCCATGCCGAGCACATCCCACTGGGTAAGCCGTGCCCCCGCCACCTCGGCTGGGTAGAGCATGGCCATGGTCCGATATCCGCGAGCCTTGGCTCTGGCCGCACTCGTCCCCTTGGCAAATGTCTTCCACAGGACGCGACGCTCGGGATGACCTCCAAATGCCCTGTGCAGGTAGTCGAAGAGAGCCTTCTCGGAGGCCAGGTCTCCCTTGTTCTTCTGATCCTGGGAGGAGGTCGTCTTGTGGTCGATGGCGAGGACGACGGTGGCTGGAATGCTCGCGACGATGTCCGTCAAGCGCATGAACGGCCCCGCTTCCTGACGCAGCGTGCGCAGCGTCGACCACGGAGTCTTCCAAATCTGATAGTTGGTTCCCCGCACGGTTCGCGCGGTCGTCCAATCGTGGATCGCCACGAACTCCCCCGACGCGCAGCGCCGCACGGAGACCTCCAGCGCCGTGAAGCCCGCCCGGAGCGAGGCATCCAGCCCCCGGCGCGTGAACTCCGGGTATTCGCTTCCTCCCATTCGGTGACTGATGTAGAACGGTCGCCCGGCGAGGAGCCTTGCGACCATGTCGGCGCCTGCCGCCTGGACGGGGGCCGAGGCCTCGCCGCCGCTGAGCGGGTGCACTCCTGTGCCCGAGCCGCCGGTCTCAAGCGCGACCACCGGGTTTGCGCCACCGGGACGCGCCGCCGCGGAATTCTGCGTCCTTTGCCCGGGGGTCACACTCGGCGAGCTCATCGCCCTCGCGCGGGTATCAATGCCGCCAGCTCCGGCTTCAATGGTGGGGTCGGTTGCCATGGATACGGGCCCTCCAGTTGTCGTGACGCTTGCGAGCGGGGCCTTGCTGCGATCGAGATAGCCCACGGGGCGGTCAGCCCCGCCTCGACGGCGCTCCGCTGAGCGATGTCTGCCCCATCGATACTATCTCGGTTAGTCGAGAACCCGGCGCGCAGAACACTTGACTTGTCGGACGAGGCATGCTGGTTGCGGCTGGTCCCGGGCAGTGTGGCGGGACGGATTCGAGGGGCTGTGGGGCGAGGGACCATCCGGAAGGCTGGGCCCGGCCACTCGGAGACGGTACCGGAGCTGAAGTGGGGGAATTTCTACATGTTGGAGCCTGCGTCGGCGTGTCGTCGGCGTGTCGCAGGAAGAACGTAGAAAAAGCCCCGGTCGGCCGCGCGCTCGCCTAGCCCGGCGCGGGCACGTAAAAGCCCCCGACCCTGCGGGTCGGGGGCGACAAGCTCCTGCGACTGGATTCGAACCAGTAACCGTCCGATTAACAGTCGGATGCTCTGCCGTTGAGCTACGCAGGATTGCGACAAGAGAAGATAGTAGCAGAGACTATTCAGAACTGGCAAGCCAGATACGACCCTCCAGCTATGCTGCGCATCACGCGGGAGGACGGCTGCGCCTGCGCCCCTAGGAGGCACGCACTTCTCCGTGCCGCTCAGGCTTGTGCGGATAGTCGAAGCGCCGGACCCGCAGCCCTCACTCGAGGCTGCGGGTCCGGCGCTCTCAGAGCGGGAGGCTCCGCATCAACGCCACTGCGGGTCGTCCGTATCGACGCCGCGCGCAACTGCGACGTGCTCGATTGCGTCCGCGAGCCACTGAGCAAAGCCCTCCTGCTGAGAGTCGTAGTGGGAGCGGAAGCTTTCATCGCACAGGTAGGCACGAGAAATGAGGTAGTGCTTCGCTGGGCTCACGGGGAAGTACTCGCTCAGCGCGTCCCGGTGTGCATCAACGAGCTCGGCGGCCCTGTCGCTGCCGGTGGCCACGCGTGCGCGAATGGCATCGATCATGTCCGATTCGATCCTGCGGATTCGCTCGGTGCTCGCCTGCCAGTCGCCCGCCTGCCACGAGGCGGTGCGGCGGTGCCACTCTTTCCAGTCGTCGGTCTCGCCGTAGCATTCCTCGGCTCGCGCCTGGTGGGCCGCAAAGTCGGCGTCCCCCAGAATCTCCCCGATCTGCTCGACGGTCAGTGCGTTGTCGTTCATTGCGTCCTCCAGAAGTATGTCGAGTGCTTCGATCATCATGTCCGTCTCTTGACGGTGAGCGATGAGCCTTTCTCGTTGCCGCTTCAAGTGGGAGATCCCCGACTCGCCAGAATCGAGAAGAGCCTTGATGTCCGTCAGTCTCATCCCAGTCGCCCGGTAGATGATGATCCTTTGGACGCGGGCACAATCCTCGGCTGAGTAGAGCCGGTAGTTCGACCAGCTTCGCTCGGCGGGAGCGAGAAGGCCTCGGGCCTCCCAGTGATGCAGCGTTCGCACCGTCAAGGAGAATCGCTCGGCAACCTCGCCGACGGTGTAGAAAGTGTTCTCGTCGCTCATGGAAATGATTCTGAAGCCTCACGTCGCGTCATGGTCAAGTCGGGCACATGCCCGCAAGCACTAAGCCCCGCCCCGCGGATGCGGGACGGGGCTTGCTCACCCACCGAGGGGTGAAAGTCTGAACGATTCAGACGGGGAACGTCACTTAAGGGTGACCTTGCCGCCGGCCTCTTCGATCTCAGCCTTGGCCTTCTCGGCGTCTTCCTTCTTCGCGGCGGGGAAGATGGTGGAGGGCGCGGAGTCAACCAGGTCCTTGGCTTCCTTCAGGCCCAGGCCGGCCAGGTTCTTGACGACCTTGACGACGGCGATCTTCTTGTCACCGGCGGACTCGAGGACGACCTCGAACTCGTCCTTCTCTTCGGCGGCGGGGGCGTCGGCGGCCGGGGCGGCAACGGCGACGGCTGCGGGGGCAGCGGCCTCAACGTCGAAGGTCTCCTCGAAGAGCTTCACGAAGTCGGAGAGCTCGATGAGGGTCATTTCCTTGAAAGCTGCGATGAGCTCGTCATTGGAGAGCTTAGCCATGAGTGGCATCCTTCCTAATTGGCCTGCACGAGTGCAGATTGTTGGGTAGTTTCACGCAGCCGGGGTGGCGGCGTGGAACATGGCCTGTCTCGTCAGGCCGCCTCGCCCTGCTTTTCGCGCAGAGCATCGATGGTGCGCACTGCCTTGACGGGCAGAGCGTTGAATGCGAACGCCGCCTGACCAATCTTGGCCTTGAGGACGCCTGCGGCCTTGGCCAGCAGGACCTCGCGGGACTCGAGATCGGCAAGCTTCTTGACAGCCTCGGCGCTCAGCTGAGCGCCGTCCATCGCGCCGGACTTCAGCACGAGGGCGGGGTTGTCCTTAGCAAAATCACGCAGGGTCTTGGCAGCCTCAACAGGCTCGCCGGAGACGAAAGCGATGGCCGTGGGACCCTTGAGGTCCTCAGCCAGGAAGTCGAGACCGACCTCCTTGGCAGCCAGGCGCGCCAGCGTGTTCTTTGCCACGGCGTAGGTCGCGTTCTCGCCCAGGCCGCGACGCAGCTGCTTGAGCTGGCCGACGGTCAGGCCGCGGTACTCGGTCAGCAGGACAGCGTCGGCTGCGCGGAAACGCTCCACGAGCTCGGCAACTGCTGCCACCTTGTCGGACTTCGCCATGGTCCTCCTTCCAGATACGTGACCGCAGGCACGAAAAACCCGACACGCAGGATCGTGTCGGGCGTACGCTCGATTGCAGCAATGTGCTGCCCACTCACCTGCGCTGGATTTTCCTCCACTATCGTGGACACCAACGGTCTTCGGCGAGGATTAGCTTAACAGGGCGCGCAGGGCCATGCAAGCAACGGGGCGAGCATCACAGACGAGGCCGGGACAGACTCGCCGCGCCCACGATCCACCGCTGGGCACACCATCGTACTCGCGAGGCCGGGTCACGACGAGCATCAGACGAGCTTCCATCCAGCTGCCCGCGAGCGCGCGTCCCAGAACGCCCGGTATTGGCCGCCCGATTCGGCGTAGAGCTCCTCGTGCGTGCCGATTTGGGCGACGCGCCCGGTGTCGTCGAGAACCACGATGTGGTCGGCGGCCGTGATCGTGTCGAGCTTATGGGCTATGACGATGAGGGTGGCATCACGCCGCAGGGCAGCCATCGCGTCGGTGACGCGCGATTCATTCTCGGGGTCAAGGGCGCTCGTGGCCTCGTCGAACAGGACGATCGGGGCATTCTTGAGGAGCGCGCGGGCAATGGAGACGCGCTGGCGTTCGCCTCCTGACAGCGCGCGGCCACCCTCCCCGACGGGGGTGTCCCAGCCGAGGGGTAGGCGCCGGACGATGTCATCGACACCGCTCAGACGAGCCGCATCCTCGATGTCCACACGGCTGGCGTGGGGGTTGCCCACGCGCACGTTGGCCTCGAGAGTGTCATCGAAGAGATAGACATCCTGGAACACGAGGGAGAGCTGGGCCATCAGGTCGGCGGTCTCCCAGTCGCGCACGTCGCCGCCTCCCACGCGCACGCTGCCCGCATCCACGTCGTAGAAGCGCGCGACGAGGCGCGCAATGGTGGTCTTGCCGCAGCCAGAGGGGCCGACGATCGCGGTCATGGTTCCGGTGTCCACGCGGAAGGATACGCCTTGCAGGACCGGGTGGTCGGCCTCGTAGGAGAAGGAGACGTCCTCGAGGGAAACGGACGCGCCCGACGAGGCCTGGGCCTCGTCCGCGGATCGCCGACCGTCGGGCGTCGGCAATTCGGGTGCGGAGAGGATCTCATGGCTGAGGTCCAGGACGGGGCGCCGGGTTTCGAACGCGGAGGCGAGCGCACCAATGTCGACGAGGATCTGCGTGAAGCGCAGCAGGAGGCCAATGGAGACGACCGCTTCCACCGGGCCGACGGTACCGGCTACCGAGAGCCAGCCGATCACGCAGATAAGCGTCACGACGACGGTCTGGGCGGCCATGCCGTTGACGATCTGGCCGAGGGTCTCCCTTATGAGTGAGCGGCGCGCGGCCGCCCCGTACTCGGATTCGGCCTGCTGGAGGGGCTCGTAGGAGGAGGCGCGTCCGCACGCGCGCAGGGCGCCCTGCTTGGTCGCGTATTCGACGATGCGGTGGGACAGCTCGCGGGCGGGAGGCTCTTTCATTGCAGCCCCCGACCGCAGGCATCGTCGGGCCACCCACACTCCTCCGCCGACGACCGGGATCGCGGCCACGCACACCAGTGCGAGGACCGGCGAAAACACGGTGATGCCGACGAGCATCGTCAGCGAGGTGACGATCGCGGCGATGAGGGGCGAATACATGTGCGCGAAGATCTCACCCAGAACCATGAGTTCGCGCGAGACGAGGCGCGACGTCTTTCCGGCGGTGTCGCCGCGGAAGGAGCCGAGCGGCAGGGAGGCCACCTTGTCGCCGATCGCTCGGTGCATGTTCGACAGGAAGTCGAAGGCCACCGAATAGGAGCGCATGGCCAGGAGGTACTCGACGACAAAGGAGGTAAGGGCGCACAGGGCCAGCACAACGAGCCACGATCTCAGGCGCAAACCCCACGCGGAGCTGCCCGAGGTCAGGGTGATCGCAGCCGGGATGAATGCGACCAGGGAGAAGCCGCGCACCGCGCCGACGATGCAGGACAGGAGGGTTGCCTGGGCGAAGTCGGCTCGCCCCTGCTCGGAGAGGGGTTCGCGCAGGCGGGCAATGAGACCGAACATGTCAGTGTCCTTTCACGGGTGAGCTCATGCGACGCATGTACGGGTGGTCGGCGAGCTGGTCGGGCGTGCCCAGCGCAATGAGGCGGCCTGCCTCGAGGATGGCAATCTGGTCGACGCCGGCAATGGATGCTGCACGGTGCGCGATGACCAGGACCGTCTTGCCTTGAACGAGGCGGGTGAGTGCCGCCTGGATATCGGCTTCGGCCTCCGGGTCGGTGAAGGCCGTGGCCTCGTCGAGGACAAGGATGGGGGCATCGACGAGGAGGGCTCGAGCGATCGCGATTCGCTGAGCTTGGCCGCCAGAGGGATGCGCGTCCTCCCCGATGACGGCATCGAGGCCTCGGGGCAGAGAACGCACGTAGTCGTCGATACGAGCGGCCCCGGCGGCCTCCCACACCGCGTCGTCGCTGGCACCCGGAACGCCGAGCGCGATGTTATCTCGCACGGAGATATCGAGGAGCTGCGGATCCTGGAGGACAAAGGAGACGTGCCGATAGAGAACGTCGGGGGCTATGTCGCGCACGTCGATCCCGCCGATGCGCACGCTCCCCCTGTCCGGGTCGGCGAAGCGCGCGACCAGCGTCGCGAGCGTCGATTTTCCTGAGCCGGAGGAACCCACGAGGGCGGTCACCGAGCCCGCGGGGATCGTCAGGCTCACGTCGTCCAGCGCGAGGGTCGCTCCGTAGGAGAAGGAGACGCCATCAATCTCGATGTCAGCTCGCTGCGGCTCTGCACTTCCCTTAGCGGGCAGCGGATCGACGGAGAGCAGGTCCACGATGCGCAGCGCTGCAGCCCCGGCGATCTGGTAGGCCCACGTCGTCGTCCCCAGAACCTCGATGGCCGCCGGGATGACGAGGGCGATGAGCGCGCAGGTGATGACCTGGACCGGACTCACGATCCCCGTGGCCGCGAGCGCCGAACCGCCCGCCGTGGAGATGAGCAGGATCAGGGAGGGGGACACGGTCGCCTGCCCCAGCGCGGAACCCTTCAGCAGCGGACCGCACCAGTCGACGTAGAAACGGGAGAAGTCCTCGGCGGCCCGTGTGAATCGCTCGTGCGAGCGCCCGACGGTCCCGAACGCCTTGACGACGCTGATGCCGGACACGAATTCGACCATCGTGGACGAGACGCGGGAGAGGTGTCGGTCCATCTCGGCGGTCTTCTCCCCCATGCCTCGCATCATCCACGCGTTGAGGAGTCCGTAGACGGGCAGCGTGGCGATCGACAGGAGTCCGAGTCGCCAGTCGACGACGAAGGCGTAGATGAGCAGGGATGCCGGCGCGCTCACGGCAGCTGCGGATTCGACGGGCGCGTGCGCGATGACCGTGTGCACATCGTGCGTGTCGTCCTGAATGGCCTTGCGCACGGCCCCCGAGTTCGTGGATGTGAACCAGGCGAGGGGCGCTGCGGCGAGGACGCCCACCATGCGCGAGCGCACGATGTGCCCGAAACGCACGTCCGCGAAGTGGGTGACGGTCAGAGCGACGAAATAGATCCCGTAGCGCACGCCGAAGGCACCCGTCAGCCACATGAGCAGCGTCATCACCTCACTGCGGTCCGGGGCAACGCCCGAGCGCGCCGCGTCCAGCAGCACTTCCCCAAGCTGGACGAGGACCACGTAGGGGGCAACCGCGAGCGCACCGTAGATGAGACCGAGCACGCGGGACAGCATCATGGATCCACGGATGGGTGCGGTCAGTTCTTTGAAGGCACGCTGACCCGCCAGGTGGGCCGCGCGCGGGTCTTCCATGCGTGCTCCGTCGTCATGCGGGTCACGTGGGGACGAGGCAGTGGTGTCCTCGCGCTCGTCGGTGTCGTTCATTGGTGGTCTCCTTCGCGAGCACGCTTGGTGCCCATAGGGGTGAGCGTGATGAGTTGGTCCGCGCAGGCTGAGGCGAACTCACCGTCGTGGGTGACGACGATGACGGCTGCGCCTTCGTCCGCGACGCGGCGCAGGGTGGAGGTGATGGAGTCGAGGTGCCGGGCATCAACCCCAGACGTGGGTTCGTCGAGGATGACGACTCGGCGCCCGGTCGCCCGGGCGGCGGCAATGACGAGGCGCTGTTTTTGCCCTCCCGACAGACTCAGCGGATGCCGCTCTCCCAAGTGCGCGAGGTCGAAGTCGGCCAGGAGCTGCTCCCCGGCTTCGCCGCTCGCCTCGGACGCTCCGATCGTCAGTTCACCTGCGAGCGTGTCGGAGAACAGCTGGCGTCCGGTGTCCTGCATGACGAGAGCGCACGCGGCGCGCCGCTGCCGGCGAGTCACCTCCTGGCCGTCCAGGGTGATCGTCCCGGAACCGGGAGCAGCCAGCCCGCACAGCACGCGCACGAGGGTCGTTTTCCCGGCGCCGTTCTCTCCCGCGATGCAGGTGATCTGCCCTGCAGGAAAATCGACGTCAAACCCCTCGAACACACGAGCGTTCCCATAGGAGAAGCTCAGGTCCCGGCAGGACAAACGGGCACGGCCATCAGGCGAGGCCGCGTCCCCGGGGTCCCGCACAGGCACCCACGCCTCGGGAGGCCCAGGGTCCACGAGGGTCCGTAGGCCGAGCGAGCGCCGCTGCGCGTCGTCCAACGAGTAGAACTCCTCGCCAGTCCATCGACGCGTGATCCTTCCGCCCTCCATGAGGAGCACCTGGTCGGCGAGCCCACGCAGGAAGTGGAGGCGATGCTCGACGACGAGGATCGTCATCCCCTGGCCTTTGAGGATCGCGAGGGCGCGTCGCACGTCTGCAATGGCTTCGGGGTCGAGGTTAGATGTCGGTTCGTCGGCGAGGAGGACCGGGGCACCGGATGCCAGGGCGCAGGCGAGCGCCACCTTCTGCAGCTGGCCGCCCGAGAGGGTGGACAGCTTGCGGTCCATCAAATCTACGATGCCCATGAGGTCGGCGGCGCGCCCGCTGCTCTCGATCAGGGCCCGGCGGTCGCGGCCGTAGTTTTCCCCGCAGAAGGCCAGTTCCTCGGCGACGGTGTCGCAAAAGAACTGGGTGCGGGGGTTCTGGAAGACCGAGGAGCACAGGTGACCGACCTCGGTCAGGGGAACCTCGGTGAGGTCACGCCCGTTGATCCGCACCGCGCCTTCCAGTTCTCCCGGCGTCATCTGCGGGACGAGGCCGGTGAGCGCCCGCATGAGCGTCGACTTCCCGCAGCCGGAGGACCCGCACACGAGCGTGAGGGTGCCCGGCCGGGCGGACAGGTCGACCCCGGCGAGCGCGTCAACGCGATCACCCGTCAACTCGCTGACGTAGGAGAACGACAGGGACTCAACGTCAATCATGGGAGTACTCCGAGGTAAGCGCTGAACTCAATGGCGAGTACGCCGGCGACGCACACGAGGGTCGCCGCGTCCCAGGCGCTGGCCCGCAGCCGCGTCAGCGAGGTGGGAGGCGTGGGTCCACCCAGGCCTCGGATGACGCTCGAAGCCGCCAGGTCGTCGGCCACGCGCGCGATGGAGGACAGCAGAGGGACGAGGAAGTGCTCGGCGATCACGAGGGGGTGACGCAGAACACCGCGAATCCCGAGGTCAACGCCGCGCATCTCCATCGCCTCGCGAATGGCGACCGCCTCCGCCCCAACCGTAGGGATCACACGGAACGCGACGGCGAGGGCGTCGACGAACACGCGCGGCAGGTGAAGCGCACGCAGCGCCGCCTTCATCTGGCCGATCCGCGTCGTGCGGTACACGTAGAGGGCGAGGCCAAAGCCCGCGAAGAAACGCGCGAACCAGAACGCGATCGCACTGCATGTGCCGATCGCGAGGACCACGCCACGCGGCGAGGCCACGGCCTCGAGCCACGCGACGAGGAGGGGCGAGCCGAGGCTGATTGCGTCGCAGGCGAGGCACCCGAGCCCGGTGCGCGCTGCGGTGGTGCCGCTCACCTCCCACAGGAGGGCAAGCACCGCGAGCAGCTGCACCACCAGAAGCGTGGATGTGGGGCTCGCGCGCATGACGAGCGCGTTGAGGACGAGAAGGGCGAGGAGCTTGGTGCGCGGATCCAGCCTGCTCGCTGACTCGCCTGGGGCGTCCTCAGCGAGCGAGATCTCAGGCAACGCCGGCCTTCGAAAAGTGCTTGCGCAGCAGGAAGCGCCCGATGATTCCACCGATGCACGCGACGATCATCGCGACGACGACCCACCCGCCAATGACTGCGGGGCTAAAGAGCGCCCGCATGCCGTTTGCGTAGTCCTGGCCCATCTGGGAGGCAACATTCGCGTAATAGGCGTCCGGAGCGAAGAAGATCGGAGCGAGCGGACCGATCATCCACAGGGAAAACAGCATGTACGCAGCGATGTTTCGCGGGGCGCTCACGTAACCGCCACCGCGGGCAATGAGGTCGCCCAGGAGGCCAAGGATGAGAGCCGCCGGCACGGTCACCCATGCGTGGCCGGTCACCACCATGAGGAAAGCGACGACGCCTCCCATGATCGTGAGCGTGCCGAACATGCGCGAACGCACCAGCATGAGGAGGACGACCGGCCCGTTGAGGAGGAGGCCGACGATCCAGCCGACGAACATGAATGCCGGCCCGAAGAAGCCCAGCATCCCCGAGCACCACATAAGAACGAAGTAGACGGCGGTAAAAGCACCAATCGTGACGGCCGAGCGCGCCTTCGTGACACCCAGCCCCGCAACCTGAGACAATTTCGCGACCCTTCACGAATATAGGTTTATAGAAGCGAATTAAGGTTACCCTATTCAATGCCCGGGTTATGTGACCTATGTCCCTCATTTCGCACTCAGGCATGGATCGATCAAGCCACAGACCCCGCTAAAATGCCGGGTCCCCGTGCGCCCATCGCGCACGGGGACCCGAATCGCCTGCCTAGCGAGAGAAGCTCACTTGTCCAGCAGGTCCTTGACCTTGGTGACATCCACGGGGATGCCGGGGCCCATCGTCGTGGCGACGGAGCCCTTGATCAGGTAGCGGCCCTTGGAGGAGGACGGCTTGAGGCGCAGAACCTCATCCAGGACGGCGGCGTAGTTCTCGGTGAGCTGCTCGGCCGAGAAGGAGGCCTTGCCGACGATGAACGCCAGGTTGGCGTGCTTGTCGACGCGGAACTCGATACGACCGCCCTTGATCTCCTTCACGGCCTTCGCGACATCCATGGTCACGGTGCCCGTCTTGGGGTTCGGCATGAGGCCGCGGGGGCCGAGGACGCGGCCGAGGCGGCCGACCTTGCCCATCAGGTCGGGGGTGGCGACGGCGACATCGAAGTCGGTGTAGCCCTTGGCGACCTTCTCGATGAGCTCGTCGCCGCCGACCTCGTCGGCGCCTGCGTCGATCGCTTCCTGAGCGCGCGGACCAACGGCGAAGACCAAGACCCGGGCGGTCTTGC
>ERZ773069.1343-NODE-1343-length-14428-cov-8.720239_pt1 | contig 14428 bp, 14 predicted proteins | sample MGYA00580619_ERZ773069 | MGnify/ENA primary metagenome ERZ773069 (study PRJEB29015, sample SAMEA2738007) | human oral metagenome | biome: human oral; feature: human-associated habitat; material: dental | place: China | collected 2108 ...
GCGAGGAGATCGGCCGCAAGCTCGACAGCGTGACGCTCGAGGATCTCGGCCGTGCACGTCAGGTGCGTTCCACGAAGGAGGAGACGACGATCGTGGACGGTGCGGGCGACAAGGCACAGATTGCGGCGCGTGTCGACCAGCTCAAGAAGCAGATCGCAGACACGACGTCCGACTTCGACCGTGAGAAGCTCCAGGAGCGCCTCGCAAAGCTCTCCGGCGGCGTAGCTGTCGTTGAGATCGGTGCGGCAACGGAAGTCGAGATGAAGGACAAGAAGTACCGCGTCGAGGATGCGCTCAATGCAACGCGTGCAGCGGTTGAAGAGGGCATTGTTGCGGGCGGCGGCACGACGTTCATCGACATCCTCCCGGCACTCGACAAGATCCAGGCAGAGGGCGATGTCAAGGTCGGCGTCGAGATTGTCAAGCGCGCAATCGAGGCTCCTGTTCGTCAGATTGCGGAGAATGCAGGCCTTGAGGGCTCCGTTGTCGTCGACAGCGTGAAGAAGGCAGGCGATGGTGTTGGCTTCAACGCACTTGAGAACACCTATGTTGACATGATCGGCGCGGGCATCGTGGATCCTGCGAAGGTTACGCGCTCCGCACTCCAGAACGCAGCGTCGATCGCGGCGATGGTGCTCACGACCGAGACGCTCGTCACGGACAAGCCGGAGCCTGAGGCTCCGATGCCGGCAGGTGCGCCGGGCATGGGCGGTATGGGCGGCATGATGTAAGCCCTCCGCGCAGCGGTCTGATGTAAATACGAAAAGGTACGTTTCTTTACAAATGGAAACGTGCCTTTTTTTTGCAATAATGTTTACGCAAATTCAGTGAAAGTGATATTGTATGAATAGAAATGCAGTGCTATACTAAGTTCAGCACACAGATGTAGATGTTCCACCGATGGGTGGGCGAAAGGAGTTTCGCAATGCTGAATATGGACAAGAAGCTCGCCAAACGCGAGGAAGAGGGCAAGATCATCCGTGCCGGTATCGTTGGTGCAGGTCAGATGGGGCGCGGCATGGTCACGCAGATGGCGCTCATGAAGGGGATCATGCCCGCCATTGTCTCGGATATCAAGTTTGAAAACGTCATCAACGCCTTCCACTATGCGGGCATCAGCGACGAGGATATCGCCGTTGCAAAGACGCTCGAAGAGGCGAACCGCTACATGGAGCAGGGCAAATACGTCGCAACGGAGAATTCGGATTTCATCTCGCATGCGAACCTTGTCGAGGTCGCCATCGATGTGACGGGTGTACCCGAGGTCGGCGTCAAGATCGCCATCGACGCAATGAACAACAAGAAACACGTTGTCATGATGGATGTCGAGACAGACGTCGTCATCGGCAGCTATCTGAAGAAGCTCGGCGATAAAAACGGCGTTATCTACACGGGCTCAGCAGGCGATGAGCCGGGCGCCGTCATGGAGCTCTACTCCTTTGCGCGTGCGATGGGCATGGAAGTCGTTGTCATGGGCAAGGGCAAGAACAACAAGCTTGACTACGACTGCAACCCCGACACCGTACTCGAAGAGGCGACGCGCCGCAAGATGAGCCCGCGCATGCTTACATCGTTCAAGGACGGCACCAAGACCATGGTCGAGATGACCGCAATGTCGAATGCGACGGGCTTTATCCCCGACGTGGTCGGCGGACATGGTCCCTCCGCCTCACCGAAGGATCGCTGCGCCGACCTCAACGAGATCTTTAAACTCAAGAAGGACGGCGGCATTCTTGAAAAGCACCATGTTGTCGAGTACGTCAACGGCATTGCGCCCGGTGTCTTTGTCACCGTCACCACGCAGAACGAGGAGATCGCCTACCAGATGGGCTATCACAGCATGGGTCCCGGCCCCCTCTGGACACTCTACCGCCCATACCATCTTTGCAACCTCGAGACCCCGCTCACCGTCGCGAAGATCGTCATCGACGGCGAGCCGACCATCATCCCTCTTGACGGTCCCGTCAGCGAGTGCATCGCCGTCGCCAAGCGCGACCTCAAGGCGGGCGAGACCATCGACGGCATCGGCGGCTACACAACCTATGGTTCGATTGCAACCGCGCAGGAGACCTATGAAAAGGGGTACGTCGTCTATGCGCTCGTCAACAAGAACACGCGCATGAAATGCGACGTCAAGAAAGGCGCCCTTCTCACCCTCGACATGGTCGATCTCGATACCTCGACGCAGCTCTATCAGGTACGCAAAGAGCAGGACAAGATGTATAACAACGGCTACGCGCTGAAGTAACTCATCGCCGGTATAACGAAAAATCCCCGCGGCATTGCCGTGGGGATTTTTACACTGTCTGGTTTTGTGCCTGCTCAGAACGTCATGCGTACGCCGCCGCGCCAGATGCGGCCGTCGTAGGCGAGTGCGTCGCTTTCTTTGTTGAGAAGATTGTCGACGCCGAGATAGGCGCTGAACTGGTCGTTGAATTTCTTCGTGACGACAAAGTTCAGGAGGCTGATCGCTGCGTCTTTATAAACTGTGCGCCTGTTGACTGTTTCTGCGTAGCGGTAGCCGGAGATCCAGTCGTTCCAGAGGGTTGCGTTCCAACCATGCCGCGAATCATCCCAGCTGAGCTGGAGGCTTGCCTTGTGGCGGGCGCGCCCCGTCAGACGTGCGCCTGTTCCGTCATCCTGTGCATCAAGATAGGTGTAGAGCCCCCGCAGCGCAAAGCCGTTGCCGAGATCCTGCTTTGCCTCAAACTCAACGCCTTGGATTGTCGCATTATCGATATTTTGGTACGTGCCGGTTGCAAGTCTGCGCGGCGGAAATCCAGGGAGTATAGTTACAACTGTATTGATGTTGATGAGATCTTCCACTTTGTTGTGGAAGTAGGTGAGCTTGCCGGAGGTCTTGCCGCGTTCTCCCTCGATGCCAATGTCGAAGTTCAGCGCTTTTTCGGGCGTGAGGTCAGGATTTCCAACAATGTGAACATTCATCATGGCGTTCGGTGTATGCCGCCAGTCAAAGTACAGCTCGCTTGCCGTCGGCGCGCGGTAGGCTGTGCCGACGTTCGCCTTGAAGCGCAGCCCCTTGTTGATCTTGTAAGTTGTACCGAACTTGCCCGTGACCTCGCTGCCGAAGACATCGTTGTAGTCCCAGCGGATAGATGGGATCAGCAGCCAGCGTGGGCTTGCCATCCACTCGTCCTGAACGTAGAGCGCAGCAAAATTCATCGAGCTGTCGCCGAGCTGGTCTGTTACCCCCTCGAGGGTTCTGGTGGCGGATCCCTTGATGCGCGTACTCTCGTAGTCCTCCTTGCGGTACTCTCCGCCGACGGTCAGCAGCTGGTTCGGTGCGATCTGCATGGAGCGTCTGCCGTCGAAGATCAGGGAGTTGTATTTCATATCGTCAAAGCTATGGAGAGTACCGCTTGTACGATTCCGCGTCCGCTGATTCTTGTCGAAATAGGTATAGTATGTCTGTATCTCGTAGTCACCGCGGCTGTCGCGCCCGGAATACTTGACGCCCGTGGAGATGCGGTCATGGTCGTAGCTCGTGCCCTGTGTGAGGGAGTCCTTCATGTAGAGATCTTCTTTCATATAGTCAAAGAAGACGTCGAGCCACTTGTTCGCTGCTACATCCATACGGCCGTCGATGTTGAAGAAATACTTTTTGCCGTACATATTGCTGCCGGCATCCGTACCGCGCTCACGGACATCCATATGTTTGAAGCTCGTGCTGAACGCCCACTTGCCCACCTTGCCGGAGTCGAGGCGGATCCCCTGATCGCTCTGGTGGGTGGTCCAGTCGAGCGTGAGCGATGTCTGTGCGTTGGCAGGGTGCTTCCGAATGACGTTGATGACACCGCCGAGTGCCTCTGAGCCGTAAAGGGAGCTCACGGCGCCGCGTACGATCTCGATGCGCTCCACGTCGTCCATATTGACGCGTTGCAGCTCGTAGTAGTTCATGGTCTCGCTCGTGTTCTCCGTGCGGACGCGGCGGCCGTCAATCAGAATCAGGGTCTGATTCGTATTCATGCCGCGCATCGCCGAGCGGTTGCCGACCATCGCATTTTCCTGGATGTCGATGCCGAGCGCAAGTTTCAGCGCCTGTGCGAGCGTCTCCGCTCCCATCTTGTCAATATCCGCGCGCGTGATGACCTCAACGGCGCTCGGCGTCTCCTTGACCTCCTGCTCCGTACGGGATGCAGTAACGATAATCTCATCTGTTCGCACGTTCGTATTGGATGCACTTTCTGCAGCATAGGCGGGAACAGACATCGCGCCGAGGACGGCGGCGGTCAGAAGAAGCCTTTTCTTTGTGTGTCTGTGTAACATCTTTCCATCTCCAATCACTGTATATCAAAACTGTCTGCACCGAGCTCGATGTGCGAAACAGCGGCGCAGACCCTGCCTCTCGTTCTGCTCTCCTATGAGTGTGTGCTGTTGTCCTGTGGATTCCTCCTTTCACTGTGATGCAGGATATATGATGTCTGCGAGCGTTTGGAGTGCATCCGCAGCGCGGATACCCGGGTTCACCGCAAAGAGATCATACGGCAGTACGTAGACGCGGCCGTTCTTCACTGCATCGACATCGGCCCATGCCTCGCTTTCCTGCAGGTCGCGTCGCATCTTCGGCTCGAGAGTCTCTGCAGGACCATGTACGATAACGAAGATGACGGCTGGATTCTCGCGCGCGACGAACTCCATGGAGAGCGGCAGGTAGGCGCCGTCTCCGTCCGCATGATCGGCAATATTGCCGCCGCCTAGCATCTCGATCAGACCGCCGGTAAAGCACTTTGACGTGCCCATGTTAAAACTGTCGGGCGACCCGAAGACGAGGAGATTCTTCGGCGGCATACGCCCTTCGGTTTTTTTCTTTACGGAATCGAGCTTTTGCTGAATCGCTGCAATTTGTGTCTGGGCATCCTCTTCGTGTCCTGAGAGCTTGCCATATAGATCGAGTGCGCCGAACAGTGAGGGGACGTCATCGAGCGCTCGAATGTAGAGCGGTACGCCTGCATTGCTAAGTGTTTCGACGAGTCCTGTGTGAAATGGTACATTCGTACCAATGACGAGATCCGGATGCAGCGCGAGGATCTTTTCGATATCGGGCTGATGTATGATGCCGACCTCTTCTGCGTCAGCTGTCTTTTCCTTTACCGTTTCGGAGAATACCTGTGAGGTCGGCTTCCCAACAATGTTTTCGGCACCGCCTGCTGCGACGTAGAGGTCGAGGTTTGAGGGATTGAGGATGACGACGCGTTCAGGATGTGCCGGGAGTGTGACTGAGCGTCCTGTACTGTCGGTTACCGTGAGCTCCGTTTCTTCCGGTGGCGCCTGCGCGTGCGGCCAGAGAAGGAAGAGCGCTGCTGACGCAAGACAGAGAATCGCTGCAATGATACCGAATTTTCGCATAGGAACCTCCGTGATGTATAGGTGATTATGTGTGTGTGGGAGCGCTTTGCTCATGCGCAAGATCCTTTGCAACACGCTCCGGCAGGCAGAGCTTCGTCTGACGCCCTGCAATATCGATATCGCTGACGCGGCTCTCCACACCGTAAAGACCACGCACGAGTTCGCGTGTGAATACGGCGTTCGGCGACCCGTCTGCGAGAATCTCTCCGGCGCAGACGGCAATGAGCCGCTGTGCGCTGCGTACGGCCTGGTTGAGATCGTGCAGTACCATGACAACGGTGAGGCCGAGCGCATCATGAAGCTCTTCCACGAGCTCCATGAGAGCGAGCTGGTGACGGATGTCGAGATACGTTGTCGGCTCGTCGAGGAGTAGCGCCTCCGGCTGTTGGGCAAGCGCCATCGCAAGGCGTGCCCGCTGACGCTCACCGCCGGAGAGGGCACGGATCGGGCGCATGGCAAAGGACTCCATTCCAGTTCGCATCAGTGCCTCACGACAGATATCTCCGTCCTCTTTTGAAAACGTATCCCAGAACTTTCGATGCGGTAGCCGTCCCATGCGAACGAGTTCGAGTACCGTGATGTCGCCCGGGGGATCTGCACTTTGCGGAAGAAAGGCAATCCTCTGTGCGATCTCCCGCTCCGTTCTGCTCCAGATATCCGTGCCGAGGAATTCGACCACTCCACTGCGCGGTTTCAAGAGCCGGGCAAGTGCCTTGAGGAGCGTCGATTTGCCTGAGCCGTTCGGCCCGATGATGGCGGCGATCTCCGCGCGCCGAATGGAAATGTCGACAGCGTGAATGATCTCAGTACTGCCGTAGCTAACGGAAAGATCGTGTGTGCGCAGCAGTTCCTCCATGTTGTCACTCCCTTCTCATGCCCTTCTTGAGTAGGTAGAGAAAGAAGGGGGCACCCAAAAAGGACATGAATACGCCGACGGGTACTTCGATCGGAGCAAATGCGACGCGCGCTGCAGCGTCTGCACCTGTCACCAGCGCCGCGCCCCAGACCGCTGAGGCGGGGAGCAGCCAGTCGAAATCAGAGCCGGTCAGCAGACGTACCATATGCGGCACGACGAGACCGACAAAGCCAAGCATGCCGGCGGCGCTCACGGCAGACGCGGCAAGCAGCGCAGCGAGCAGGAGGAGGATGAGTCGGGCACGCGCGACATTTACACCGAGGCTGCGCGCCGTCTCCTCTCCGAGCTGCAGGGCATTCAGCCAGCGGCTGCCGAGCAGCGCTCCTGCGATTCCTACGAGTGTGTAGGGGAGCACCATTTCGGCATGGCTCCAGCTGCGTCCGGCAAAGCCTCCCGCCATCCAGTTCACGGTACCCTGTACGCGGTCGGAGTAGAACACCATCAGTGCCGTCATCGCTCCACCAAAAAATGCGGCAATGGCAACCCCTGCGAGTACCATGCGTATCGGATGTATGCCGTTCTCCCAGGAGAGGGCAAAGACGAGCGCTACAGCGATCATTGCACCAACGAATGCGCCGAGCGGAACGAACTTCGTCTCAGCCGGGAGCAAAATCATGATGCACATGGCAGCAAGTCCTGCGCCTGCTGAGACCCCAATGATACCAGGGTCAGCGAGCGGATTTTTCAGAATACCCTGTAGGATGCAGCCTGCCAGTGCAAGATTGATGCCCGTTAAAGCACCCGTGATGATGCGTGGCAAGCGAATATGCCAGAGAATGCGGTAATCCTCAGGCGTTCCGTTTCCCAGCAGCGTCGGCAGAATATCATGCGGCGCAACCCTGACCGCACCCGATGAGGCGCTCGCAATCAGCGCAAGTATGAGTACGAAAAGGCCAATCCCAAGAGCCAGTCGCCGGCGAAGCGCACGCGGGTGCATGTCCGTGCAGGAGTTTCGTTCCAACACTTCCATAAAACACTCCATTCAAATATGATATAGATAATTGTTATCAATAATGAGGTAAAATAAAAAGGGAATATATCCCTCTATGATTATGCAGCAATTCGTTTATTGCAGAAATTTCCTTCTGTAGTGATTCCCTCATTTTCTCGTTGGTAGAATACATTATTGTGTGAATCTTGTCAACTTAAAAAATCAGATAAAAAAGGGATTACCGTATGAGGATGTAAAATTTCCTCATACGGTAATCCCTTTGAATGAGTTTATTCGCCCATCACGACAATTGCGCATTTGCGCGTGCGCGCGCGCGTGCGGTCGAAGTCGACGAAGTAGCAGTAGCCCGTTGTGCCGACGGCGAGCTTGCCATCCGCAACCTCGAATGTCTCCGAGGAGCCGATGAGTGTCGCCTTGAGGTGCGCATCGCAGTTCCAGAGCGCCGTACGGTCACCGCCAGGGAGGTATGCTTCGGCATCCGGCCAGCTCTCGACGGCGCGGTAGTGCTCTTCGCCCGGGTACTGGTACTGGTTCCAGCCCGTCTGGTTCGGGATGAGCTTCTCGAGGACGGCGTTCAGATCATTCTGCAGGAACTCTGTGCCCATCTCGTCCACGTCGTGCACAAACTCCTCAAAGAAGACGGCGCAGGTGGTATGCGGGGAGATGACGGTTGCAATGCCCTCCTGTATGCCACTCTCGGCGATAGCAGAACGCAGCTCCTCCGTGATATTGATAAAGGTCGGCGTATCTCCGTGAGATGTGAGCGACAGTTTTTTCTTGAATACGGCCATTTGATCTCTCCTCCGCGCCTATGCCGCGCTTCCTTGTGACTCACGCACCTCGGCAGCGCGTACAATGGCCTCTGCCATCTCCAGAATCCGCTTTGCCGGATCGGGGGCGCTGAGGATGCCGCTCGTTGCACCGCTGCCGTCTGCACCGAGGCGTACGACACGATAGACATCGTCCGCAGTCGTGATGCCCGAGGCGATCATGATGCCGATGCCGGGGTCGATCGTGCGGATCTTCGCAACGATGGCGGTCGTGTAGCTGTCGTCTGCTGTCTTGCCCGTACCGATGAGGTCGGTCGGCTCGCAGAGGAGGATGTCGGGGCGGAATGCGGCGATTGCCGTGCCCTCGGCGAGGGAATCCGCGCAGGCAATCGTCTCGATGCCGATTTCGCGCGCACGCGCAATCGTCTTGGCGAGCTCTGCCATCGTCATCGGGTTCTCCGCGTGGTTGAGGAAGGTCGCACGTGCGCCTGCCTCATAGATCGCCTCGGGGAGAAGATGTCCCATGCCGCGGCCGGGGCGCAGGCTCTCCATCGCCTGTGCCGTGACGATGATCGCCTCCGTGTTCTCACGAATGTAGCGGATGTCGGAGAACGGGCAGGTGAAGTAGATCTTCAGCCCCGTCTCCTTGGCGGCATGATCGGCAGAGCGCGCGAGTGCGAGCGATTCCTTGCCGTAGAGATAGGACTTCGGGTTGACAACGAGGAATGGGGCAAGACTGCTCTTCATGATGCTGACCTCCTGTATGAGATAAACGATTACCATTGGTTAATAAAATGTTACCACAGGTAAAATATACATGCAAGGGAATTTTTGTTGACAAAAGGACAAGTAATTCTATACTATAACAAAGGTAAAAGAGGAGGGCTGTTCATGATGGGCAAAAAACGCGAGCGTCTGCACGAGAAGATTCGCGATGCGATGGAGCGGCAGTTTGCCGACCTCGCGTATTTCTCTCCGATTCCGGGCGAGCGGGAGCTGTGTCAGATGCTTGGCGTGAGCCGTCCGACCGTGCGCAAGGCGCTCGAGCTGCTCGAGGCGGAGAACAAGATTGTGCGCATGCAGGGGCGCGGCTCGTTCTACACGGGGGAGAAGATCCCCGTGGACTACTCCGAGGCGGCAGAGCGCGGCTTCGGGTTGGCGCAGATGTTCTCGGCGGAGGGGCGCGTGACGCGTAGCACGGTTCTGCAGCAGGTGGTCGAGCCCGCACGCGGAAACCTCGCGGCGATGCTCGGACTCACCGATGAGACGCTCGTCTTCCACCTCAAGCGTCTGCGCTATGTGGACGAGAAGATCTATGCCGTCACGGACGACTATATCCCGCTCGCGCTCTGTCCTGAGCTCGTGCACACGGACTTCACGGCGCATGGGCTGCTGCGCACGCTTGCGGCGCATGATGTCCACCCCTTTGCGGAGGACAAAACGATCGAGGTGATCCGCGCGACACCCGAAATCGCGCTCTACCTAGAGGTAGAGGAGCAGGCGCCGATCTTCGTCACGCGCATATTGACAACAGATCGCGAGGGGCAAATCATCCAGTATGCAACCTCGAAGGCGGATGCGTTCCGCAGCCGATTCCGTGTGCGTTCGACAAAGAACTAACCACTGGTAAATAAAATGATTGACAAATGGACTCCTCTGAAATATGATAAGCACGAAATCAATGTGTTTTCAGAAAAGGAGGAGTCATTATGTTGGTCGATGGAAAATCCGTGCTTGATGCGGCAAAGGCAGGGCGCTACGGTATTGTTGCGCCCGATTTTCTCACGCTGAACGCGGCGCGCGTCTTTGCGCAGACGGCGGACGCGCTCAGGACGCCGATCCTCCTCTCCTTTGCGCAGGGGCATGCGGGGCTGATCTCCCTCGAGGAGGCGGCGCTCGTCGGCAAATACTGGGCGGAGAAGGTGGCAACCCCGATCGTTCTGCATCTCGATCACGGGCAGGATTTTGACTTCCTGCATCGCGCGATCGAGCTTGGGTTCACCTCCGTTATGCTGGATGCCTCAATGAAGGATATGGACGAGAACATCCGCCTGACGAAGGAAGTTGTCGCGTACGCGCATACGCAGGGCGTCAGTGTCGAGGCGGAGATCGGTCATGTCGGCGGCGCATCCGAGGGCGTTGAGGGCGAGACCTCCGAGAGCGTCTATACGACGGTGGAGGAGGCGGTGGCCTTTGTCGAGGCGACGGGTGTGGACTCGCTCGCCGTCTCGGTCGGCACATCGCACGGCGTCTACAAGAGCAATAAAACGCCGGAGCTGAACTTCGAGCGCTTGCGCGCACTTGCCGCAGCCGTACCCGTGCCGCTCGTGCTACACGGCGGCTCCGGCACGGGGGATGAGAATCTGCGGCGCGCCGTGCGGGACGGCATCACGAAGCTGAACGTCTATACGGACTTCCTCGTCGGTGCGATGGCGGAGATCAAGGCGGCGCATACGGATTCTCTCATCGAGACGCAGAAGGCGGCGGACGAGGGAATGCGCAAGGTGCTCACGCACTACATCAACCTCATTTCAAAAATAGCATAAACGGATACACGGAGCTGTCGCAATGTGGCAGCTTTTTTATTTCCTGAACAAATGACAAATGATGGCGGTGCAGCAAGATACATTTACAAAAATTCAATTGAGCATTTATTGTAAAAATATGTTTTATATGGTATAATTCAAATCGTTTCCATTCCATGATAGACAGGAGGTAGTTCCTTGCAGACAGAGATGCTTCTCGGCGGCTTGTTCCTGCTCTTCGTCATCCAAGTCGTCGGCACCCATTTACAGGTGAAGGAGTACAAGCGTGCCGTGCGCGAGATGCACAAGCTCGGCAATGTCGGCATCGGTGCGCGCAGGCGCAAACTCGGTCCGTCAAACATCGTTGTGATTGCGTGCAATTCCACGGGCGTGATTCTGGATGGGCGGATCATGCAGGGGATGACCATCCTCAGCCGCTTTCGTCCGATGGCGGACATCGTCGGGCGGACGATCTACGACCTGCATGCGGAGTATGCGGCGCTGCCCGAGAAGCGGCGTGTGCACTACAAGGGGCATATGCAGGCGCTCGATGCCCTGATGATACGGCTGCATAACGAAGGGAAGCAGGAGTCTGTGTAGTTCATGCTTTGTAAGGCCTCGCATGAAGAGGGGATTTTATCACATAGGAGGAAAACGAATGTATCAATCAGTCAAGATTGTCGCCGGAAAGGGCGGATGGGGCGGACCTCTCGTACTCGTTCCGACGGAGGCGCGCAGCAAGATCGTCAGCGTGACGGGCGGCGGCATTCACCCGCTCGCGGCAAAGATTGCAGAGATGACGGGCTGCACGGCGGTCGATGGGTTCTCGACCGGGGTACCGGATGAGGAGATCCTGCTCGCTGTTGTGGACTGCGGCGGTACGGCACGCTGCGGCGTCTATCCGAAGAAGGGGATACTGACAGCGAATGTGCTGCCCGTCGGCAAGACGGGGCCGCTTGCGCAGTTCATCACGAAGGAGCTCTACGTGTCGGCGGTCGATCTCTCCTGCCTCTCCTATGCGGATGAGGCGGAGAGTGCAGCAGCAGCGGAAGCTGCGCCCGCACATGCACCGAAGAGCAAGGATCAGGCAAAGGCGGAGATCGCTGCAATGCAGGCGGGGCGCGAAAAGAATTTCGTCACGCGCCTCGGCATTGCGATCGGCGGCGTGGTCAACAAGTTCTATGCTGCAGGGCGTGAGACGATCGACATCACGGTCAAGAGCATTCTGCCGTTCATGGCGTTCGTCTCCATGATCCTCGGCATCATCTCTGTGTCGGGGCTCGGCAATGTCATCGCAAATACGATCTCGCCGCTCGCGAGCTCGCTGCCGGGCATGCTCATCATCTCTCTCATCTGCGCGATTCCGTTCATCTCGCCCGTGCTCGGCCCTGGCGCCGTCATCGCGCAGGTCGTCGGTACGCTGCTCGGCGCGCAGATCGGCATGGGGAACATCCCGCCGCAGTATGCGTTGCCCGCACTCTTTGCGATCAATGCACAGGTCGGCGCGGACTTTGTCCCCGTCGGACTCAGTCTCGGCGAGGCAGATCCCGAGACGATCGAGCTCGGCGTGCCCGCCGTGCTCTACTCGCGCGTCATTACAGGCCCCTTGGCAGTGCTGATCGCCTACGCGGCAAGCATTGGGCTTTACTAATCGGGAGGGATATAGTATTATGGAACTGATAGCAGCAGCGGCAAACGGCTTTATGGATCTCTTCCGCGCAGGTGCGGCAACATTTACCTCGTGGGTCACGGGGATCATCCCCCTGCTCGTCATCATGATGACGGCAGTCAACTCGCTCATCAAACTCATTGGAGAGGATCGCGTGAACGGCGTGGCACAGCGTGCAACGCAGAACATCATCACGCGCTATACCGTCCTCCCCGTGCTCGCCGTCCTCTTCCTCGGCAATCCGATGTGCTACACGTTCGGCAATTTCGTCGATCAGAAGTATAAGCCCGCCTACTATGACGCAGCGGTCAGCTTCGTCCATCCCGTGACGGGACTTTTCCCCCATGCAAACGGCGGAGAGCTCTTCGTCTACATGGGCATTGCAGCGGGCATTACGACACTCGGGCTGCCACTCGGCGATCTCGCCGTCCGCTACTTCCTCGTCGGCATTGTTGTGATCCTGATACGCGGCATTGTCACGGAGAAGATCTATCTCTACATGAAGAGCCGTGAGGCAAAGCAGGCATAGGAAACGCAGCCCCTCGCTCCATATCTCGGAGCAGCGCGTTTTCGTCAGACAGGAGGATGCAGCATGAAGTACTATTGCGAAATTACAAGCTGGGGCGAGGAGTCCCTTCTCTTTCTCGATGATCCAAACGCCAATTTTATCATTATCTTCAACAATAATGCCCCGGCGGAGCTCGCCGAGTTCTCTGTTCTGCACACGCCTGCAAACTACAACGAGGATCCCGCCGTCGGTGATACGATGATCGTCTGCGACAAGGCATTTACGATCACGGCGATCGGTGACGAGGCGCTCCACACGCTGAAGGAACTCGGGCACTGCACGCTCTCGTTCAACGGCGGTACAACACCGGAGCGCCCGGGCTGCATCATGCTGGAGGGCGATGTACCGCTCACGAAGGATGATGTCAAGATGGGGGCAAGCATCGAAGTACATTGAGTGTAATTTATGGGGAGCTGTCGCAGCAGCGGTAGCTCCCTTTTTCGGCAAAGTTATAGAAAATATGTCAATAAAGAATACAAAAGATAGAATGTGTTCCGAAGGTCATGAGAGGTTTTCCCGATGAAGAAAATTGTTGACGATGTGCGCCTCATCTTCAAATGCTGCAGTCTCTACTATCAGGACGGGCTGGGGCAGAAGGAGATCTGCGAGGCGCTCGGCATCTCGCGTCCGACGGTCTCGCGCATGCTCACCATCGGCAAGGAGCGCGGCATTGTCCGCATCGAGATCCAGAATCCGGACAATATCGCATATGGGAAGATGGAGCGTGCGCTGGAGAAAAAATACAATCTCCAGGAGGTTATTATCGTTCCGTCCAGTCCAATCTCGGACGGGCAGTACCCCATCAACTCCGAGATTGGCAGCGCGACGCTCGAGTATCTCTCCCGCGTCCTCATGGACGGCTACCTCGTCGGCATTACGATGGGGCTCGCGATCCAGAATGTCGCGCGCTCGGATTATTTCATCCGCAGCCCGATCAAGGCGACGTTTGTTCCGCTTGTTGGCGGTGTGGCGGAGAGCCGGCTCGACATCCACTCGAACTACCTTGCGCAGGAGTTCGCCGACCGCTTTGTCGGGGACTGCGTGCAGTTCTTCGCACCCGCAGTGTTCTCGCGACGGGAGGTGCTTGAGGGCTTCCTCGAGGAGAAGACGATCCGCAATGTGATCCGCCTCTATTCGCGCCTTGATCTCGTGCTCATGGGGATCGGGATTCCTTCGACGGAGCACTCGACGATCCTCCAGACGGGCTATGTCGACCGCGCAATCCTCGATGAATTCACGGCACGCGGGGCGGTAGGGGACATTGCGCTGCGTTATTTTGATGCCAATGGCGACACTACGCCGTTTACGGATTTCAACGAGCGCGTGGCGGGCATCCCGCTCGATACGCTGAAGAAGATTCCGCGCCGCGTTGGTGTGGCAGGCGGGCGCGCAAAGAAAGACGCCGTGCTCGGCGCAATTCGCGGCGGATTCATCAACGTGCTCATCACGGACATCGACTGCGCGGAGAACCTTGTTTAATGCAGTTGTAAAAAGTAAAATATATGGTACAATGCAGATGATTTCTTTCGGATGGGTGAGGTGCATATCTGCATGAACGATGAGAAAAATCTTGCGTGGCCGGTCTATCTCGTGCTGCTCGGCCTCATATCCTTTCAGATCCTCTTCGGAATCGGCGGGACGGCGCTGCTCGATCCCGATGA
>ERZ773069.1348-NODE-1348-length-14394-cov-4.131041_pt1 | contig 14394 bp, 4 predicted proteins | sample MGYA00580619_ERZ773069 | MGnify/ENA primary metagenome ERZ773069 (study PRJEB29015, sample SAMEA2738007) | human oral metagenome | biome: human oral; feature: human-associated habitat; material: dental | place: China | collected 2108 ...
CGTTATAAAAGCCATAGTAATTCCAAACCATTCCCCTTCTATTGGGACAGCAAATGTCTTGCTTTTATATCCCTCATGCCTGTGTGGTAGATTGCAAAGGTTTTCCAACGGAATCTGATACTTGTTGTAGTGCTTGGGGAATCTTCTTTTCCATACCGCCAATGCTGTATTATTCGTTCTTCTGTCAATGGCATGGAATGCATGGGAACAAATAGAAGGTTGCAAGTATTGTGCAACTCCAACAATCATTGAATTCACACGTTGTATTTGTGCCGCTTGCAGATTTCTTTCCGTTACTTCTCCTATCTTTCGTACTTCATCAGCAATCGTCTGTATTTTGGATTTTAACCTTTCCATATCTGGAAACGGTTTACCTACCAGATTATCTGACCATGTCCTCGGATTGGGAGTTTTACGTTTTCTCTCTGCTTTGACCACAAAACCCAAGAAATGTATTCCTTCGGTTCTAAGGTCTGTTACAAAGGTCTTTTCCTGTGATAATTCCAACTTCATTTTGTTCCAAAAGTATTTTGCTAATAGCTTTTTCAATCTGTAGGCTTCCCGTTCTGTTGATGTGAGCGTTACCCAATCATCAGCAAATCTGAAATTATACTTTGGTGTTACGCCCGACCACTTTAATCTACGTGTATCATTGCATTTATGCTTACACTGTCTATGTGGCTCCATATACATCCTACCTACAAACCAATCAAAATCATTCAGATATACATTTGACAATAAAGGGGAAAGAATCCCACCTTGCATTGTTCCTACATCCGAATCGTGAATTAAGCCACTTTCAATATACCCAGCCTTTAGCATTTCCTGTATTAGTTTGAGTACCCTTTTATCATGGATTCCAATTCGCCATATTTTCTTTAACATTATTCTGTGGTCGATATTATCAAAACAGCCCTTTATATCTCCCTCAACTGCCCATACAGGCTGGTCTTTAGAAAAAGTAGAAGCATTTATCACATTAATAATGTCACGTATGGCATGTTTCTGTACCCGATATGGGCGAAAGCCATAACTATGCGGATAAAATCGTGCTTCACAAATAGGCTCTATAATAATCCTCACACATTCCTGTATAATTCTATCCAAAACTGTTGGAATACCCAGTGGGCGCTGTTTTCCATTCTTCTTAGGGATGTATACTCTTCTTGCCGGCTTTGGCTTATAATCTTTGAAATTATCTCTTATCAGTGCAACGAGTTCTTCTTTTGGCATTTGCAGATATTTGTCCATCTTCACCTGGTCAACTCCAGCCGTTTTACTACCTTTGTTTGACTTTATGTTGTGAATAGCAGTAACAATAGTTACTTCATGAACCATTGCTTCTATAAGACCTGTAAATGTGATTCCCTCTTTTGATTTATCATAGAGAAAATCCAAAGTCTGTTTCATTTCTGTTTCTGTTGAAAATCTGACGTTCAAATGCACAAGGCTATCACCTCGCAGTTCATCACCCTTATTTCAGGGAGTTTAAATTCTCTTTCTTTGTGAAATTTGTAAATTAGTCTGACTAGTCCCCTTCGCCTTAGGTATTTCAGCCCTTGTAATTGGCTCTCCCAATCTCTGACTACTATGGGACTGCTGACTTCCTGTGCCTTCATCGCTTTGTACAGCTCCAGCACAGGCTCTCAAACGTTCCTAAATCTCTATCCTTTTGTGAATTTAACCACTTGAAGACTTTAGGCTGCTACCTTACACCGTAGGAACAAATACACTTTGAATCACAGTTACCGTGTATTCCATAGAACATTTCATTTCTATGGGAATAGCATGAAAAACCAGCATACTATTCTTTCCTAATATTTCGCCCTTTCGGACGCCGTCAACTCTTACGATGCTGCATAGCTTTCCCTTCGTATAGCCATAGTCTTCGGAAGACCGCACTATTTATTCCATATCCATAAGGACTTAGGACATCAAGTTACGACTTCTTCACGCTTTATACGTGGGTGGGTACAACCACCTCGCATAGTGAAGTATTATCTCGCACACCGCCTACGGTTTTGATATACCATCGTCAGCGTTGATTCTGTGTGGCAAGGGTAATTCTCCCTTGATTTTGAGATTTAAGTTCTGACAGTTCATTCTTATTAATAAGTGATTTCTGTCGGTCGTTTTCGGTAGATTTATCAGTCTACCTTGTGCGACAACGTTTCGCACGATTTTTATATGAATGGGCTTCATCCACAAAAAGCTTATCAATTCCCAGTTCCTCAAAGGTTACCACATCATCTTTTTTATAATCATCATTAAGTTTCTTTAATTTTGCCTCCAGACTTTTCTTTGTCTTTTCAAGCTGTTTTACACTAAATCTTTGATCCCTGTCTCTTTTATACTCTCCGATAAATTCCACAATCTCATCAATCTGACTTTTAAGTTCATACTCCTGTCTTTCCTTTGAAATCGGGATTTTCTCAAATTGACTATGACCTATAATCACCGCATCATAGTCTCCTGTCGCAATCCTACTGCAAAATCTTTTCCGCTTGTCCGGTGTAAAATCCTTTTCCGTAGCACAAAGTATATTGGCTGCCGGATAAAGCTCGTTAAACTCACGCCCGAACTGTTCTACTATATGATTTGGAACTACAAACATGGCTTTTGAACTCATCCCAAGCCTTTTAGACTCCATCGCAATTCCTATCATCTCAAAGGTCTTGCCCGCCCCTACTTCATGTGCAAGTAATGTATTTCCTCCAAAAAGCCCCCTTGCTATTGCATCTTTTTGATGAGGTCTAAGCTTAATTTCAGGATTTATCCCGTCAAAAGGCAAATAGCTTCCGTCATACTCCCTTAATCGAATGGAATTAAATCTTTCATTATATTTTTTCACCAGTCGGTTTCTTCTGTCCACATCCTCAAAGATCCAATTTTTAAATTCTTCTTTTATAATTTCCTGTTTACTCCTTGCAAGCATGGTTTCTTTCTGATTTAAAACAGATGTTTTCTTTCCGTCCGAATCAATGATCTGGTCATATACTTTAGTATCTCTAAGATTTAGACTATCCTCTATAAGCTTATATGCACTCACTCTGCTTGTTCCATAGGTGAAATTAGCCAGGTCGTTATTTTTATCTGTGCTTTTTCCCTCTACCCTATACTCTCCCGTAAAATCAGTATATTTAATATCTATATTCCATCTGTTTGATGCGGAGGTCTTTAACAGATTAAACATAAAGCTCTTATAGTCTTTTTCAGGTATCCATGTAGAACCCATCTTGACAGTTATATCACTTGCTTCAAGAGTTTTCGGCATTACTTCTTCCAGTCTTTTTTTCTGATAATTAAGAGCGGATAATTCCTGTTTTAATACCGAAATTTTCTCTGTTATTTCGGATTTATGTGATAATTCTTCCTGATTGGATCTTCCCCCGTCAATACCCGATCGTAAGACCTGAGGCTTATCTAACTCCTCTTTATTTTTATTAACTTCATAATCTATATTTTTTATATATGCGTCTACTACTTCTATTTTCTCTCTGATATTACCTGATAAGTATTCATCTGCACTGACATAATTTCTTGAAAAATCTCCCAAGTCTTTGGCTGATAAAAAAGGAGTAATATCACTTGGCTCAAAACTGTCAAGATTTAGGAATATCTCTCCTTTTAGTCCTTCTATCAGCTCTTTTCTTATCTTTCCTGTAAGCTCCTCCATATACTCAAAGTTTACATTCCCTTTTTGAGATATGGAAAGGATCAGTGCTTCGGTTAAGTTATCCGTATGTTCTATTACTTCCGCTTTTTTAATGGTTCTTTTTGTAAAAATATCCGACTTGCCGATAAAGTTACCCTCTTTATTAAGGTTTTCCAAGGTTGACACTAAAGAGTAGTTGGCATCCTCTTGCAATAATCTTTTATTTGCCCTTGAATTAATTAGTCCATACTTATTAGAAAAATCATCATAAAGCTTATTTAATCTCCCCTGTAAGGCTTTTATTTCTCCTTCCGGATAATCTTCCTTTTGATAGGTAATTACTCCTCTTAATGCTTTTTCTATTTCAAGATATGCCCCTATCTTCTCCTCATCAGCTTTATTTAGAAGTACCCTTTGCATAATTGAGTTTTCTCTAAAGTACACCTTATCTTCAATCACTGCATAGGAATAATTTTTAACATTGTCATCAGCCGGAAGTGTTTCTGTTTCAAGTTCTTCATTTAACTTCACCTTTTCATAAGTGCCTTTGATATTTTTAATTGCACCCTCAAGCTGTTCTTTTATCGGTTTACTTTCATCTGCAATGCAAGAAAGAGTAGTGCCGAACCTGCCCGATATTTCCTGCATATTTCCAAGTACCATATGTGGATTATCTACAAAGTATTTATTATAGCTTAGTCCCTTCCTGTCCTTATCAAGCTTAACCCAGTCCTCATCTATCTTTAACAGCCTGTCCCTTTTCTTTAAAAAAATAATATCACTTGTAACCTCTGTACCGGCTTCACCTTTAAATATATTATTCGGCAGTCTTATTGCTCCCAGAAACTCTGCCCGCTCACTGATATATCTTCTTATATCCTCATTTCTTTTATCCATTGTGCCTGATGAAGTTATAAAAGCAATTATTCCTTTGCTACGCACCTTATCCAGTGTTTTAGCAAAAAAATAATCGTGAATAAGAAAGTTGTTTTTTTCATACTCACGATCGGATACCCTATACTCTCCAAAGGGTACATTTCCTACAGCTATGTCAAAAAGATTATTTGAAAAAGCAGTCTTTTCAAAGCCTTTTACCTGAATATTTGCATCAGGATAAAGCTTTTTAGCAATCTGTCCGCTGATACTGTCAAGTTCTATACCGTAAAACTTTGAGTTTTGCATTGACAAAGGCAAGTTTCCGATAAATCTTCCCGTTCCCATACTTGGCTCTAAGATATTTCCACTCTCAAATCCCATATCGGATAAAGTATGATAAATAGCATCTATAACTACTTTTGGTGTATAAAAGGCGGTAAGTGTACTCTCCTTAGCAGCTTCATACTCTAACGGTAATAAGTTTTCTTTTAAGAATCTTCTTGCTTCCTGCCACTGACCGCCTCGCTCTTCATCAAAAACATCTGAAAGTCCTCCCCAACCTACATACTTACTTAAAATATCCTGCTCTTCTTTACTTGCATTTCTGTTTTCTTTATCAAGCTGTTTTAGTACCTTTATTGCTTCGATATTGTTTTTTAATCGTTCTGACGGTGGTAAGACTTCATCTTCTCTTGTTATCCTGTAATTGACGGGTAGATTGTTTTTCTTATTCTCTTCTTTTTTATAGGATTCTTCTTGCTTTGGTACTTCACTTAAAGCTTCTTTATTTAAGACAGGTAACTCTTCTTTATATACACTTTTCTCCGGTGATTTTTCTGCTATGGAAAGTATCTCAAAGTCAAGTTCGTTTTCATTTCTGAATACAATAATCTCACTTCCTGTAACAAAGCTACTAAGATACTCTTCATTATCATCCAATTTTATTGTCTTATAGTTTCCATGATCCTTTATTTCCGAAATCAGGTATTCCTTTCCTTGATATCTTACCTGCATACCCTCTTTAAAAATCGGCTTTATTGTATTTTCTTGTACTCTTGCTTTCTGTATCGCTTCATTAATATAACCTGTAAGAAGTACATTTCTATGGTTATCATCAAGCAAGTAAGAGAGGTTTTGAAGCATTTCATGATAACTTTCATACTCGATTGCACGATTAGAATTAAGCATATATCCATTGTATCTCAGGTTTTGCTTTAGCTGTCTGTTTTTCATATCTAAAATAAGTTCAGCTTCATACCCGGTTTTCCCGTCTATGCTGTTTGTTATATGCTCCGGTGCTTTTAAGTTTCCTTCATCTACAGTCTTTTTAAGCAAAATAAATTCTTCATTTTGATAGTTATACTGATACCCTCCGGCTTCTTTTTCCTCTTTAAAAGTTAGAGCAGATATAATCCCATTCTTATCCCTAAGCTCTAATGCCTTTTCATTTTCTTCTTCAGCTAAATTAACTTGTATTTCACTTTCTTTGTTACTATGGGCAGTATTTTGATATACTTCATTTATTATCTCCTGACTTGGTGTTATGTTTTCATAAAGATAGGCAAACTCTCTTTTGTTTGCTTCATTACCGTCCCCTACATCCACTCTGTAATGTTCTTTTACTTCGCTGTCTACGATATGGTCAAAATAAAACTTTGAATACCCTAACCACTCATCTGTCATTTGCCCATACTTATCTTTGCCTACAGTTTCATTATGTATACTTACTTTTTCATCCAGTTCTTTTATTTCATTAAGAATATCCTTTGTAACAATCATACCTGTATAATCTTTTTCAGTTAGACTTGATTTTTCATGAAATTCTACCACCCAGTAATCATTTGGATTTTGCTCTTTATATGATGTATTTTGATTTAAGATATTTTCTGTGCTGAAGCTCTTTTCTATTTCTATTTGCAACTCATAGATTTTTTCAGCTTCTTCATAAGATACTTCTCTTTCATCCTGAATTAAAAGTATTTCTTCTTCCCTTTGTATATCCGGATCAATGGCGGTAGCATTTTCTTTATCCTTTATATCCTGTTCTTCTTCCGGCTTTAAATATTCTGCCTTTATATTTCCTTCTTTTAATTTTTGCTGTTTTTGTATATCGGACACAACATCCTTATTTTCGTATCTACCATTCTTTATTAGGTTTTTAACCCTTACTGCAACCTGACCCAAGTTAAGCATAAGCTTTGGAGAGTTTCCCTTTTTAAGACCTATTCCCTTAGCATCATGCCATTCACTGCTTTCCATATTTCCTGATAAAGCATGAGTTCTTCCACCTGTGCCGTACTCATTTTTTAAAAACTCCGCCTGTTCTGAAAGTGTATGATTTTCTCTAAAAAAGTCGGCAATCCGTTTTTCTCCTCCTGAAATACCGCTTCCTTTCCTGAAGTTTTCATCTATCTCATCTTCTGTGATAAATTCTTTTATCTTCGGTAGCTCAATAAGACCGGAACTAAATTCCTTCCTTGGTATCTCCAAATCATTTAACCTTTGTAAAATCTCTTCCACCTTATGAAAATGAAATCTTAATATCCCCTTATTTTCCATATAGTCCTGTAAAAATATGCTATATTCTTCTCTAAGCCTATTTCTAAATTCAGGACTTCTAAGCTTTTCTGTAAGTTCTTCGGTTTCATCAGGAAATCCTTGTTTTTCTGTTAGATCAAGAACCTGTAGGTAGGTTTCTTTTACATCATCTGCAAAATCTCTTTTTAAGTACCACAGCTTTTCGGCAAGTTCCTTTCTTTCATAGGAAAAAGCTTCAACCATCTCAACATTGGTTGCATATTCACTGCTTTCAATAAGTTCTCCTATACGCTTCGCTGCATCAGACCATGATAAAATCTGCATAGGATTTGTTTTTGATGAAATGTCATTGGATAAGTAAACTCCTTCTTTATCATACCATGCACAAACCTTATTCCCGGCTACCTCATAACCGTTTCCGCCTCTAAAGCTGCTTTGAAGGAAATCAGCTAATTCTTCTATACTTTTTCCTTTAGAATACTCAGCCAAAATCTTTAATCTTAGATTTTCTTCATTTCCTCCATAAATTAAAACCGTATCTATTTCTTTTTGCTGTAGTGGCAAGTTAATTCTTACCTGACCGCTTTCATTCTCGGCAAAAGAAAAAGAAGTCTTATCGACTTCCCTTTCACTGTCTCTGCTGTTTGATTGTATTTTTCTATCTATGCCCAGACTATCTGTTCCAATACCATCCTTGTAAGTGTCATATCGAGATTTTTCTTCAGTCCCGTATATTTCAGAAAATCCTCCGACTTCAGTTCGTTTGTCAGCCCCCAAGCCTCCATCATTTTCGGCTCTTCCTTCTCCAAAAATTCCTGTGCCTGTTCCTCTATATTTAGAAGATGCTCCATCAATGTCCCCCTGTAATACATGCTCTGATACTGATTCTCCCTGTTTTCTTTCAGGAATTTTAGCCTCTCCCTGCCAAATCTGTTCAGTCTGCTCTGATCTATTATCTTTGGCATCTCTATATTCGGTATCAGAACTTCCTCTCCGTCTTCCATCTTCTCCAAACTGTAGGTTCCCCCCTGTTTCTCGAACAGATTCTCTTTGACTATCGGGGTGTAGGTTTTTTCCTCCAAAAGATATTCTCTGTCCGCCAGTATTACTGTTTCTTTCATCAGCCAAGCCTCCTTTATTTTCTTCATTATTTATTGTTTCGGTATTTTCACTGCTTTCATTTACATTATAACGCTCCTTATCGGTCTTTGTCCGCTCATTTATCTCTACTTCTTTAAGTTTTTCTCTCTCACCTATTCTCCCTATTTCTCTTCCGATAGCTATAAGCATTTCTTTAGAAATTAAAGATATTTCTCCAAGAAGGCTGTCAATATCCTGTCCATGTTTAATACCCGATACTGTTTTCAGTTTGCCCTCATCAACAGGAATACCTATATCCATTCTTTGTGCAAGTGAAACCTTTATAGATTCTGTGATGAATTGCATCAGTTCTACCTTGGTATAACTTTTAAGCGTATCCTCCGTCAGCATATCAAAGATGGTATATAGCTTCTTCCTAACATATAAATCTATAAGTGCAGTTATCTTTTCTTCCTGTGAAAAAAGCAGCCTACTGTTTCTTTCTTTAAAGTTTTCAATAAGTAAATCTACAGCTAAAGTATGCTTCTCAGGTTCATATTTCCACAGTTTTACTTCATTGATCTTATTTCCTATACTGACTGTTTGACTGACATCAAATACATACTTTACCTTTGGTAGTCTCATGCTTAAATCAAGAATCGGTATTCCCTTTTCTCCTCTTTTTACACTTCTTCCAAGTTTTTTCCAAAAATCATACTCCGCACAGGCAGTTGCTCTCTTGTAGGTACTGTAAATACTTAACTGGTGCATATATGAGTATTTATAGTTATTTCCCATTGTCTTTAGAAAATCTTTGTAGGAACTTACATCCCTTCTGATTTCCTCTAAAGAGTGAGATAAAATATCACTGATTTTTTCAGTTGAATATCTTGGCATCTTTCCCTCCTTCTTATTCTTGTTCTCTTCTTGTTTTACATTATTTGTAATATCAGCCTTTTCTTTATTCCAATCATAAAACTTGCTTATACCGTTCATTGCCCTGTCTGCAATATAGTGTATATAGTCCGTACTTCCTCGCTTTTTATACCACTTGTTTCTTTTAAGTCCGCTATTTTCCATAAGGCTGATTGACTTTTTCTTATCTGCGGTGTAGTAAAGCAGCCTCCCAAGCATAAAAAAATCAGCCTCGGACTGACTATTAAAATAGTTTTGATAATTCCCGTTATATATTTGTCTTAGATCTTCTCCGCTATAGTTAAAGTATCCCCTATTAAACAGTATGTTAAGAATATCATTTTGCGAGAACCTGTTTTTATAAGCCAAACTACTTGGATTTAGATTAATCCTACCCACTTTGCCTTCTACGGAGTCTATACTTGGCATATATTTTTGATAAAGCGGTAATAATTCCTGATTGATATTTACTATTTTACTTCTGTCTTTATCCTTTAATATATTGCCGGTTATCGTAAAAAATCTGTCCCTGTCATAAATTTCAAGGTTTTTATATCTTTTTCTTTCTCCCGGTACTTTACCTTTTCCTATAAAATGTAATCCAGTTTTTGACGGAGAGATTTCCGCATAGGTGGAAATCCCTCTTAGAAAATCTGCTGTCATGGAAGCGGCATTAAAGTCCATACTGTATTCCATTATTTCATCACTTACCTTATCTATATCAATTCCGATATACCCGTCCCCTAAGAAAAATCCTAAACCGGTTCCTTGATTTTTACATAAAGCATCCATGCAATCCTTGTAACTGTGCCAAGTTTTTTTATCATTTGACTTGGCAGGTTTTCCGTTTGGCATAATAGGCATTTTTGTGTTTTTTCCGTCTCTTACAATGATTTTATAAAGACACCATCTTTTCTCTAGCTTTAATTCATCAGGAATATTTTTATATTTGATAAGGTCGGCTTCTTTCATTATATTTCCATTCCCTTATCCTTTTTTACTGTCTTTTCTCCTTTCCCATTTTCTTCCTGCCTGATCTTTTGCTGATTTTCTTTAAGTGTTTTTAATACGGAAGGTTTTCTTTTTATATTTTTACTGCTCCTGTCATTATTCTTTATAGGCTTGTTCTCTGTTCTTTCACTGTTATCTCTCACATCTGTTTTTTCACTTGCCTTAATGTCTTTATTTTCATTATCCGTCTGCTTAATCTCCTCTTTAGTTCCCTTATTTAATTTTTCCTCATCCTTTTTAATCTCATTAGCTAAGGTATCCAGTTTTTCAAGGCAGTTATTAAGCTTCTTTTGCTGCTCCTTAATGAAATTTTGCATTGAGCTTACCAGTCCCTTTACAATTCCAATTTTTACTTGCACAAACTTTTCCTGTGCTTTGGTAAGGCTGTAGGTAAGCTGATGTTTCATGTTGTCATAAAGATGTTTAATACTTCCTACCGCTTTTTCCTGAAGCTTAATAAGGGAGTTTCCTACCGTCTTAATATCCTTAACTATAAGTGAGCTAAGGCTTATGTTATCCATTTCATTAAGCCTTTTAATCTCCGCTTTAAGACCTGTTATTTCATCTTTAAGTGCCTTTAACTCTTCAATATTTACATCAAAGTCTTTGTTTTTTAGCTCTCCTTTAAGCTCCCCGGCAATTTTAAGCTGTGTATCCGTATTATCTTCTAAAAAGTCGGCTGTTTTTGTATATTCTTTTTTGATCTCATTTATAACTTCCTTTGTCTGTTCTTCCTGTCTTTGAATGTTTTTATTATCGTTCATTTCGTCCTCCTTAAATTCTGTTCTTTATTGTTTTTATAAGATCCATTGTAGTTGCGTAATTCCTGTATAACCTACTTCCCATATAAACCATGCAAATGCAATGGCATTGCTTTTATACTTTTCAAACTCGGCATTTTTAGCACAGTTAAGTCTTTTGGAAAATACATATACCTTTTTTATAGGATATTTTTTAAATAACTCATATCTTTTTTGTCCCTCCAAAAATGCTAAGCGAAAAAGCATTGCTATTTTTACTTTCGGGACAGATATTTCAAGGGCGTGTTTTAGAAATTTATCCGCACAAAAATAAGGCGGATTGGTTACTATGTCTAAGGTATTTTCCTTAACTGTAAAAAAATCCACTTCTCTTTCGTTTCCATATCCTCTGTAACAAATATCTTCCGCTTTTACCCTGTATCCATGCTCTTCAAGTACCTTTGCGATATGCCCCTGACCGCAGGCAGGCTCATATATTGTTTCTCTGAAATTTTCTCTTATTAAAAGCTCCTTTGTTGCTCTTTTATCTGTGGCATAAAAATCCAAGACCTCTCTGTCTTTATCAAGTTTCATCAATGTATCAAACATAGATTATCTTCCCTGATACTTGGCAACGGTTTCTTTTATCTCGGTTTCAATACACGATAAAAATGCTTCATTTGATGCTTTACCCAGTGCTATATCAGAAAGTTTAATTTCCCACTTTGCTGTTGTTTTAGCCGACTTAAAGTTATCCTCCACTATATCTATAAGAGCTTTTCCTTTTTTGGTTGCAATAAGATTTTTCTTATCTCTTTCTATAAAATCCTTGAAAATCAGATTTTCTATAATACCTGCTCTTGTTGCCGGTGTTCCAAGTCCCCTTCGCTCAACCTCAGCCTCTTTTTCCAGAGCATCATTACCTGCCGTTTCCATGGCTTTAAGTAAAGTATCCTCTGTAAAATACTTTGGTGGTGTCGTATATTTTTCTTTTATCTCTTTATCCTTGATTTTAAGTACATCTCCCACATTTAAATCCGGTAATACAACATCTTCATTTTTCTTTGAACCGTACTGTTTAAGATATTTTGTAAAACCTTCATCTGTAATGACCTTACCGCTTGCCTTAAATTCAAATACATCACCCTGACTTTCATATACAGCAACAATCTTTGTTATGTTTTCAATTAAGGGATAGCCTACACTTGCATGGAGTTTGTTTAAGATAAGTTTATATATTTTTCTTTCACTTTCAGGAATTGTGGACATATCTTCCTCTAAAGAACTTACTGTAGGTATGATTGCATGGTGATCCGTTACCTTAGCTGAGTTAAAAATAACTTTAATTCTCTTTGTATCAAAGTCATTTTTACCAAGTATATTATTTATCGTATTTATAATCATATCTTTCGAAAGATATCGGCTGTCCGTTCTGGGATATGTAATCATTTTCTTTTCATAAAGGCTTTGAACATAGTCAAGTGTCTGTTTTGCACTGTATCCGAAGTACTTGTTACATTCTCTTTGAAGTGTTGTTAGATCAAACGGCAAGTCGGGCTTTGTTATCTTCTCCTTTTTCTCCACATTTCTTACTACAATTTTATTTCCTACCACATTTACTAAATCTTCTACGATTTCAAGACTGTCTATTCTGTCTGTTGAAAGAGTAAAACCGGTAAAATAAAGCTCACCTATATAATATTTTTCTTTCTTAAAAGCTGTTATTTCATCATCCCTTTTTACAATCATAAAAAGTGTCGGTGTCTGTACTCTGCCGACAGAATAATTTTGATTGTAAATAAGGGAATACAGCCTGCTCATGTTCATGCCGACAAGCCAATCAGCCTTACTTCTGGCAAGGGCTGATTTATATAGGGCTTCATACTCTTTTCCCTCTTTTAGCTGCTTAAAGCCTTCCTTTATTGCCACATCTTCCATTGATGAGATCCAAAGCCTTTTAATATTCTTTTTACAACCTGCCTGCTCATACACAAGTCTAAAGATTAACTCTCCCTCACGCCCCGCATCACAGGCATTAATAACCGTTTCAATCTCTTTAGTATTCATCAGCTTTTTAAGAATGTTAAACTGACCCCTAGTTGCCTTTACCACTTCGTACTTATACTGTTTAGGGATAATCGGTAAATCCTCCAATTTCCACTTGGCATACTTTTCATCATAGGCCGAAGGACTTGCCATCTGTATCAAATGCCCCACACACCAACTTACAATATATCCACCTCCCTCATAGTATCCGTTCTGCCTGCCGGTTGCACCGATTACCTTGGCTATACTCATTGCAACACTCGGCTTTTCACATATCACTAAATTCATTTATAGTTCCTCCTTTTTTGCATGAAAAAAGGCAACCGGAAGTTATCTGGTTGCCTTTTGATTTTTAGTATTTAATTTTTTATATTATCACATTTTTAGGGCTTTTATTTGAAATATATAATTGTTTTTATTTGTTTCATATTCAAATTTTATGAATTGTATAGTTCTTGAATTCTTGAATCTTTACTTTCATCTAATAGATGTAATGAGTATCTATAAACTTACTTTAGACTCCTACTTATCTATTTGATAATGGCAGATTATTTTAGTTGATGCTTACTAACATTATTTAACACTAACAAGTTTTATTCTTCTGATTTTAACCTCTCAACCCATTTTGATATAATTTCAAGATCGACTATCTTATCTTCTATGTAAAGATTTTGGTATAATACTTTAATTTGGTTATCATTTAAATTTAATTTTTCTATTCTCTTATCCCGTTCAATATTTCCCTGATCCAATTCATATTGAAAAAGTAAAAAATTTCGGGTCATCCCACCAAATAGATCAAGTGCAGAATTTTTATAGTAATCACCTAGTCCATTACATTTCTCTTTTCTAGGATCTAAAAATAATAACGATAAATAATTTTCTAATTTCCAACAATTCGTGTTTAAATCAACATCATCAGCCATATGACCATACTGAACATTTGTAAGTAATACTGCATCAACATTACTATAAACATCCGTAATGTATGTTTTATTTGTAAATGCACCATTGTCTCCAAAAAGATAGGAATACCACTCATCCATATCTTGAATGATATCTACCGCAACAACAAGTATATTAAAATTTTGTATGTTAGAAATTGGAAATTTTTTATGTGCTGATATAAGATAATCCTTTAATTTATTATCCAAGCGCTCTATATTTTGTATACTTTGCCCATCTCTAATATTTGATTCTATAAATTCTTGTATCTGCATATAACAATCTTTATTAGGAAAGCGCTCAGCTGAGAACAATTTAATACCTTCTGAATCTTCTTGTACTATTCTTTTAGATAAATCTGGACACTTAACTTCAATATTGATAGTTCTATCAGCATATTCAAATGAACACTCAGGATTTTTCTTGTCATTATATTTAGGTTCATTCTTAAATCCACTGTAGTTCCTAATTATATAATCTATAATAGTAGCTTCTGAAGCAAACTGTATGTATTGAGCCATAGTAATTTCACCGTTCAATTGTGATTTATTCAAAAAACTATTATATTCCTGCTTATTTAGTACGCTT
>ERZ773069.1358-NODE-1358-length-14311-cov-43.801557_pt1 | contig 14311 bp, 4 predicted proteins | sample MGYA00580619_ERZ773069 | MGnify/ENA primary metagenome ERZ773069 (study PRJEB29015, sample SAMEA2738007) | human oral metagenome | biome: human oral; feature: human-associated habitat; material: dental | place: China | collected 2108 ...
CGAATCTTTTCAGAAAAGTATCGAACTCGATTCGTGGCAGGAGAACACCACGCTGCGGCAGATCGTCTACACGGCGGGCGGCCCAGAGATAGCCGCTGACGACCCGCTCTATGTAGACTCCCAGCCGGTCACCGGTGACACCACGATGGATACCGTCGTGCTGCTCGAAGGCAGCACCATCGGATATGCCCCCACGCCGGTTGCCGAACCCATTCACGGATGGTCCATCACCGTCGCGGGTGGGCTGCATGCGGGGCGCATCCTGCCCTTACCGAGCGGTCGCGCCCTCGTGGCGGGGCGTTCACCCCAGGCCGATGTGGTACTGGAAACCGAGAGCGCATCCTGGGAACACTTCACCGCCACCCAGACCGACAACGGGGTACTCATCAAAGACTCGGGATCCACCAACGGAACCTATGTGAACGGCGCAAAACTGGGCGAAGATGGGGTAGAGGTAGACGACGAAGCCGTTATCTACGCCGGGGGAGTGGCATTGCTTGTGCGCCCGCAGCTCACCGAAACCCTGGCACCGCGCGCAGGATCGCTTCCCAACCTGACCCCCAGCCGCACGGCACCCTTCAACCGTCCGCCGCGCGCGGCGCTCATGCCCGAATCAGATACCGTCAAAATACCGAAGCGGAAGAACGTTACTAAACCCTCAAAATTCAGTATCGCCACGGTACTTGCTCCACTGATTTTCGCCGGTGCCATGGTCGCCATGATGCGCGAAATCCGTTACGCGCTTTTCGCGCTGCTCAGCCCGGTAGCGGCTATCGGCATGTGGCTGGAACAGAAAATGCGCTTCAAACGTGAGAAGCGAGAAGAAGAAAACCGGTTCGAGAAAGAACTCGACAAAGTTAAAACCAAGTTCGACGACATCTACGACTACGAGCGTCTGCGTCTGCAGGAACTCGCACCCGACCCCGCCAGCGTGGCGCGGCGCATCGAGCTTCCCAGCGTGGAAGTATGGCAGCGTCGCTTTAAAGCCTCTGACTTTATGACGCTGCATGTGGGGTACGGCAACTACGCCTGGATTCCCAAGAACGATTTGACCTCAAGCCAGGAACCCGAGAAAGAAATTAAAACTCTTCTCGACTCGTCCAAGCTCATGGGAGCCCCCATGGTCGCCGACCTGACCGATGCTGGTGTTATCGGCATCGTGGGTGATAGGGAAGGCGCCCTCGCCCTAGCGCGCAGCCTCGTAATGCAGTCCGTGACCCACTGCGGACCCGCTGACCTCACCCTAGGCGTCTTCTTCGACCGCGGAAAAGAAGACGAATGGTCGTGGACCTCGTGGCTGCCGCATACCCGACAGAGTGGATCTTCCACGGGTGGCCGATGGATTTCGCAGGACTATGAGCACTCCAACGCTATGCTCAAAAACCTGCAGCAGAGCATCGACGGACTGCTAACCCCCGGCCTGATGTTGGTGATCGACTCTGAGGTACTCACTGAAGGCCGTGATGCCCCAGCCCGTAAACTCTTAGGGTACGGTCGAGGTGAAAACCCGCACCGCCAGTCCAGCCGCGATAAAGTAGTGCATAAAGTGTTCGGCATTGTGATTGCCTCGTCCGAAGAGCAGCTTCCCGCCTCCTGTACCGTAGTTGTTACAGTGGACGAAGACGCCGCCGCAACCTTCTATGAACCCGAGAAACGCCGTACCGTCAACGACGTTATTATCGGCGGCATTGACCTTGACTACGTCACAAAACTGGCGCGGATGCTCGCAGAATTCGACGATCCCGAGCTCATCATCCCCGGCGCGGGTCTGCCCGGGCTGGTGCGCCTGCCCGAACTCACCGGCATCGGCACGCCGCCCACCGCCCAAAAGATTATCAACACCTGGCAGAAATCCACCGGATACAGCACCGAAATCGGCGTTGGTGACCAAGGCGTGTACACCCTCGACCTCGTCAAAGACGGTCCGCACGGTCTCGTCGGCGGTACCACGGGTTCGGGTAAGAGTGAATTCCTGCGATCCCTCGTCGCCGGTCTGGCGGCCCATAACGACCCCACGCGCCTCAACTTCATTCTGATCGACTTCAAGGGCGGCGCGGCGTTCAAAGCCTGTGAACGGCTGCCGCACACCATCGGCACCATCAGTAACCTCGACGAACAGCTCGCAAACCGTGCGCTGATCAGCCTCGAAGCCGAAATGGAGAGGCGGCAGCGACTCTTCGCCTCTGTGGGTGAAGGCGTCGACAACATCATCGAATACCACGCCACCAACCCGCCAGAGCCTATGCCGCGCCTGCTCCTCGTTATCGACGAGTTCGCCATGCTCGCCAAAGACTTCCCCGACGTGCTTACCTCACTCGTGAGCATCGGTGCCGTGGGTCGTACCCTTGGCGTGCACATGATTCTGGCAACCCAGCGGCCTGCCGGCGTGGTGAACAACGACATCCTGGCGAACACCAACCTGCGTGTTGCGCTGCGCGTGCAGTCCAAAGAAGACTCCTCCAACGTGATTGAGGTGCCGGACGCCGCATCCATCGAGCGCTCGCAGATGGGCCGCGCCTACATTAAACTGGGGCAAACCGACATCACCCCCATTCAGACCGCGCTGGTAACCGGGTACAGCGGCGTTGTCGAACGAGACCCCATCGAAATGCGTTCAACGAGCGTTTTCGGCATTCCCTCTGCACCGCGTGCTCTGCCGAAACCAAAGAAGACCGATGCGAACGACCTTGACAACCTGATCGACGCCATCGTCGAAGCCAACCACGAGCAGCACTACGCCCCGCCGCGCAAAGTCTGGCCCGAAGCGCTCGGCGATAACCTGCCGCTGAACGGATTCGATAAACCCCTCTACGGAATTGACGAACCCGCACCCGCAGATAGTGATACTCCGATCGTGGGAACCGTTCAGGGCAGCACCGTCTTCTTCGGCCTCGCCGATATACCCGAAGACCAGGTTCAGGTACCCGCCGGATGGAATATCCAGGTAAGTAATATGCTCCTGGTCGGAACCCCCGGCAGCGGCACCAGCACCGGGCTTGCCTCCATGGCGTTCACCCTCTGCCTCAACACGCCCCCGGATCAGCTCGACATGCTCATCCTTGACATGGGTGCAGGAACATTAGCACCACTGAAAGACTTGCCGCATGTGAGCGCCTATGTAGGCCCCGGCGAAGGCTCTAAAGAAAGGCAAACAAGGTTCCTGCGGCACCTCATGAACGAGATGGAACGCCGCCGCTCCAACCCACGCGGCAACCGTGACCTTATCATCCTCGTAGACGGCTACGGCACCCTGCGCGACGAATTCATGGACTACACCGGAACCGACTACCTGGGTGCGTTCCACCGCGTTTACGCAGACGGCCCGGCGCTGGGCATGCACATTATCATGGCAACAAGCCGCCTTAAAGGTATTCCCTCCGCCGTTGATGATGTAACCCAGCAGCGCTGGCTCTTCCACCTCTCCGATACGTATGACTACTCCAACTACAAAATCAAGGGACCGGATATTCCCGCATCAGTCCCTGGACGATGCGTCGACAGCGTAAGCATCAGGCAGATCCAGGTTGCACACCCGCAGATGATCCTCGAAGACGCCGTTCAGCAGGTCGTGCAGCGTTGGGGTACGGTCGATAAACCCGATGTTATCGGCCAGCTGCCCTCTCTTGTGCGCCTATCACAGCTGGGCGTTGAACCCTCCATCGGCGGCGAAAACTGGATTATTCCGGTGGGCATTGCCGAGCACAACCTCAAGCCTGTTGCACTGGAACTCTACGAAGGCGAACACGCGCTCATCGGCGGATCACCACGTTCCGGCAAATCAACCCTGCTGCAGGCTATCGCTGACTCCGTCATGAAACAGCGCGACCGCGGCGAAACTAACGCCCAAGTATGGGTCATGTGCACCAGGCGCTCGCCGCTGGCGCATCGTGATTTTGATCGGAAGGCAACCACCGCCCAGGATATTGCTTCGCTTGCTGCCGAACTGGAAATTATCGAGGAGCCGGTGCTCTTGTTGATTGACGATGCGGAGCGCATTGAAGATGCTGAAGAGGGCATCGCCAATATTATCAAGGCGGAATCTCCGTATATACGCATTATTGCAGCGGGTAAGCCTGGTGATTTGCGCACCATGTATTCGCACTGGACGAAGGCGGTGCGTAAGTCGCGTACCGGTGTGCTTCTGCAGCCGCATATTGACTACGACGGCGATATGTTCTCGCTGAACCTGCCGCGGCGTTCCCCGGTGGCGCTTACCACGGGCCGCGGCTATGTGGCGGTGGGAGGTGCCCTTGCGCTGGCACAGACGGTATGCCCTGACGACCTTGAGATTCAGTCAAAGATGGCATCGTAGCGCAGAGCATTTTCTCAGAAAAGATCCCTCACGATATGTGTTATCGTGAGGGATCTTTTCTGTATCGGTCAGCATGTACCTAGTTGAGTTTTGGCTCTATGTTTCCGGTGGCCATGCCGGTGATGCGGGGGTTTGCGGTGAGGAAGTCGATGACGCGGGGGTAGTGTTCGATAGCCCAGGTGATTTCTTGTATGTCTTGGGGGTTGTTGGGGTCTGCCCAGCGGTCTTGGGTGCAGCGGAAGTATAGGTGTGCGGGGATGGTGTATTCTTTCATGCCGCGTGGGGAGTAGGCGGCGATGGTGTAGCCTTTGTCGTTCCAGAGCCAGATACTGTCGGGGTTGGTGCCGTCGTTGTCGGGACGGTTGGATTCTGGGGTGTATTGGTATTCGTTGATGGCGGTGATGGGGGTGGTGCGGAGTTTTCCGGTGAGGCCTCGGTAGGTGATGGTGTTGTCGGGGTTGAACCTGAGGTATTTGGTTTCGTAGTAGTACATACCAATCAAACCGAAAAGGAGACCAATAACGGCAAAAATCACAACAATTGTTTGGAATTCTGCAAGGTGCGTAAACATGTATATATTCATCCCTCCAACTAGGGGAATGTAGATGCTCCAGACCCAGGGTTCGGTGCGGGGGAGCCTTTTGACGAGGGCTCCGCTGCGTTTGTCCCGGGCGCGGCGTATTTCGTCCCGGGTGATGTAGAAGATGATAAAGAGGAATGAACAGGTGAGATATATCAGGAATGCAGACATTATTCTTATCTTATAAGTACGGGGCGGTCACGAAGCATCACAACCACCTTAAGTTTTCGGTCTGTACACACCCACAATACAGGGTATATACAGACCGAAAACTCTATACATGGAATTCGTACCTTACGAACGAATATCCCAGGAAACTAACTTAGAACCGGTAACGGGTTAGGCTACGTGAGTAAGGTACCTTTCCTCTATTTAGCTGGACCTGCTGCACGGTGCTTAGGACCATCTACTTCTTCTGATGCCGTGGAGTATTTGAGGTTTCGGCATCTTTATATCCGGTGGTCGGGTAGCCTTCTGCACGATGTGAAGTTGCTGGGGGATTTTTGGTTGCTTCGTCATGAGTGTTCTTAGCCAAAGAAGCACCATCCTTCCAACTAAAATCGGTAGCAGTCTTTTGAACACTGTTGGACCAGCTCTTCTGGGCATCGCTTCCACCGTAATGGTTTCCTGCGGCGTCGCTTTTAACTTTATCCTGAACGATCTGGTCGAAAGGTTTAGTCACCATGTTGGATGCGCGAGTTCCTACTTCCTCCACACCAACTTTCAGTGCGGCACGTGTGTACGAATTCTCGGTGTTACCAAGATATGGCATTCGTTTAACAACATCACCTTTAAACTTTTCCTGTAAACCAGCTGTAGCGGCTCCACTCACCATGCCAGAAGTTCCCGTTGCCAGCGCTCCCTTGACCGTCCAATTCCCATTAGAGTTGGTCACGTAGTCTGTCACGTTTTGTACGCCTCCGCTTAGACCTCCGTTAAGAATTCCAGGGGCGTATTTCGAGCCAGCGAATTTAGTTACTGCATTAACTGAGCCGCTGGGAACCAGTTTTGAAGCCATGGCCTCCACCCTGGCGCCGGTGAAAACCTTCCCTGCCCCAGCTGTTAGGGCACCGGTAACGCCTCCCTTAAGAGCGCCCTTACCTGCTGCCCCCCAGTCAATACCGCTACCATCTGCTTTCATCTTCATGGAGCTTGCGGCTCCACCAGCTGCCCCAGCTAAAGCGCCAAGAGCTATGAGACCTACAGGACCTGTCACGAAGATACTAGCGACAGTCGCAACGGTGGCAACCACAGTGAGTGCCGTTTTCCAGTTTTCCATGCGTTGTTCGCGGGTGTATTTTTTGAACTCGTTCTGGCTGACGGGTTGTGTTCCCCAGGGGTCGATCATGCCTACAGGATCATGACCCAGGAAAGAGTACGAGTCCGCGAACCAGCCCGCGCCCACGATGGGCGGTAGCGGGTCTTGGGAGAGGAACTTCTTCGACGATGGGTCAAACACTCGTGCGCCCATCAGTGCGAGCCCGCCCACCGCGAGCGTGCCGGAACCGGTGAAGGACACACCTTCTGGCAGCCCCACGCTGGTAAGCAGCGCGGACGCACCCGAAATACCAGGAGCGCCGAGCGCACTGGGCAGACCTTGGGTCTGCGACGCAGCAGCACCGGTAACACTTATGGCTCCTAGCCCGGGGGCGCTCAGGGCACCAAAACCGACCCCGGTGTTGGGTACCCCGGGGACACTCCAGGGGTCAAACCCGCCCGGTACTGCCGCTTGGGAGAACCCGCCGTCAGTCCCTGCAGCCGGGATGGCTCCGGCCCCCAGCAGATGCGGGGCAGAGGAGATCGGATCCCACAGCAGTGGCACCGTCACCTGATCGTTACCAGTGATCGCGGTGGCAACCCCGGTAGCGTCGGCGTGCACCTGAAGACGTGAGCACATCCCTGGAACCTCGGCACCGCGAGCGTCGGTAGTCGTGTCGCTAACAGTAGCCAAGACACCAGTAATACCCCAGGTGTAGCTGCGTTCTTGGATAACACCATCCGAGGTGATGCTCTTCTGCCCGGTGCGTTGCCCGGCTGCGTTATAGGTGTAGGACACCTCGGTACTCACCCACGCGGCAGAAACACCCTCACCCACCGTGTAAGGTCGTTCAATCGTGGTGCAGTGCAGCAGCTGGTTGAGCCCATTATAGATGAACTGACGCTCACCAAGCAGAACCCTGCCCTGAGTGGTCTCATCCTCGGCGGTGCCATGGTGATAGAGGCGCTCGGCAACCATGAGTCCATCCTCATACACCCAGGTGAGTTCATACCCGTCAGCGCGAGCACCGGTCAGCTGTCCGGCCTCGTCATAGGAGTACATCACCAACCCACTCGTCGTGGAATCAAGCCCGATAATCCGACCGGTGTGGTCCCGGATCACCTGCACACCCTCAGCAGTGTTCTCCTCGCCCTGCTCGCTGGTGTGTTCATAGGAGGACACCAACCCGTCCTGATCGAAATCCCAGGTCGAGATCGTCTCGCCAATCTGAGCACGTACCAGGTGCCCCATCACATCGTAGGAGAACTCCCCAATGACCGACTCGCGCTCACGCACACCAGGGTCAGCGATCGAGGCGGTGTTGATTGAGCGGATCGGGCGTCCGGCACCATCAAGCACCCACTGGGAAGACCCGTAGGGGGTGAGCATCATCGTGCGGAACCCATCGGCATCATACGCATAGGTGAGCGTATACGAGCCTGTACTGGTGAACGTCTCCAGGGCCTCAGCCGTACCAGGCTCACTGGTATTCTCGGTCCCATCGACCTGGCGGGTGTACTCGACCAGGTTCCCGGTGGCATCAAAGACACGCCGGTACGTCACCGGGGCATCCCCGGTGTGATCCTTCATCCACGTGATCGTCGATCCCGGCAGCGCGGGTGTACCCGTGCCGTACTCAGCCGCTAAGGAGCCGTCGATAAGCGTGCGGGTCAGATCACCCGTGCGGGCATCGTACTCGAAGGAACGGGTACGCACCCCGTCATCCTCAGACAGCAGGCGCCCGGCGGCATCCCACGTATAGGTGGTGCGAATGGGCGAAGTTTCAACGGTGCTGTCAGGGTGAGGCTTCTTCGCAACCTCAAGGATGCGCCCGGCGGCATCGTACTCGTACTCTGTGATGACCCCGGTCGGATCCGTCACCGAGGTCAGCAGCCCGTCCGCGTCGTAGGCGAAGAATGTCCTATTCCCCAACCCGTCGGTAACCCGCACCAGCTGGCCGAGCTCATTATAGGCGTAGCGGCGGGTACCAAAAGTGGAATCCTGCACCCGCACCAGCTGGTTGCACGCATCCCACGCATAGGTGGCAACGCGGCGACCTGCTTGAACCTTGGTTAGACGCCCAGCGGCATCATAAGTCATCTTTTCCACAAGCCCGTCGGGGGTATGCCGCTCGATAACCTGCGAGGCAGCATCATACACCAGCGTCGTTACAGCCCACCGAGTCGGTTCCTCCCACGAGGACGCCCCGGTGACGGGATCGGTCACCCGCACAGGCTCATTGAGCCCCACGCTCTCGGTGACAAGACGACCGCAGGTGTCGTAGGTGTAGGCGATAAAACGACCTGCAGGACTGATGAGCCGTGTAATGCGCCCGGCAGCATCACGCACATACTGCGTGAGCCCACCATTGGCGTCCAGGGCTTCAACGATATTCCCAGCAGCATCATACGTAAACATCTGCCGACCCGTCGGATGCGAGGATGTACCGGCAGCCTCAGCGGCGGCGATAGCCTCAGCAGAGGAGGATACTCCATGCGGGATACCCGTCCCGGCAACCCCCGCACCGGCAGCACCAGCTCCCGTAGGCACCCCAGAAGCACCGTGTGAGGAGGACGCAGATGTGGTGGAGGCACCGTCCTGCTGGCTGATTTCGGTCACGCGCCCGAGCACATCCACTTTGAAGAACGCCGACGAGAAAAGACCTTCACCGGTACCGGTAACGGACTCAACACCCTCATGCCGTTCGATTGACCGATGCGAAATAACTCCCGTCGCGTCGGTAACCTGAGTAATTTCCCCGGCGCGATCGTATTCAAACCGCGTGATGGCACCGGTAGGATCGGTCAAACCGACCAACTGAGAAAGACCATCCCAGGAGTACTCCCACACCCGGTTCCCGGCGGTGATCATCTTCACCAGGTTCCCGAAGGTGTCGTACTCATGCCGGGTTGTGCCCCCAACCGCGTTCGTGACGGTCGCGATATCCCCACCGGCGGTATAGGTGAATGCGGTGGTATTTCCCGCCGGGTCGGTAACGGCCTCAGGCAGAGCACCGACCGAGGCATCACAGGCTTGGCCGCCCTGCTGATGTGCACGCACCATATATGGCGCACCGTCGCCGACCGGCTGCTGCGGGTAGGTGAGCGTCCGGCGTGCCCCCAGCGGGTTCGTGAAACTCGTCAGAACACCAGCGGCATTGTATTCAAGCGTGGTGGTAGCCCCCAGCGGGTTCGATACGCTTGTGACCTGCCCGGCGGCATCGCGCGTGAAACGGATTGCCTCACCGGCAGGGTTGAGCATCGCCACAATATCGTGGTGTTCATCGTACTCAAAGGCCGTAAACACGCCGGTCGGATCGGTAATCTTCAGGATATCGCCTTCAGGGGAATACTCCCACGTTGTGGCTTCCCCGGCACCATCGAGAACAGCTACCGGGTTCGGATTCACTACTAAGGTGCTTTCCTCGTAGTGGTACGAGTTCACCGGCATGGGATCGCTGAGGTTTTTCACATCCCGAGCATCACGCACACTTACCGAGAGCAGCCGATCTTGCTCATCCCAGGTGTACGTGTAATCGGCACCCTCAGGGGTACGCTCACGCTTAATATGGCCACGCGCATCGGAGGTACGCACCAGGCGCGATCCGTCACGCTCGGTAATGCTGATCCGGTTGCTGAATCGGTCATAGCTCATCGACATGCGCGTACCGTCGGTTGCTGTGATGCTTACCAGGCGACCTTTCGAGTCGGAGACCCACAGGTTCTCATTCTCACCGGTACCAGCATCGGCAATAATCGTTGTCAGTGAGGGAGTATACGTATAGGAAATATCCCGCCCGTACTCGCTGATCTGCCCAATCACGCGACCGGCTTCATCATAGGTGTTGGTCACCTCAATATCGCCACGCGAGTTAATCACCCGGTGAATTAAACCCCGCTCCGTATGCGTATAGGTACGCGTTCCGATACCGGTCGTTACTCCGGTGAGCAAACCAGATACCTGCACCGAGGCACTGGATTCAGCAGCTTCGGTATAGGAATAGGCAACGTTCTGCACCGGCTCCCCGGCACGCTCACCAATGGTGTTGTATGTGAATGCCGCCGCCGGGCGCACGCCACCAGTTTCCTCAGCAGGCTCATAGTCCACATGAATACCGCGATGCGCCACCGGATGCACCAGATCCGTCACGGCACCATTCTCAGCCAGAACGAACACAGTTAGGCTGCTCAGGTGCCCCTGTCGGCGCGCCACCGGTGCACCAGAGGGGGCATAGAAATACGCTTCGTGTTGGTTATTCTGCACCATCCATAAGAATGGAGCCTCAGGAACCACAGCAGGACCACCCGTGACTTTAGCCTGCTCGTAGGCCTGCACCTGCGCATCGCGCACCCGAGTAAACAGTTCATCTGTGGCGGGAACCTTCGTCAGCCACCACGGTTCCCGGGCGGCGCGGGCGAACCCTTCGCCTTCCCGATCGAAGAACATCGCGCGCCCGTCAGGCATAAACCACGAGGCCTGCTCGTCCCCAAAGCTCAGGTGGGTATCCAAGGTCGAGAACCAGCCAAGCCCGAACACGCCCGATGGCACCTCATCCGCATGGGTGACCGCCAGACTGTTGTACATACGCGTCAGCGACAGCGTAGGCTCACTCACCGTCCCGGTGAAGACCAGATCAGTTTCCGGTTCGATAAAGTTACCCGTCGCCACGTTGACCGGGTCATTCGCAAACCCGGATGACGGAACCTCACCAGAAACCTCGGCGTAGTTAACCTCAATGGGCTGAATATTGGGTTTCCCCTGCCCACGCGCCTGCATCTGTTGATCGAGGTAAGCGTTAGAAAGTGGGACTGGGTTTCCAGAGCGTGCTCCTGCATCCCGGAAATCTTGAGCGACCCCTGATAGCCATGTCGTAACTTGTTGGCTTTGCTGAATCCAGGTGTTAAGGCTATTAACGGTAGCGCTAATGTCTAATTGGCCGTGTTTGCAGGAACCTTGGTATGCAGCAAGAGCACTGGTAATGGCATTATATTTACCGGTTGCGTCAGATTCACAGGTTGTAGCGTTATCTGTGTATGTCTTTAGATTTTCTGGCATAGCTGAAGACATACCTTCACCATTGCCGATGATTACGGAGGTTGTGGGAGTATCAGCTGTGGTAGCAGGAGCAGCGGGAGCTGCCGGCTTGTCAGGGTTTTTCTCGTAGTCAGGTGAATCTTTGTCGTTCCACCAGTCTTGAACTCCCTGCCACCAGCTCTTATCGTCCCATTCGCGCGCCTTATCGCAGTTACGGTTCTCAACGTGCGCACAATCTTTGACATAGTCTACGAGTTTTGCTGCATAACGCAGCATACTAGCGACATTCGTGGCGTTGGTTTTGAGTTGGTTATGAATGGTCGCGAAGTCTTCTGAATATTTACCGGTGAAATTTGTTGTTGCGGTATAGAAATCACCGGTTCGCTTGCTTTGTTGCGTTTCTAAATGCTCCGCTGCCGCGTCAAGGGCGCTGCGAAGTGTGTCGGAGTCAGCATCACTGAACTGCACTTTTTCTTTAACGTGCATTGTGGCATCACCATTTGCGGTGGGGGTGCCCCCAGTATTCTGTGCGGTAGTAGGCGCCGGGTCACCTGCATGTGAAGAGGAAGGTCCATCAAAGGAGCTTGAGGACCCGCTCCCTTGGAAATCTCCAGAATACCCTTGAGTGGACGAAGAATCGTCAAAGGAACTTGAAGACCCGCTTCCCTGAAATCCCCCAGAGTCGCCTCCAGCAGAGCTTGTGCTTCCTGTGGAGACGGGCGCACTAGCGGAACTCTGCGGCGAGGCGTTGCCCGATGTTTCCTCGATAGGGGTACCGCTGCCCCCATAAACGGCGTTGCTTGCGGTTGGTGGTGCGGCAGAGTCAGGGTGAGAACCTACGATAGGTGAAGACTGTGACGCCGTTCCACCAGAACCTTCGCTGGTTATAGGGCTGCTCGCTGTTGTTGATGCATCGGAGCCCTGCTGCGGGTTCGGGAAAGTATGCTGGGGCTGGTTTGCCCAGGGTTCGTGCTGTGCTAGATCTGGGCTGTGCTGGCCTGAAGGCGCGAAGGTATCTTGCTGCACGTTTCCGCTTGCAGACCCTCCGGCGGCATCACCGGAAATCGTGCCCGAGGCATGAGAATGTTGGTTTTGGAATGTATCACTGACTTTATGGTGGTCTCCCACGATTGGTGATGACTGCGAGGTAGTGCCAGAGGAAGGGGTATGCGGGTCATCGGGCGATATCCAATAACTCGGTGAGCTTGAACTGGGTATCGGTGAGGGAATAGGCATGGCAAAAACCTCGTCTCAAAAGAATATCTTTGTATCGGTGAAGAGTGAGTGAGTTTAACAGTAGAAAAGAAATAAAGAATGTACTTATGCAGATTTTCTGCAAAGTTTCATGGGATATAAAGCTTCCCCCGGCTATGAGACGGGTGTATACGTCTGTACCAGGGGAAGCTTTGTGTATGTGGGTGTGTGAAAACTTGGTTGTTTTCTGCGTCTTATGCGCCGCCGCCTGCTTGGAAGATGTCGGTAGCAATCTTCTGCAGCTGCTTGTTCAACTCAGTAAGATCCTGGGACGCTTTCTGCAGGGACTGGTGAGTGTGAGGCCAAGTCTCATTACGGAAGGTAGACGCTAGAGGACCATCCCAGTTATTGGGATCAGAAAGCTGCTGGCCTTCGTTATTGAGAGCGTTGATCTGCTCGGTGAGTCCACCGGTGATGATGCTCTGAATTTTCTGGATGGCATCTTTGGCGGCTTGGGAACTAAGGACGCGATCGCTCATGGGCGTTTCCTTTCACGTGGTTGGGTTCCGCCTCTGTGCGGCGGGAACTCTATTGGGTAGTTTATGTTTGCTTTTTAGTGAGGGTCAAGGATATTAAAGCCTTGTTATTAAAATGTTATTTAAATAAAGCTATGTTCAAATATATAGTTGAACATAGTTATTGTCATGAATTACAAGATAAGAATCAGTGTTCATAATTTTTGGGTATTTCAAAACCTTTATATGCATAATTTTTCCCGCGTGTCGTAATATTACGGCGTTCTCGGTAATATACAAGTGTAAAATTTTCAAATATTATTTTATAATAAATTATATATATCTAATTATTATAAATATGTAATATATTTTTATATAGTTTTACTATTATTGTCGGATGCACCAAATCGTCATGGTCTGCTACGACATTACGGTGATAGAGGCCGTACCAGCGTTGCACGTTGTGGCACCTGGTATAGGGGCACAGACGGACTCCTGCGATGTTGAATCATGGTGCGCTTGAGCGAAGTGCCTTCTTAGTAGCAAGGCTAGCCATCAACCCCGTTAAGGCAGGACGCCATGCATAAGTTAACTTTTACTCTCGAAAGTCTGGTCGGACTCACGGGGGATTTCGAGGGGTTTAACCCAAGCATGATCCTGTAAAAACCGTACCCCCGGCCTACCAGAGAGGATTTGCTGGAATCGTTCATCCTCCCACTGCTGGACCCAATGTCCCATCTCCAGGCGGTACTGTAGATGAGCATAAAGAATCGTGGCATCAAACTGATTCGTATCAAACCCCAATTTGATGTGCTTGGGCAGTTGGGTACTTCTGATCTTCACCCACCCGTTCTTCCTCGTCTGCTCATAGGAGACTTTGTAGATGCTGTGGTAGTCGAAGTACCGGACTTTCCGTCGCCAGTTACGCCAGCGTATCCCGGTTTCCGTGAAACAGTGGTAGTAGTTGTGACAATGAGCCACAAAAATAAAACCGGCAGGACTGACCATCACCACAGAAATAAGATATTGACCCACCGGATCATAACTATTTCTAACCCAGAAATAGATGGGCAGTCCAATGAACGCGATGAAGAGTATCCCGTAGCTGATGATATAGGCAATCGGTGGGCGATGCTGCTCTACATTTAGGGTTTCTAGTCCTTGTTTGCGTTTGGCCCCGGGCATGATGTTCACGAGGAACCCGCCGAGCAGACCGTAGAACGCAGAACCCATACTCACTACCCCTCATTACACTACACTTTTTATCGCTGGCAGAAAGCAGCAGAGGATACACTCACGCAGAATTACATGACCATATCCCTCACCAATATTAGACGCTAGTTATGATTCCTGATGACGCTCCGCATCAGTGGTTTCTTGGTCTTCAGGTTCCTGCTCTTCCGGGCGGCTCCGGCCTA
>ERZ773069.1363-NODE-1363-length-14284-cov-7.877715_pt1 | contig 14284 bp, 13 predicted proteins | sample MGYA00580619_ERZ773069 | MGnify/ENA primary metagenome ERZ773069 (study PRJEB29015, sample SAMEA2738007) | human oral metagenome | biome: human oral; feature: human-associated habitat; material: dental | place: China | collected 2108 ...
TAGTTACATTTGTATTTGTCATAAAAATCACTCCTTCCATCTATGTACATAATACAGTACATCATTATAAAAGTCAAGCAACTTTTTATAATTTCTATTTTCCCCTGCTTTTTATAATCTTATCCACATTATTAATAACTTCATAGTCATCTTTTGTTAATTCCACATTTTTTCCAATTGGAATATACCACAAGAATTTTGAGAAATAATCTTTTAATTTTTTATCAGAAAAATCATATCCTGCTACTGCATAAGGATAGTTTTTCATTATTTTCAAATCTTCATTGGTAAGTTCTTTTAATTCATCTGCTGTTAAATATTCCGCACTGTAAGCGGCTTTTGTTAAATCATCTCTGTATTTATAGCCTTTTTCCGTTTTTTCAGAAAAATAGTAATTACCGTTTAGATATACTATTTCTGATAGATTAAATTCATCTTCAGGACTAAAATTCTTTGTTTTAAAATGTAAATATCCTTTTTTTAATTTCGCATAAAGAACTTTATATTGTCCGTCTCTATCGTAATAATTTCTGTATCCGTAATCAATATTCCCTTCTCCAACTAATTTCCAGTCTATATATTTTCCATTCTTCATCTTTATTTCAGGGATTGCAATCAAAGCACTTCCAGGCTCAACAATTACTTCAAAGTCATCCACTTTTTGATTTTTCCATTTTGAAATAGTAGACCATACATAGTTAAAGTCATTATATCCGACACCGCTACTTCCATCATAACGATAGCTATGCTCAATTACATTTTCTCCCTTTTTAAAGTTTGCTTTAAAATAATAAACATAGCTTCTTTTATAATAATCTGCTTCCTCTTTTGCCTTTTCTTCGTCATATTCCTTAAAATATTTTTTCACTTCTTCAAGTTTCTTTACATCCTTTGGAACAAAATCAGTTAGTCTGTAAGAAACTATATTTACACTTTTCCCATTTACAATAGTTCTAAAATTTTTAAAATGATTAACTTCATCCCATTCCTCATTTCCACCTTCAGGCGTAATAAATCCAATGTATTTCTCCCCAGCCTCAGGACTGTCAAACACAAATCTTACAGTTACCAACATTTCATTTACTGGTCCATACTCCCCCTTCACTTTTTCCAGCTTAAAATGAAGTTTCTCACTCTTTATAGCAATATTAGACACATTCATTGGAACAATATGTCCACCTTCCGAACCAAATTCCCAATCATTTGCCAGTAAATTTGTACAAAAAATAAACATTAAGCAAAATAATAAAAATATTCTGATTTTTCTCATAGCAACCACTCCTATTTTTTATTAATTTTTTGTTTTTCATTATAAATTATACCTTGTATTAAATTTTAGTCAATATCTTTAATTTTTATTTTTAGAAAAATTAAAAGGATTAACTCCTGTTTTACACAAAAATCAATCCTTGTTAACCTATTGAATTATTTATCTAATTACAGATTTATCAATAACATAGACAGAGCAAAAATTTTAGGAACAACTATAAATTTACTGCTTTAGAAATTTTTAAAAAATTTATTATGCTTCGCTTATTCTTTCTGCTTTAAAAACTTCTTCATTAAAAGTTCCCATTTCTTTGTCTACAACAGTTGAAACTACCATTGCACCGTTTACATTTATTGCTGTACGTCCCATATCTATTATTGAGTCAATTGGCAGTACTAAAGCTACTGGAGCAAAAGGCAATCCCATTCCACCTAGTACGACTGTCGCTGCGATGTAAGCTGTTCCTGGTACTCCTGCCATACCAAACGATCCTAATGCGATTACTGTTATAAGGCTTATTAGAAATACTGGAGTAATTGCAATGCCGTTCATATTGGCAATCATTATTGCTATCACTGCTGGAAATACTCCTGCACAACCATTCATTCCTATTGTTGTCCCTAGTGTCGCTGTAAAGTTAGCAGTTGGTGAACTTATTCCTACTTCTTTTTCCAATGTTTCAATTGTTACAGGTAAAGTTCCCATGCTTGAAGTTGTTGTAAATGATAGAACTAACGGTGCTGTTACTTTCTTGTAATATCTTAATGGATTTACACCATGTATTGCAAGATTTACAGATTGCATTATTACAACCAGTCCTAATGAAATAAACATTACAATCAGATATGTAACAAGATTTTTAAATACTTCAAGCCCATAAGAAGCCGTCAAATCAAACATCAATGCCGCAACTCCATACGGAATTATTTTTATTATTGTAATTGTAACGCTTGTCATTACTGAAAACAATGCTTCTGTCACGTCCTTCAAAGGTTTTATTTTCTCAGGATTTTTTAATCCAACTCGGTTTGTTGCAAATCCTAGAAACGCTGTAAATATTACTACTCCAATAACACTTGTTTCTGTCATAGCCTTAAAAATATTTGACGGTATAAATGAGACTACAACATCAACAAGACCTTTATATTCCCCTTTTCCAGCCCATGCTTCCATTCCTTCAGGTAATTTCATTCCAACTCCCAGCTTAAATGTCATTGCAATTACAATTCCAATAATCGCCGAAATAGCCACAGTCGCTGTATAATAAACTACTGATTTTATGGTAAGTTTTTTCAAATTCTCATTATTTTTAGAATTAATTATCGAATTATAAACAGATAGCCCAACTAACGGAATAACTATCATTTTTAAAAGGCTCGTAAATCCTCTCCCTACTAACGAAGCTGCATTTGTTACATTCTTTATAACAACCTCATGCTCAGCCGCTCCCACTAATCCCAAAGTTGATTGAAATACAATTCCCGCAGCAAATCCCAATACTGTAGAAATTATTATCCTTGTAGAAAACTTAAATTTTTTCTTTAAATTCACATTTATATGAATCAATAAAAAAAACAGTAAAATCAAAATTACTATCCATATACTTGAAAACACTACCGCTGTCATTTTTCCTCCTAATTTTATTTAAAATTTATTCTTAAAATTTTTATATACAAATATTATCATTAATTTATTTTCATGTCAAGATATTTTTGTAATTAAATCATTTTTATAACAAATTTTATAAATTAAAAGTTTAATTTTAAAAAAATTGAAGTTTATTTCACAATCCTGCAATATTCATATTTATGATTTTTGTCCTGTGCTGTAATTGAACTATTTTTAGTTTCATTGCTTTTTTCTAGTGAACTAGAAGCATCAAAAATATTTTCCAAAGCATCTATAAATTCATCCATTGCTTCATCCTTATCATTTCCTATCGCTTCAAAAGTTCTTACATCAGCACCTTTTAGCACTTTGTCATTACAATAAACATTATTTCCATCTTTTTCAAAGAAATTATCCACTATTTGAAAAGTTTTTGCTTCTGCTCCTTCAATTTTATTTTTTTCAAAATAAACATTATTTTTATCCTTTGAAAAACCATTACCCATTAATTGAAAAGTTTTTACATCTATATTCTTAAATTTTTCATTATTGTAGTAAATGTTATTTTTGTCTTTTGAATATCCCTCTCCGATATTTTCAAAGCTCTCTTTATCAACATTTTCCAACTTTGAAATATTATAGGAATCATCACTATCATAAAAAATTACTTCTGTATCTCTATAAATACCATTCTTATCCTTTATATATCCATCACCAATATTTTCAAAACTTTCCCTGTCTATATTTCTCAATTTCGTTTTTCCAGAATAAATCCAATTTTTATCTCTCCCAAAGCCTCCACCTAAATCTTCAAAAGTCCTTTTATCCACGTTATCAACTTTTTCTGCATACATTCCTTGCAAAACATAGATGCCATTTTTATTTCTAAAATAATCCATTTTACCCTTAGAATTCTCATAAAAAGTAACTTTTTTCATATCTACCGGTTCGCCACTATTTTCATACCGTACAGTCTGCCCATATAAATAAATATAATTTTTGTCTTTTCCAGTATCTTCATCCAATATTTCAAAACTATTTATATCTGCTTCCAAAATATCATATTCCTTATAATAAATAGTATCCTTATCTTTCGCAAAATTCTCATTCAAAATTTTAAAACTCTTTAAATCGGGACTTTTTGTTAAATATTTCTCGCTTTTTTCATCATCTATCCGCTTTACAACCAAAGTTTTATGATAATCCTCATTATAATAAATTTTACCATTTTCAATAATATATTCGGAAAATCCCACATTTCCTATTAAAATTAACAAACCTAATATTCTTAAAACAGTGCTTTTCATAAAAATCCTCCTTTTTTCAAATCCATCATTCCTTTAATCATCTCACAGAATAACAATCATAATACCCGTGCTTGCTATCCTTCGCTGTTTCCACATCTGAATCATAAAATACTTTAATTTAATAAATTATATCACACTTTTGATTTAAAAAACAAAAATCACAGCTAAATTAACAGCAGTGATTCTAATAAATTTTATTCTATATTCAATACTTGTTTCAAGGTGTTTTGCAATAACTGAGAAAAATTTAATTTTTTTTATGTAAATTTATAATAAGTTCTGCTGTATCAGTTGTTAAGTAAAATTAAAAAAATAAGAGTCTAAAAACTCTTATCACACATTAATATTTTATTTTATAGAAGATGATGGTGGGACTGGTGGGGATCGAACCCACAACCTACCGATTAAGAGTCGGTTGCTCTGACCAGTTGAGCTACAGTCCCATTATATAACTAATTTAACAATCCTTAAACATAATAACATAATTTTTTCAATTTGTCAATTTAATATTTAATTTCTTTTTTATATTTATGTATAGATGTCAAACATTTGTTACAAAAATATATTAAAAAAATGTTCCTTTCAATTTTTTATCTTTAATAGTTTATCTATTTCATTCCAATCATCTGCTAATTTCAAAAAAAGAGTTATCTCAATCAAGAAAACAACTCTACATTTAATTTATTTACTTTCACAAGCTATACCATCTTTATCCCTGTCTAAATGTTTTGCATATCCTGGCTGGCCTTTTTTTATATTTTTGTATCCTTTTGCACGTGCTTCCTTACAATTCTTGAAATACAACGTTTCTGAAAATATATTTACACTTACAAACACCGATGCTAATATCACAAAAATTTTTTTCATTTTGGTTTCCTCCATTTTTTATATTTGCAAACCAAAATTAACCCTATAAAATCTAATTTTTTCAGTTTTCGATATTGGGGTGGTCTATATCACCATTTCTTTTTTCTGAGTTCCATTTATGCCGTTTTAGTCCCCTTCGATATTGGGGTGGTCTATATCAAGTATCGTGAGGAAGATATATGGCTGAAAGTTTTAGTCCCCTTCGATATTGGGGTGGTCTATATCTAAAGAAATTAGTGAGAAAAAACCTATCATTCGTTTTAGTCCCCTTCGATATTGGGGTGGTCTATATCAAGAAACTGGAGAAGATGAATTTGAAGAATTGTTTTAGTCCCCTTCGATATTGGGGTGGTCTATATCTCTAAATCCTTCTCTTTTTGATATACTATAATGTTTTAGTCCCCTTCGATATTGGGGTGGTCTATATCCCATCATATAATTGGGATTATATAATTTTTTGAATTTTAATTGTCCCTCTATTCTTAAATTTTGATATAGGTTACCCCATTTAATATATTTTAGCACAGTTTATCTATAAAAACAAATATTTGTTTAATTTTAATGTTTGAAATGTCTGATGCCAGTAAATACCATTGTCATTCCGTGTTCATCGGCGGCTTCGATTGATTCTTTGTCTCTAATTGAGCCACCTGGCTGTACTGATGCTTTGATACCGTATTTAGCAGCTTCGTCTACACAGTCTCTGAATGGGAAAAATGCGTCTGATGCCAGAACGGCTCCTTCCAATGAATTTAAATCTCCTTTGGCGTGTTCAAGTGCGTGCTGAGTTGCCCAGATTCTGTTTGTCTGTCCTGTTCCAACTCCTGTTGCCGCTCCGTCTTTTACGACCACAATTGCATTTGATTTTACGTGTTTTACGACTTTCATTCCAAGTTCCATGTCTTTTAATTCTTGCTCTGTTGGCTGTTTTTTGGTTACAACTTCCATATTATCAATCATCTTTTGATTTGTCTGCTGAACTAATATTCCGCCATCAACTTTTACATATTCCACTTTATCCTGCGGTTTTGCAACTTCGCATTTTATTACTCTCAAATTTTTCTTGGATTTTAATATTTCTAGAGCTTCATCAGTAAATGCTGGGGCAATTACAATTTCTAGGAAAATTTTATTCAGTTCCTGTGCAGTTTTTGCGTCAATTTCTCTATTAATCGCAACAATTCCACCAAAAATTGATACTGAATCACAATCATGGGCTTTTTTGTAAGCTGTGAAAACATCATCTGCGACTGCCACACCGCAAGGAGTCGAGTGTTTTAGAGCACAGCAGGCAATTTCATCAAATTCATTTGCCACTTTCCAAGCAATATCCATATCCCTGATATTATTAAATGACAATTCTTTTCCATTTAACTGGACAAAATCTTTCATGCTTCCATTTTCAGTAGTTGAAACGTAGTATGCAGACGATTGGTGAGGATTTTCGCCATATCTCAAGTCAAATTTCTTTTCATACGAAACATTCAAATATTTTGGATATTGCTCTTCCAACAAGAAATTAGAGATAGCCGCATCGTAAGCTGATGTTAAGTTAAACACCTTCCCAGCCAATCTTTTTTTTGTTTCAAATGAAACTTCACCATTATTTTCAATTTCTTCCATAACTTTTGCATAATCTTCTGTTTCGCAGATAACTGTAACATCCTTGAATGATTTTGCAGCCGAACGAAGCATTGTAGGTCCGCCTATATCGATAAATTCGATTTTTTCATCAAAAGTCTTATCTGTCTGAACTTCCCTGAAAAACGGATAAAGATTAACAACAACATAATCAATCGTCTCTATTCCTTTTTTCGCAATCGTATCCATATGCTCCTTATTGTTCCTAATCGCCAAAATTCCACCATGAATATTCGGATGCAATGTTTTCACTCTTCCATCCAGCATTTCTTTAAAATTAGTAACTTCCGAAACATCTATCACAGAAAGCCCATTTTCCTTCAAAAACTTGTAAGTCCCTCCAGTAGAAATAATTTCCACACCTTTTTGATTTAAAAACTGTGCAAATTCCAATATCCCAGTTTTATCAAAAACACTAATCAAAGCTCTTTTTTTCATTCGGCATCATTCCTCCAATATATTTTGTTAATTTATTTTATCACAAACCCTTGTATTTATCAAGGTTGCAATTTTTTACCAGAAGAATCCCATGTTAAAAATATTCTTTTTTATTAGAAAATAAACCTATTATTATGAAAGTTAAAAATTAAAAATTTTAGAAAGTAATCAAAAGGTAACCCCCCTAGTAACTTAGACTACCAAAAATTCCTTTTTTAATTCTTAATTTTGCTCAGATTTCTCTTTCTGATATTGCGATACTGTTTTCCCTGTCCAGCCTTTAAATGCACGATAAAATGAAGAAGTTTCAGTATATCCCACCAGATAGGCTATTTCATCTATTGAAAGTTCTTTTGATTCCAGATAGTTAAGAGCCATTATTTTTTGAACATTTTTAACTACCTGGTTAAATTTTATATTTTCTACAGCTAGATTTCTTTGAACTGTACGAGTACCTATCCCAAATTCTTCCGCAATATTTTCAAGGCTAAACTGTCCACCTGGAATAAGCTGAAAAAGTTTTTTCTGAACTCTTGCAGTAAAGGTTTCAGATATTTGATTTTCTATTTCTGCCAGTTTCTGTTTCAATTGCGGTTCCAGATATTCCACCATTATGTTGTTTGCTGTCAAAAATGGCTTTTTCAAATCTTTCATGCTGAAAATAATTTCATTTTGTACACCTTTATTTACAGTTATATTCATTTCCTTAGACAAGAATTCTCCATATTCAAATGGACTTGTCACACTTATTGGAAGTATTCCCTTGCCAATTCCTTTACTCAGTAAATTCATCAATAGGAGCTGCTCATTTAAGACTGCAAAACGGGGTAATTCCTTTTCCTTTTGCTCAAAAAAGTACTGTACTTGAACTATTTCTTCAAATTCTTTAATTTCCAGAAATACAGGCCCTATCAGTTTTTTATATTTTGCCAGCCTTTTTATACCTTCAAGTCCATTTTTAGAGGAAAGTGCCGCAAAAAATGAGGGAATAAACACATTCAAGTTATCAATATTACTAATCGCTAAAATCTGTTCATCTGTAATAACTTCATCAATTTCCTTTAAAAACAAATAATATTCCTCAGTAGAAAACTGAATTTCCTCTTTCCATAAAATATTAGGTATTCCTGCTTTTTCAAGTATATTTTCCATCGAAATCCCAATGCTCTTTAAAAAATCCTGAAACTGCTTTGGTACAGTTAATTTCATTTATTTCATCCTTTCTTCAGAACAATTTTATGGATTAGCCCATTGTGCTTTTCATAAGTTTATCAAAAACTTTTGCTGGAAGTACTGTATGTAAAAATACCAGCGGTTTTGCCATAAATCCTATTAAGTATCTTGCTTTTGGACGATTACTGTTTACTGCCTTTGAAATAGCTTTTGTAATAACTTCAGGTTTAGAAAGCCTATTACTTGAATAATTTTTTCTCATTCCTTCTGCTATTTTTAATGCTGCCTTTTCATAAGCTCCACCTTTTGCAGACTTTTCCAGTTTATCTGCAGCAATCATTCCCCATTCAGTTTTTATTCCACCTGGCTCAATAATGGAAACATCTATTCTAAAATCAGACACTTCCATTCGCAGTGCATCACTAAATGCTTCAAGTGCATACTTAGTCGCATGATACCATGCTCCAAAATAAGTTGTAAGTCTTCCACCCATGGATGCCACATTTATAATTCTTCCTGATTTCTGTTTTCTCATATAAGGAAGTACCAGCTGAACTAATCTCGCCAATCCAAATAAATTTACCTCAAACTGCATTTTTGCTTCACTTATATCCACATCTTCCACTGCTCCGTAAGAACCATATCCAGCATTATTTATCAGAACATCTATACGCCCTTCATTTTCAATTATCGTATCAACTGCATTTTTTATACTGTCTTCATTAGTTACATCCAAATAGATAGGTTTAACTCCAAACTGTTTTAAATCTTCCATTTTTTCAGTACGTCTTGCTGCACCATACACTATGTGTCCTTCTTTCGACAAACTTTCTGCTGTATTATATCCGATTCCGCTGCTTGCTCCTGTTAATAAAATTACTTTTTTCATATCTATATCATTCCCTTCTTCTTATTTTATGAAATAATTTTATCAGAAGAACAAAATCTTTTCAATAGCAAAAAGCGACATGTTGCTATCAATTCGCGACAAAATTAACGCCACTTCTGAAAAATATACTGTTTAAAACTATAAATAGTACTGCTGCTTGAATTTTTCTAAATTTAACAAATAAATTTTATTTCTTGTCTTTTTTAATCTTCTTCAACCACTCATCCGCCGCCTTTTCAAATTTATTTTCCCCATGTTCATAAAATTTGATTTTTTCATTCATATAAATTTGGTCTACATAATGATTTTCATAATTGTGTGGGTATTTGTAGTCTTTTGCTCCAACTTTTGTGAGATGAACTGGCACTTCCTGAATTTTTTCGTTTTCAATGTGGCTTAGTGCTGAATTTATGGCATTGTAAGCTGAATTGCTCTTAGGAGAAATTGCGAGATAGATTGCCACTTCAGATAAGATAATTCTAGCTTCGGGCATTCCAATTTCTTTTATCGCATTAAGTCCTGCCACAGCAACTGGTAAAGCCTGCGGATTTGCAAGCCCAATGTCTTCAGAAGCCAAAATTACAAGCCTTCTTGCAATATACAAAATATCTTCTCCACCAGACAGCATTTTCGCCATCCAGTAGACAGCCGCATCAGGATCGCTTCCACGAATACTTTTTATCATTGCTGAAATTGTATTGTACTTGTCTTCTGTCCTGTGATATGATTTTTTCGTATTCAAAATTTCCTTTACTTCCTCCAGCGTAAACTCCACTCCAACATTTGTTATCAGTTCCAAAATATTTATAGCCTGCCTTGCATCTCCTTCGATTATTTCTGAAATATATCCTAAAATATCATCTGAAATTCCAAAATTCTCCTTTTCATTAATATTTTTCAATATTTTAAGCAAATCATCCTCACTCAGCTTCTTAAATTCAAATGCCATACATCGTGATAATAATGCGTTATTCAAGTTATAATAAGGATTTTCAGTAGTCGCTCCAATTAAAATAATATTTCCATTTTCCAAATCTTCCAAAAGTGAATCCTGCTGCAACTTGTTAAATCTATGAATTTCATCTAAAAATAGTAATGTCTGCTGTCCATTTGTGTGAAAGCTGCTGTATGCCTTGTCAGAAATATTTTTTATATCCGTTACAGAGGCTTTTATAGCATTCAAATATTCATAGTGATAATTCATTTTATCAGCGATTATCTCTGCAAGCGTAGTTTTCCCTGTTCCCGGTGCTCCCCAGAAAATCGCATTCATAAAGTTTCCTCGTTCAATAATCTTCCTCAAAATCCCATTTTTCCCAACCAATCTCTTCTGCCCATAAAAATCATCAAGACTTTTTGGACGATGCCTAAATGCTAGCGGCTTTTTATCTTCATATACTTCGTCAAATAAATTCATTTTTTTATATTTCCTTTTTTTAATTTCTATTTAGTGTTATTTATTTTTAATTGCGATTTTTTATTATCTGAAAAAACGTTTAAAACTAATATAGTTGTAAAAATTACAATAATCAAAACTACCACATAAAAAAAATAATTAAAGATCGCTTTAAATAGATCTGTACTCTTTATTATTTCTATTATAAATTTCCAAATATAATCATTCTCTGTACCTGCTATAGTTTGGTACATATATATATCCATAAAAATAGAGATAAAATAATACATTATAATTAAGATTATTGAATTTATAGCTGTATAAATAATTGAAAATATACTTTTTCCATTATTTTTTTCATATACTTTGATAGAAAATAAGGATATTGTCAGCAAGATTCCAACTAATTCTGTTCCCATTATTCCATTTAAAATTCCTTTTTTAAAAAATATTAAAATCATATAATTCAAATCTATTATTTCAGAATTCTTTGACACAGAAAAAGCAAATCCTCCTCCAAGCAAGAAAATTATTATAACCATCATAGCAAAAGTCCACAGCATTATTTTTATCAAATTTTTTGCACCAAATCTTGCTTTCATCATTTTTATAAAAATAACAGTTAGTATAATCAAAACAGTAAAACTAAATACCGTCTCTACTAACGTTGGAATCATCCCAGCATTTTCATTGCCATAATTCAATTTTAATACATTGATATAGTAATAATAATTAAAGATTGCTCTTTGTACTAATAACACAATCCATGTAGAAATAAATATTCCTGTTATTTTTAATATTCCTAAAAAAACATCAAAAAAATGTCTTTCCACTTTCTTTTCAAAATTTTCCATGAAAACCTCCGTTATATTTTAAATTTTTGTAAATCAACGTTTATAATTTTAAGTATATTTTATTTCATTTAGAAACTGTACTCTTTATAATCAAACCAGACATACCACAGTATTTTTTCTTTCTGATTAGGATACTCCCCAACAAGTTCTGTTACTATTGCCAATTCTTTTACTACTTCACTAAGCCAGACATCTTCATCATCTTCATCGTAATAAATTTCATATTTCTCCATTTTCTCTTTCGTTAAGTAATCGCCAATTTTCAAATCTTCTGCTGGAAAATACTTCTCATCTTTTATATCAATCTTTACAATTTTTCCAGTTTTTGGATTTGCAAATAATGAATATTTCTGTTCCTTGTCTTCATACAGCAAATACTGATAATATTTTTTTAGATTTCTTTTCTCTGACGCAGGAATTACTTTTTCAATGTGATCTCCTAATTTTATTCCGCTGTATTTACGGTTAATTTTAATATTTTCATCCAGTTTGACTTCAATTTTCCCTGTATCAAAATATCTCTTTAAGATTTTTTCAATTAGCGTCAATTCATCCCAATAATATTTTTTTAAATTTACAAATTCAGGAACATCAAGATTTACGTTGTATTCCTGCAAATTATTTAAAAACTCCTGAGTATTCCCTATTTCAATTTCATCAAACCATTTATTCTTAACAATATACTTTCCTTCTTTTTTACTTATATAAAAAAACACGCAAAAAGCATACATATCTCTAAATATTGCAATAATAAATGGCTCTCCATCCTTTGCTTCTTCATTATAAATCAAAAATTTATTTTCAAAATTCCCATTTTTGACTTTTACATATTTTTCTGTATTGTTTAAAATATCACAAAGTAATTCATAACTTAAATTTTCCTTAATTATTACCTCTTCTTGTCTACTATCTGTTTCTTCTTTTTTATACTGATTATACAGCCACAATTTTAATTTTCTATTGATAATCTTTTTTAAAAGAAAACTATCCCCAAATATTTTCTTTTCCCATAATGACTTATTCAACATAACTGAAAAACCTCATCTAATTTATTTCCCATTATATCATAAAAAGAGAACTCTGAAAATGTTAAAGTTTTCATTTCAAATTTTTACTTTTTTACTTCCTATTTACTTTTTTACACAACTATACTATAATACATTTACCACAAAATAAATTAAAAAATTCAAATTTTGAATATAAAAAAATTAAAAGGCTAATAACAATGAAAAAAAATATCTATTTTTATGAAACTAATACTCCAATTGGAAAAATTGGACTTGCCACAACAGAAAATGATTCTCATATTACTGATGTAATCTGGAATTATGAAATTGAAAAATTTAAAAATGATGATAATTTCCAAATTAAAGAAACTGAGTTAATAAAAAAGGCAAAAAATCAGTTATTTGAGTATTTTTCCAAAAAACGAAAAAATTTTGACTTGCCACTTCTAAAAGAAGGGACTCCTTTTCAAATTTCCGTCTGGAACACTCTTGAAACAATTCCTTACGGTGAAACCCGTTCTTACAAGGACATAGCCGTTGCAATTAATAACGAAAAAGCAGTTCGTGCGGTTGGAATGGCAAACAATCGAAATAAAATCTCAATTTTTATTCCTTGCCATCGTGTAATTGGCATGAACGGAAAGTTAGTCGGATATGGTGGCGGACTTTATATAAAGAAGTTTTTATTGGAACTGGAAGGTATTAAAATAAAATAGTAGATTACCAATAAATTAATTATAGTATGTTTGAATTTTGAAATTTTGAAAGAAGGGATATTAATGAATAATAAAAATTATGGATTAAATTTTAATTTTATAACTTTAAGAGTAAAAAATATCGAAAAAATGAGAGATTATTATTTAAAATTACTAAAAATGAAAGTTTTAAATGATAAAAAAGAAAACGGAAAAAGAGAAATTATATTGGGAACTAAGACAGTTCCCCTTATAAAAATGATTTCTTTTGGAAATGAAGTATTGAAAAACGATAACGAGACAAATGTATTTCATATTGCTTATTTGCTGCCTGAGAGAAAAGATTTAGGAAATTTTTTAAGAAACTGTGCGAAAGAGTTAATCAAATTAGATGGAGTAGGGGATCACAATGTAAGTGAAGCCGTTTATTTGACAGATCCTGAAGGAAACGGTATTGAAGTTTATGCAGACAGAGATTCTAATACTTGGAAATGGGAAAATGGATATGTTATAATGGGAACAGAAACTATTGATTTAGAAGATTTATTGAAAATTTCAGATAATCTTCCTGATTTTGAAATCCCTGAAAATACTAAAATCGGACATGTTCATCTTGAAACATTTAATCTTGAAAATGATAAAGACTTTTATATAAAGGCATTAGGACTTGAAACTGTATCGAAATTACCAAAAGCATATTTTTTATCAACAGGTAAATATCATCATCAATTTGGTATGAATCAATGGAACGGAAAAAGAAAGATTCCTAAAAATGATAATTCTACAGGTGTTGAAGAAATACATCTATCATTAGTTAAAGAAAAATTTGAAAAAACTTTCCCAAATATAAAAGAAAATACAGTAACTATTGACACTCCAAATAGAATAAAATTATTTGTATCCAAAGAAACCAAATAAACAGAGTAAAATAGAAGAAATAATATTTTCATTGCTTTTTATTATTTTTTATGTTAAAATTTTATTAACAAAAATAATAAGAAAGGGTGTGAACTTTATGATAACCGTTTCTATAAATGCTCATCCTGACATAGAAGACAAAATAAACAACTATGTTAAGGAAAACAATATCAATTTAAACCAAGTAATGTTAGATTTAATTCTTGAAAAAATCGAAGATG
>ERZ773069.1365-NODE-1365-length-14261-cov-8.280234_pt1 | contig 14261 bp, 7 predicted proteins | sample MGYA00580619_ERZ773069 | MGnify/ENA primary metagenome ERZ773069 (study PRJEB29015, sample SAMEA2738007) | human oral metagenome | biome: human oral; feature: human-associated habitat; material: dental | place: China | collected 2108 ...
ATAGGTGTTGTGGGGTACGTCCGCCACGGAGACGAGGGCGGGTCCGGTGTCCTCCTCACCTGTATCGTCGTCCTCATTCTTCTCGTTCTTCTCATCGAGGGACTCCAGGTCGGCCTGCATCTCATCGGGCAGGCTCAATCCCTCCATCATGGCGGCGAATTCGGCGTCGATGTTGTCGGATTCGCCGACGTTCCCTCCGCCGGCGGGGCCAGACGCTCGGTCGGAGCCGTCGGACTTACCGCGCTCATCGGCCCGGTCCACCCGGTCGGGCTCGTCGGGATCATGGCGGGGTGCAGAGTCGGAGTCGTGCATCACAGTGCTCCCTTCGTCGAGGGGATGTCGTCGACACGCGGGTCGGGTTCGATGGCGGAGCGCAGGGCGCGGGCGAGAGCCTTGAACTCGGCCTCGGCCACGTGGTGGGGATCGCGGCCGGAGAGGACCCGCACGTGCAGGCAGACGCCGGCGTGGTAGGCGATGGTCTCCAGGACGTGCCGGACCATCGAGCCGGTGAAGTGCCCGCCGATGAGATGGTGAACGAAGGCCTCGGACTCCCCGTCGTGGACCAGGTAGGGCCGCCCCGACACGTCGACGACGGCCTGGGCCAGAGCCTCGTCCAGGGGCACGAGAGCATCGCCGAAGCGCCGGATTCCGCGCTTATCGCCTAGAGCGGCGCGCAGCGCCTCGCCGATGCAGATGGCTGTGTCCTCCACGGTGTGGTGGACGTCGACGTCGGTGTCGCCGGTGGCGCGCACGGTCATATCGATCAGGGAGTGCCGACCCAGGGCCGTGAGCATGTGGTCGTAGAAGGGCACGGACGTGGTCACGTCCGTCCTCCCGGCGCCGTCCAGCTCAAGCTCGACGACGACGGTCGATTCGCTCGTCGTGCGCTCGATGCGTGCGGTACGGCTCATGTGCTCTCCTCCTTCTCCTCGCCGTCCGGGCGATCGGGGCGGGATGCCAGCACATCCACGAGGGCGGCGCGGAAGGCGTCCATCTCGTCGGGCGTGCCGACGCACACCCGAAGGTACCCTGCCGGGCCGACCACTCGGATGAGGACGCCGCGCTCGAGCAGCGCCTCGAAGATCGCCCCTCGATCCTGGAAGGGCCCGAAGAGCACGAAGTTGGAGTCGGAGTCGTAGGCGGTCAGCCCCCGCTCGCGCAACCAGGCGACCAGAGCGTCGCGCTCCGAGCGCAGGGAGGCGACCTGGCTCATGAGCTCCTCGATGGAGCTGACCCACTCGGCGTCGCCGTCGAGGGCCTTGAGGGCGGAGACGCGGACGACGGGAATGTTGTCGCCGTCGTACTCCTGCGAGGAGAGGAGCTCGCGGACCTCCATCTCGACGAGCTCGAGGATTTCCTCGTCGTCGACCATGTCGGCCTTGTTGAGGGCGACGATGAGGTTGGGAACGCCGACCTGGCGGGCGAGCAGAACGTGCTCGCGGGTCTGCGCCATCGGGCCGTCGGTCGCGGCCACGACGAGGATGGCGCCGTCCATCTGAGCCGCGCCGGTGATCATGTTCTTGATGTAATCGGCGTGCCCGGGGGCATCGACGTGAGCGTAGTGACGCTTGTCGGTCTGATACTCAACGTGGGAGACGTTGATGGTGATGCCGCGCTGACGCTCCTCGGGAGCGTTGTCGACTTCGTCGAACGGAGTGAACTCGTTCAGCTCCGGGTACTTGTCAGCCAGAACCTTGGTGATGGCAGCGGTCAGCGTCGTCTTACCGTGGTCGACGTGACCGATCGTGCCGATGTTCATGTGCGGCTTGGACTTGTCGTACTTGGCCTTTGCCACTTGGGCCCTCCTGGGACTCTTGTTTGACTTTCAGCTTGTGAGTGAGATGCAGGAAGCATCAGACCCGGCTTAAGTTGATTTCTTACGGTTTCTGATTGTACAGGACCGCTGGGACGTCACTCGCCCCGGGTCTTCTTGATGATCTCGTCAGCGACGTTCTTGGGAACCTCGGCATAAGAGTCCATCTGCATCGTGTAGACCGCCCGCCCCTGGGTCTTGGAGCGGAGATCACCGACGTATCCGAACATCTCACTGAGCGGGACCAGGGCGCGAACGATCTTGACGCCGGTCGCGTCCTCCATGGACTTGATCATGCCACGGCGGGCGTTGAGGTCGCCGATGACATCGCCCATGTACTCCTCGGGAGTGCGGACCTCAACATCCATGACCGGTTCGAGGAGCACGGGGTTGGCGCGCTTCGCGCCCTCCTTGAGCACCATGTTGCCGGCGATCTTGAAGGCCATTTCCGACGAGTCGACTTCGTGGTAGGCGCCGTCTTCCAGCGTCGCCTTGACCCCCACCATGGGGTAGCCGGCGAGCACGCCGGACTGCATGGCCTCTTGAATGCCCGCGTCGACCGACGGGATGTATTCGCGGGGCACGCGTCCGCCGGTGACGGCGTTGACAAACTCGTAGATCGCTCCGTCCTCGGCGTCGACGAGGGGCTCGAACGTCACAAGAACGCGCGCGAACTGGCCGGAGCCGCCCGTCTGCTTCTTGTGCGTGTACTCGATCTTGTCGACCTTCTTGCGGATGGTTTCGCGGTAGGCGACCATCGGGGCGCCGACGTTCGCGTCGACTTTGAATTCGCGCTTCATCCGATCCACGAGGATGTCGAGGTGAAGCTCGCCCATTCCGCCGATGACGGTCTGGCCGGTCTCCTCGTCCTGGCGGACGGTGAAGGTGGGATCCTCTTCAGCCAGCTTCTGGATGGCCGTCGAGAGCCTCTCCTGGTCGTTCTTCGACCTCGGTTCGATCGCCACGTGGATGACGGGATCCGGGAAGGTCATGGACTCCAGGATGATGGGCTTGTCGATGGCGCACAGGGTGTCGCCCGTCGTCGTCTCCTTGAGGCCGACGAAGGCGTAGATGTGCCCGGCGTGCGCGACGTCCACGGGGTTCTCACGGTTGGAATGCATCTGGAACATCTTTCCGATGCGCTCCTTCTTGCCCTTCGTGGCGTTGTACACCTGGACGCCCTGCTCCACTTTGCCGGAGTAGACGCGAATATAGGTCAGTTTGCCGTAGAAGGGATGGACCGCGATCTTGAAGGCGAGGGCCGAGAAGGGCTCCTTCTCGCTCGCCTTGCGGGAATCGACCTCGTCCTCGTGCCCGGGGCGGAAGCCCGGAACGTCGGGGATGTCGAGGGGCGAGGGCAGATAGTCCACAACGCCGTCGAGCATGGGCTGGACGCCCTTGTTCTTATAGGCGGAGCCGCAGAAGACCGGGTAGATCTCGCCGGCGATCGTGCGGATGCGCAGGCCCTTCTTGATTTCGTCGAGGGTGAGCTCGCCGCCTTCGAGGTACTTTTCCATGAGTTCCTCGTTGGCCTCGGCCGCGGCCTCGACCGCTTCGAGGTGGTACTCCTCCGCCTTGTCCAGAAGGTCGGCCGGGATGTCCTCTTCGACGACGAGGATGCCCTTGGTGGGCTGGCCCTTTTCGTCGGTGTCGGGGAAGCGGACGGCCTTCATCTTGAGGACGTCGACGACGCCGTCGAACTCGTTCTCGACGCCGATCGGGAAGGTCACGACGATCGGGGTAGCCTGGAGGCGATCCTTGATCGTTTGGACCGAGAAATCGAAATTCGCGCCCAGCTTGTCCATCTTGTTGATGAAGCAGATGCGCGGGACGTTGTACTTGTCGGCCTGGCGCCACACGGTCTCCGACTGGGGCTCGACGCCCTCCTTGCCGTCGAAGACGGCGACCGCTCCGTCGAGGACGCGCAAGGAGCGCTCGACCTCGACGGTGAAGTCCACGTGTCCGGGCGTGTCGATGATGTTGATCTGGGTGCCCTTCCAGAAGGCGGTGACGGCCGCGGACGTGATGGTGATGCCGCGCTCCTTCTCCTGCTCCATCCAGTCGGTGGTCGAGGCGCCGTCGTGCGTCTCGCCGATCTTGTAATTGATGCCCGTGTAGTAAAGGATTCGCTCAGTGACGGTGGTTTTGCCCGCGTCAATGTGCGCCATGATTCCAATGTTGCGGACCTTCCTGAGGTCCGTCAGCACATCTTGTGCCACGTTTTGGCTCTCTTCTGTGTTGAGGGATGTACGCTTTGCGCCGTTCCCGGTGCGTCGTTACCAGCGGTAGTGAGCGAAGGCCCTGTTGGACTCCGCCATTCGGTGAGTGTCTTCGCGGCGCTTGACCGCGGCGCCCAGGCCGTTGGAAGCGTCGAGAATCTCGTTGAGGAGGCGCTCGGTCATGGTCTTCTCGCGGCGCTGCCGGGCGTAGTCGACAAGCCAGCGGAGCGCGAGGGTGGTGGCGCGGCCGGACTTGACCTCGACGGGCACCTGGTAGGTGGCGCCGCCGACGCGGCGGGAGCGGACTTCGAGCGAGGGGCGGATGTTGTCCATCGCGCGCTTGAGGACGGCCAGAGGCTCCTGGCCCGACTTCTCGCCGACGGCCTCGAGGGCGCCGTACACGATGTGCTGGGCCGTCGACTTCTTGCCATCGAGGAGAACCCGGTTGACCAGCTGAGTGACGAGCGTCGAGCCGTAAACGGGGTCGTTGACCAGGGGGCGCTTGCGGGCGGGACCCTTACGAGGCATTACTTCTTCTCCTTCTTCGCACCGTAGCGGCTGCGGGCCTGCTGGCGGTTCTTGACTCCCTGGGTGTCGAGTGCGCCGCGGACGATCTTGTAGCGCACGCCCGGAAGGTCGCGGACTCGGCCGCCGCGGACGAGGACGATGGAGTGCTCCTGGAGGTTGTGCCCCTCGCCGGGAATGTAGGCCGTGACCTCGATGCCGGAGGACAGACGGACACGGGCCACCTTGCGCAGAGCCGAATTCGGCTTCTTCGGCGTCGTGGTGAAAACGCGGGTGCAGACGCCTCGGCGCTGGGGGCTACCCTTGAGCGCCGGGGTCTTCGACTTCCCGACCTTGCTGCTTCGGCCCTTGCGGACCAGCTGCTGAATTGTGGGCACTATGTTTCTCCTGAAAAAGTTCGTTTGATCGTAAGGTTTCGACGGTGACGTCGAGCGCATTCCCAAAGCTGGGACGCATGTCAGCTGACCCACGTATGGTGGGCAACCTAAACAAGATTAGCGGCAAGCAAGTGACAACGTCAAAGGAAATCGTTTGCCAACTCTGTGATTCCCGCGACGACGTCGATTTTGCGATCCGTGCGGTCGGCCCTCGGAGCCGTGCGATCGGCCCTCAGAATCGACGCGCAGGCGGCTGCGCTCCCCGTGCGTCCGCGGCGTCCAAGCGCCGCGTCGGCCGAAAGTCCGCGAGCGACGTTTCGAAGCTTCGCCGCCGAGCCCGAGAACGCGGTGCGGGGCGGGAAGCCTTCGCCTCCCGCCCCGTGCGCCTCCCATAATCAGAAGGCGGTGTACCCGCTGCTCAGATCGAAATCGGGGAAATCGTTGTATCCGAATCCGTCGTCGAAAGCCTCGAGGTCGCGACGGCTGAATCCGTTGTTCTTCTCGAATTCGACGCGCGCCTCGGGCGTGGGCTCGACCCTGGTGGAGCGCAGCTGCTCCAAGCCGGTTCCGGCCGGGATGAGCTTGCCCAGAATGACGTTCTCCTTGAGGCCCGAAAGGGGGTCGCTCTTGGAGTTGAGGGCCGCTTCGGTGAGCACCTTGGTCGTCTCCTGGAAGGAGGCGGCCGAGAGCCACGAATCGGTGGCCAGCGAGGCCTTCGTGATGCCCATGAGCTCGGGGCGTCCGGAGGCCGGCTTGCCGCCCTCGGACATGGCCGCGCGGTTCTCGTCCTCGAAGATCGAGACGTCCACGAGCTCGCCGGGAAGAAGCTTCGTGGTTCCGGCTTCGAGAATGGTCACGCGGCGAAGCATCTGGCGGACGATGACCTCGATGTGCTTGTCGTGGATCTCCACGCCCTGCGAGCGGTAGACGCTCTGCACCTCGCTCACGATGTGCTCCTGGGCCGCGCGCCGACCCGAGATGCGCAGCACCTTCTTGGGGTCGACCGAGCCCTCGACGAGCTGCTGGCCGACGCTCGCGTGGCCTTCCTCGGGGACGAGGAGCTTGGCGCGCTTGGACACCTGGTAGACGAGGTCGTCGTCGCCGTCGTCGCGGACAATGATGAGGCGGCGGGTGCGCTCTCCGTCCTCGACCTTCAAATGCCCGGCGGACTCGGCGATCGGCGCCTCGCCCTTCGGCGTGCGGGCCTCAAAGAGCTCCTGGACTCGGGGAAGGCCCTGAGTGATGTCGTCCGCGGACGCCGAACCTCCGGTGTGGAACGTTCGCATCGTCAGCTGCGTTCCGGGCTCGCCGATGGACTGGGCCGCGACGATTCCCACGGCCTCGCCGATGTCGACGAGCTTTCCGGTGGCCATCGAACGCCCGTAGCACATGGCGCACGTGCCGATGCGCGATTCGCAGGTCAGGACCGAACGGACCGAGACGTCCGTGACGCCGGCCGCGATGAGCTTTTCGATCGCGACGTCGCCCAGATCGGTGCCCGCCGGGACGATGACGTTGCCCTCGGCGTCCGAGATGTCGCGGGCCAAGGTCCGCGCGTACACCGTCGTGTCGAGCTGCTCGTCGGGAACGAGGACCCCTTCGGAATCCGCGTGGGCGATGGCCTTCGACAGGCCGCGCCTCGTGCCGCAGTCGCGCTCGCGGACGATGACGTCCTGCGAGACGTCGACGAGGCGCCTCGTGAGGTACCCCGAATCCGCGGTTCGGAGCGCGGTGTCGGCCAGGCCCTTGCGCGCGCCGTGCGTGGCGATGAAGTATTCGAGGACCGACAGACCCTCGCGATAGTTCGACTTGATCGGACGCGGGATAATCGATCCCTTCGGATCGGCCACGAGCCCTCGCATGCCGGCGATCTGACGGACCTGCTCCCAGTTTCCGCGGGCGCCCGAGGAAACCATTCTGTTGACCGCGTTCATCTCGTCGAAGTTCGAGCGCATCTCCTTCGCGATCTGATCGGTGACGGCCGACCAGAGATCGACGAGGTCGCGGCGCCTGTCCTCGTCCTCAATGCGTCCCGTAAGGAACTGGTGCTCGATTCGCGAGGCGGCCTTCTCGGCCTCGTCGAGGATTTCGGCCTTGGTTCCGGGAACGACGACGTCGGACACGGCGATCGTCGCGCCCGAGCGGCCGGCCCAGTAGAAGCCGGCGGCCTTGAGCGCGTCCAGCGAGGCACCGACGGCCACCTTTTCGTAGCGTTCGGCCAGGGCGTTGACAATGCGTCCGAGGACCTTCTTGTCCACGGCCTCGTTGACATACGGGAAATCGACCGGGAGCGTCTCGTTGAAGGTCGCCCGGCCCAGGCTCGTCTCCAGAACGATGGGGTCGCCGGCCTGCCACCCCTCGGGGGCGCTCCAGTCGGTCGGCGGAACGACGTCGCCCTCGAAGCGGATCTTGCACTTCGCGTTGAGGTGCAGCTCCCCCAGATCGTAGGCCATCCGGGCTTCGGCCATTGAGGAGAAGGAACGGCCCTCCCCCGCCAAGCCTTCGCGGATCGACGAGAGGTGGAACAGCCCGATGATCATGTCCTGGGAGGGCATCGTCACGGGCCGTCCGTCGGACGGCTTGAGGATGTTGTTCGAGGAGAGCATGAGGATGCGGGCCTCAGCCTGGGCCTCCACGGACAGCGGCAGATGGACGGCCATCTGGTCCCCGTCGAAGTCCGCGTTGAAGGCCGTGCAGACGAGCGGGTGCAGCCGGATGGCCTTGCCCTCGATGAGCTGCGGCTCAAAGGCCTGGATGCCGAGGCGGTGAAGGGTCGGCGCACGGTTGAGCAGCACCGGGTGCTCCTTGATGACCTCTTCGAGCACGTCCCAGACCTCGGGGCGCTGCCGGTCGATGAGGCGCTTGGCCGCCTTGACGTTCTTGGCGATGTCGAGGTCGACGAGCCGCTTTTGGACGAACGGCTTGAACAGCTCCAAAGCCATGATCGTGGGCAGGCCGCACTGATGCAGCTTGAGGTCCGGGCCGACGACGATGACCGAACGGCCCGAGTAGTCGACTCGCTTGCCCAGCAGGTTCTGGCGGAAACGGCCCTGCTTGCCCTTGAGCATGTCGGAAAGCGACTTGAGTGGGCGGTTGCCGGCGCCCTGGACGGGGCGGCCACGGCGGCCGTTGTCGAACAGCGCGTCGACGGCCTCTTGGAGCATCCGCTTCTCGTTGTTGACCATGATCTCGGGCGCGCCCAGGTCAAGCATGCGCTTGAGGCGGTTGTTGCGGTTGATCACGCGCCGGTAGAGGTCGTTGAGGTCCGAGGTCGCGAAGCGTCCGCCGTCGAGCTGGACCATCGGGCGCAGATCCGGGGGGATGACCGGCAGGGCGTCGAGGACCATGGCCGTGGGCTTCGTGCCCGAGTGCAGGAAGGCGTTGACCACCTTGATGCGCTTGAGCGCGCGGGCCTTGCGCTGGGCCGTGCCGCTCTCGATGGCCTCGACGAGCAGGTCGCGCTCGCCTTCCAGGTCGAAGGTTTCGAGCCTGCGCTTGATAGCCTCAGCCCCGCGGAAAGCCTCAAAGTAGTCGGAGTAACGCGACTCCATCTCGCGGTAGAGGTCCTCGTCGCCTTCGAGGTCGCCCACCTTGAGCTTGGAGAAACGCTCCCACACCGTGTCGAGGCGGAGGACGTCGGCCTCCGCGCGCTTGCGGATGCGGGTGAGGTCGGCTTCGGCGGCTCGCTTGATGCGAGACTTCGCCTCGGTTTTCTGGCCCTCGTGCTCGGCCTCCAAAAGGTCGGTTTCGAGCTTCCTCTGGCGGTTTTCGAGGTCGACGGCGAGGGCCTTCTCGATCGCCGTGCGCTCAAGCTCGTACTCGGACTGCAGCGAGGGAAGGTCCTGGCGGCGAGCCTCCTCGTCCACTGAGGTCACCATGTACGCGGCGAAGTAGATGACCTTTTCGAGGTCCTTGGGGGCGATGTCGAGCAGGTACCCCAAACGCGAGGGAACGCCCTTGAAATACCAAATGTGGGTGACGGGGGCTGCGAGTTCGATGTGCCCCATGCGCTCGCGACGCACCTTGGAGCGCGTGACTTCCACGCCGCAGCGTTCGCACACGATCCCCTTGAATCGCGGGCGCTTGTACTTGCCGCAGGCGCACTCCCAATCGCGCGTGGGGCCGAAGATCCGCTCGCAGAAGAGCCCGTCTCGTTCGGGCTTGAGTGTGCGGTAGTTGATGGTCTCGGGCTTCTTCACCTCGCCGTGCGACCAGGTGCGGACGTCGTCCGAGGTTGCGAGTGAGATGTGGAGCTGGTCGAAACGATTGACGTCGAGCAAAATTCCTACTTCCTAATGAAGCACCAGTGTGTGGCGGCGGGCTGACGGAAGGGGCCGGGCCGGCGCTTGGCCCGGCCTCCCCTTAGAAGTCAGCGCCAGACGTAAGGTCCTCCAGGCCGGTCGGCATCGCGACGGGCTCGAGGGGTTGGAATTGGTCCTCCTCCGTGTCCTGGAGGTTGATGGCCTGCCCCGCGGCGTCGAGGGCCTCGACGTTTAGGCACAGAGAGCGCATCTCCTGGATGAGAACCTTGAAGGACTCGGGAATGCCGGCTTCCGGCACGTTGTCGCCCTTGACGATCGCCTCGTAGACCTTGACGCGGCCAACGGTGTCGTCGGACTTGATCGTCAGCATCTCCTGCAGGGTGTGCGAGGCGCCGTAAGCTTCGAGGGCCCACACCTCCATTTCGCCGAAGCGCTGTCCGCCGAACTGGGCCTTGCCGCCGAGCGGCTGTTGGGTGACCATCGAGTACGGACCGGTCGAACGGGCGTGGATCTTGTCGTCCACGAGGTGGTGCAGCTTGAGCATGTACATGTAGCCGACCGAGATTGGCTCGGGGAAGGGCTCGCCCGAGCGGCCGTCGAACAGCCTCGCCTTGCCTTCCGCGTTGACGAGGACCTCGCCGTCGCGGTTGGGCAGGGTCGAACCGAGGAGGCCCGCAAGCTCGTCGCCTCGGACGCCGTCGAACACCGGCGTCGCAACGTGCTGGCCCGGCTTGCCCTTGACCGTCGCCTCGGGAAGACGCTCCGCCCATGCTTCACCGGCCTCGCGCGCGGCGCTGGCGTCCCACCCCTGGCTGGCGATCCATCCCAGGTGCAGCTCGTAGACCTGGCCGAGGTTCATGCGGCCGGGAACGCCCAGCGGGTTGAGGATGATGTCTACGGGCGTGCCGTCCTCCATGAAAGGCATGTCTTCGACGGGGAGAATTCGCGAGATGACACCCTTGTTTCCGTGGCGTCCCGCCATCTTGTCGCCGATCGTGATCTTGCGGCGCTGGGCGATGTAGACGCGAACCGTCTCGTTGACGTCGGAGGCCAGCTCGTCGTTGTTGTCTTTCGTGAACTGGCGGACGCCGATGACGATTCCCGACTCCCCGTGGGGGACCCGCAGCGAGGTGTCGCGAACCTCTTTGGCCTTCTCGCCGAAGATCGCGCGAAGCAGGCGCTCCTCACTGGTCAGCTCGGTTTCGCCTTTCGGCGTGATCTTTCCGACGAGGATGTCCCCCGCCTGCACCTCGGCGCCGATCCGGATGACGCCGTGCTCGTCAAGGTGAGAAAGCATCTCGTCTGAGACGTTGGGGATGTCTCGGGTGATCTCCTCGGGCCCCAGCTTCGTGTCGCGCGCATCGACCTCGTGCTCCTCAATGTGAATCGAAGTGAGCAGATCGTCCTTGACGCAACGCTCGGAGAGAATGATCGCGTCCTCGTAGTTGAAGCCGTTCCACGTCATGAACGCGACGAGGAGGTTCTGGCCGAGGGCGAGCTCTCCGCCTTCGGTCGCCGGCCCGTCCGCGATGAGCGTCCCGGCCTCCAGCCTGTCCCCGGGGCCGACCACAACCTGCTGGTTGGTGCAGTTTCCGGGGTTGGAGCGGTCGAACTTCGTCAGCTTGTACGTCACATGGCGCCCGTTGTCCTGCTCGACGACGACGGAGTCGGCGTCGACCTCCAAAACGACCCCGGGCTCTTTGGCCACGGTGACGTCGCCGGCGTCGACCGCGGATCGCATCTCCATGCCCGTGCCCACGTACGGGGCGGAGGGGCGGATGAGCGGAACGGCCTGGCGCTGCATGTTGGCGCCCATGAGGGCTCGGTTGGCGTCGTCGTGCTCGAGGAACGGGATCATGGCGGTTCCCACCGAGCACATTTGCCGCGCCGAAACGTCCATGAAGTCGATCTCGTCGACTGGGACGAGGGCGGGCTCGCCGCCCGGCATCCGGCACAACACTTCCTCGTCGACGAAGCGGTTGTTCTCGTCGAGCGGCACCTCGGCCTGTGCGATGACGGCCCTGTCCTCGTCGTCCGCTTGGAGGTAGACGATCTCGTCCGTGACGACGCCGTTGTTCACCACCCGGTAGGGCGTCTCGATGAAGCCGAAGGGGTTGATGCGCGCGAACGAGGCAAGGGATCCGATGAGGCCGATGTTCGGGCCTTCGGGAGTCTCGATCGGGCACATGCGGCCGTAGTGGGACGAGTGGACGTCGCGCACTTCCATGCCGGCGCGGTCGCGGGAGAGGCCGCCGGGGCCAAGAGCCGAGAGGCGACGCTTGTGGGTCAGGCCCGCGAGGGGGTTGTTCTGATCCATGAACTGCGAAAGCTGCGACGTTCCGAAGAACTCTTTGATGGCTGCGACGATCGGCCGGATGTTGATGAGCGAGGACGGTGTGATGGCTTCCGCCTCCTGCGTCGTCATGCGCTCGCGAACCATGCGGTCCAAACGCGAAAGCCCGGTGCGAACCTGATTCTGGATGAGCTCGCCGACGGCGCGAATGCGACGGTTGCCGAAGTGGTCGATGTCGTCGGTCTCGATCTCCACTTCGGCGCCGCCCTCGCCGCACACGACCTTCTCATGCCCGGCGTGAAGCGCCAAAAGATAGCGCAGCACGGCCGTGATGTCAGAGATGCCAAGCTGGCGTGACTCGTTGGCCGGGTCGAGGCCGAGCTTCTTGTTGAGCTTGAAGCGGCCGACCTTGGCAGTGTCGTAGCGCTTCGTGTTGAAGTAGAAATTGTTGAGAAGCGCGCGCCCGGCCTCGGCCGTCGGCGGCTCGCCCGGGCGAAGCTTGCGGTACAGGTCCGTCAAAGCCTCTTCTTGGGTGTGCACGGTGTCCTTCTCGAGCGTCTCGATGAGCGCCGGGAAATCGCCGAAGATTTCACGGATCTCTGACTCGCTCATGCCGAGGGCCTTGAGGAAGACCGTCACCGACTGCTTGCGCTTGCGGTCCACGCGCACTCCGACGGCGTCGCGCTTGTCGATCTCGAATTCGAGCCAGGCTCCGCGCGAGGGAATGATCTTGACGTTGAACACGTCTTTGTCGGAAGTTTTGTCGGCGAGCCGCTCGTAGTACACGCCCGGCGAGCGCACAAGCTGAGAGACGACGACGCGCTCGGTGCCGTTGATGATGAACGTTCCACGCTCGGTCATGAGCGGGAAGTCGCCGATAAACGTGGTCTGGCTTTTGATCTCGCCGGTCTCGTAGTTTTGGAATTCGGCTGTCACGTACAGCGGAGCGGCGTACGTCAGATCGCGCTCGCGGCATTCGGCGATGGAGTATTTGGGATCCTCCAGGTGCGGGGAGGAAAGCACGAGACCCATGGTTTGGGCTGCGTTTTCAATGGGGGAAATCTCTTCGAAGATCTCCTCGAGGCCGGATTGGGAACCGGGGTTCCGCGAGGTCCACTGCTCGGAGCCGACGAGCCAACCGAAGCTGTCGGTCTGCAGGCCCAGGAGGTTCGGGGGTTGAAGAGGCTCGTGAATCTTGGCAAAGGAAACGCGGTCAACGACCGGCTTTCCATTGCGTGCGGAGAGCGAATAGGTGCGCGAAGCAGCCAAAGGGGTTCCTTCCCTGACGTTGGTAAGGCGGTCGCATCCGGGTATTTCCAATAGTTTCCAAGCTTTGAGGGCCTTCTGGACACACTGGTAGTTACACGAAGCAAATACCTACAATACACCAACTGTCAGGTGCGCGCCACAGCGCGCCCTGTGGAAGGCGTCACTGAACAACTGCGTTCGGGAAAACTGTCCCACACCCGAGCGCGATGTGCAAGTGCGACGCGGTCCGGGGCGGCGATCGGACTCACGGAGATCGGTCTCGCACCTCGTTCGTCCAAGAATCGGAGCGCTGTTTGCCGGACACCGCTCGTGTCCTCCGCTTTGCGAGGCCGGTCAAGGAGCCGTTTGCAGGTCGACGTCGACGCGGCAGGCGAGGGGAAACACCGTCGGGTCCCTGGACAAGACGCCGTTCACAAGCCGGTGGGCGCGGCTCGCCCGCCAACCGACGCAGCTCACAAACGCTCACAGCCAACCACACGGCTCACAAACCAATCGGCGCAGCCCACAAACCAACCGGCGCAGCCCACAAGCCGACCACACTGCTCGCTTGAAAATGCCGTCATCGACGACAGTTGACGATAAACGCATGGCGATTAAAGTGACTTCCAGTGGCGATTTGCAATATTCTAACAATATAACGCTATAAAGAATTTCTACACACGTCATAAACTCCGACTTTTGGTTTCTAAATGTAACAAGAAACCTTATGTAACAAAATACTTTTCACGTCGGGCAGTTATATTACTCTTTATCAACTTGCAGTGACAGTTGAGAACTCGAAACGGCAATTCAATAGCCTCTTGCTTCCGAAGAGCCGTCACATGACCGGTCCATCCCCCACCTCGACGAGCAGGCCCCTACCTGAATTTGCGGCAAGAGCTGCTAACAAAAGTGATTCTAAACGAGATAAAACCGAGGCCGGCCAACGCACTCCGAGGAAAAGCGACCGACAACGAAGCGGCCTAGGGCTCAAGTAACCTTGAGCCCTAGGCCGCTTTCAGGCCCGAGCCGCTTGGATGGCTCCAAGCATTCAAACCGCTTGAAACCGCTGCCGTTCGCGCCTTTGCCTTGGCTTGCGCCACATTGACGTTGCGCAACTCGCGCCGACGCATTCACGCTGAAGCGCACGTGCCTCCGGCACCGCCGCGTTGGCTCTAAGCCGTTCTCACCACTGACATTGGCACGGCGGGCGTCGGCTCGACGCGGCACGCTCCCTTTGAAGCGGTAAGCGTGCCTGGCGTCGTTTTAAGCCGCTCGCGTCACTTGACGGTGACGGACGCGCCGGCGCCCTCGAGCTGCTCCTTGGCCTTGTTCGCGGCCTCCTTATCGACGCCCTCGAGAACGGCCTTGGGAGCCGAATCGACGAGGTCCTTGGCCTCCTTAAGGCCGAGGGAGGTCAGGGCACGAACTTCCTTGATCACTGCGATCTTCTTGTCGCCAGCGGACTCCAGGACAACGTCGAACTCGGACTTCTCTTCAGCAGCGTCGCCGCCTGCTGCGCCG
>ERZ773069.1367-NODE-1367-length-14245-cov-4.413742_pt1 | contig 14245 bp, 7 predicted proteins | sample MGYA00580619_ERZ773069 | MGnify/ENA primary metagenome ERZ773069 (study PRJEB29015, sample SAMEA2738007) | human oral metagenome | biome: human oral; feature: human-associated habitat; material: dental | place: China | collected 2108 ...
AAAATCTTGAGAGCGGGAATCTGACGGCATCGGGCGACGGCGAGATCACGCGCCGCGTGCTTGAACTGAAACTTGATAAAACTAAGGATATTGACAAGGTCTATGACGGCGAGACGACGCTCTACAATACATCGACGAACCATTGGAATGCGCTGAAAGACACGGACAGCGCAGGCAACGTCATGTATGTGGACGGTACGACGGCGGCGGACAAGCTCGTCACCACGGACGGAACGAGCTTCAATATTACGTCGAACTATATGGAAAGCGGCTCTGCAGACAAGAATGTCAAGCGCAGCGGCGGCAATATTGTAGACAAGGATATCCTTTATAAGGTCGCGATCAACGGCAACGCGACGAACTACTCCTTTAAGAAGGGCGGCACGGTCACAGACGCAGAGTCAGGACTCGAACTTTCGGCGACGGGCAAGATCACGCCGAAGGATCTTTCGGGTGCGTTCAACGAGGTGACAAAGACCTACGATGGGACGAAGAATGTCGACCCGTCAAAGGTCGGCTTCAAGACGGGGGCGGACGGTGTCCTCTCAGGCGATACCGTCGAACTCGCCACGCATACGGAATCGTTCCAGAGTGAGAACGTCAACGGTGACGGCACGACGGAGATCATTGATGGCACAGCGCGCAAGAACTGGATCAACTATGAGAACCTCTCGCTCGGCGGCGCGGATGCGGGAAACTATATGTTGAAGAGCACGAAGGCAAAGGGGCTTGGCACGATCAAGCCGTTCGAGCTGAATGACGGGTCGATTACCTTTACCAAACGGCAAGCTGAGAAGGTCTATGACGGGACAAAGGATGTCAAGTACGGTGATTTGACCGGAGATGCCCTGAAAAAGCGGCATATCACGAGCGCAAAAGTGACGGTCGGCACCGCGCCGCCGGTGGACATCCTCGATGATCTGAAACTCGAAGAGGCGCAGTATGACACGAAGAATGTTGTCGGGGGAACGCAGCCGCGTGTCACCTATCGACTGAGCTATAGTGATCCCTCGGGGAAGGGAAACTTCTCCCTTAAGACGGGGGTCACATCGTTTACGACGAAGGGCGACGGCATCATCACGCCGAAGGATGTCAATGTCACGGTCAAGAGTCCGCTCACAAAGACCTACGATGCAACGGAGAAGGTCACTGCGGGAACGGTGAAGAACGCAGCGGGCGAGACGGTAAACAACCTCAACGACAACCTCACCCTCGACGGACTCGTTGCGGGCGATCGTACGACGTATACGACGACCGCAGAGTATGGAAAGAAAAATGCGAGTGACATCGCGAAAAATACGGGTACAGATAAGCGCATCAACTATACGCTCACACTCACCTCGAATGCGGGCAACTACAATCTGAAGTATAACGGCGTGGACAATAGCAGTCAGTTCCACACAGAGGACAATATAATCACAAAGCGCAAAGTGGATGTGCAGTTTAAAAACCCACCGGCAAGGACATACAACGGGTCTGCGGAGAATACCGTGATCAACCCGTTTGTTTCGTCTGCCGATGCGGCAGTTCTGCGCAAAGACAAGCAGACGCTCATAAGCAGTACGGACGTGCAGAACCTTGCGGGGATTAGCAGTAAGTACGTCCAAAATGACAGAGTGACGGAAGATCCGAATGCGGGCAAGGACAAGCTCGTCCGGTTTGACAACGTGCGGACAGCGATGAACAATGCACTGGGTTCGGACGCGTCGAACTACGAGTTTAATGAGACTGCCTATGCCAAGGGAACCATCAACAAGGCGAACATCGACACGTCGAAGATCACCTTCCGCACCTCCGGCGCGACCAAGACCTATGACGGTACCGACCGTGTCAAATACAACGGGTCGAGTGCGTCGGACGCTGTGAAGAACTATATCACGGAGGCGACGGCGCACCTCGGCGGCGGGCATACTGCCAACCTGCGCGGCGATCTCGTGATTGACGAGAAAGAGACGAGGTATGTCAGTGCCGATGCGGGTACGAATATCGGTGTCAAGTATAAGTTCCGGCTGAACAACAGCAACATCGAAATCTCGGGCAGGAATGAGTTCGAGATGACGGATACGGGCACGATCGACCGCCGCGTGCTGAACCTCGACCTTACGCAGAAGACGGGCATCGACAAGATCTACGATGCGAATGCGAAGCTTCTGGATACGAATACACGTCACTATGATAAGTTTACGGACGATGATGCGCTTGGAAATGTCACATACGCGGCGGGCACGACGGACGATAATAAGCTCGTGCGTACATCGAATGGTGCGTCGGTGAATGACGGCGCTACGATGACGATCCGAGCGAACTATGTGAATGCGGGTGTTGCCGATAAGAATGTTGCGCGCGACGGCAGCGGCAACGTTGCCGCGAAGGACATCGCCTACCGTGTCAGCATTGATGCCGCGAACGGCGGACAGAACTACAAGCTCTCGGACGGTGTGACCACGGTCGACGCCGAGACGGGGCTGAATCTCTCCGCACGCGGTACGATCACGCCGCGCGAGCTGACGCTTGGTTTTGCGGATGTGAGCAAGCCGTATGATACGACGGCGATCAATGCGACGAAGAATATTTCCAATGTCGCGGCGGATGAGCGCGATGGACGCGGGGCAGCAACGCTTGCGGCGGACGGCATTACGGCGGCGACCTTCAGCTCCTCAACAGGGGGGGTGACGAGCCTCTACGGTACGGGCAATACCGACGCGACGTTCCACAAAGATCCGAACGTTGTCACGGACGCGAATGGCAATGTGATCGAGCGTGGCAAGGACGTGCAGTATGCGAATGTCGGCAGTGTGCTCTCCGGCACAAACGCGAATAACTATACGGTCGCGGATACGGCGTACGGCAAGGGGACGATCCGCAAGCGCACGGTCAGTGTCAATAACTTTAATTTCAATATCAGCAACGCCACGAAGGAATACGATGGCACAAAGGATGTTGAGTATGTGGAGGGCGGGAAGACCTATAAGGATCTGCCGCATCTCAAGAAGCGGTTCCAGACGAGTACGCTCGATCTCGGCGGCGGAAACACCGTGCCGATCAACCTTGACGATATCACGCTCACGGGAGCAAAGTACAATGACGAGCGCGTCGCACACGCTACGGGCATTAACTATGATGTGACGATCAATGCGCAGAACTTTGAGTTCAATGGCGGGCGTGACAAGCGCATTGAGCATACAGGCGATACGATCACGAAGCGTGATCTTGCGACCAAGCTCCCGCCGCATCTCGTCAAGGAGTATGACGGAGAGGACTCGTTCACGGAGACGAACACGGTATTTGCTAACGCGATGGCACGGGCGAATCTGACGGGCGTTGTTGACCGCGACAAGAATAAGATTCGACTCGCAGTCAACGGCCACTACGATAGCCCCGATGCCTCGACAGAGACGCGGGAGGAGGCAGAGGCGCGCACGCCTGCACAGGCGGGGCGCAATGTACACTATGACCTCACGCTCTCGGGCGATACCGATACGCTCTCGAACTACAAGATCGGCACAGTGGAAACGCTTGACAGCGATGGCAAGATGAGGGGCGTTGGAAGCGGCAAGGCGGATATCTACAAGAAGACCCTGACGGTCGGTGTGGACAACATCGACAAACTCTACGACGGAACGAGGACAGTCGTCCGTCCGAATGGGACGGATACGCTGCCGCATCCCGAGGCGGGCAAGTTCCGACTCAGCGGCTTTGTGGGCAGCGAGTCCTTTAGCTTCGACCAGACGGCGGCGGATAAGATCGACGGTCTATATTCCGATCCGAATGTCAGCCGCAGGAATGGTGCTGTTGTCGATAAGGACATCTCGTACAGCGGCATTAAGACGGCGTTTGCAAACTACGCAGGGCATGACCCGACGGGCTACGCAAAGAACTATCGCGTGGACAGCGACACGCTGAGCGGAAAGGGGAAGATCCTGCCGCGTCCGATTACTGCGAATGAGATTACGAACGGACTGAAGTTTGACGAGGCGACGAAGGTCTACGACGGTACGACGAAGCTCAAGTACAACGGCCAGAATACGCCGGACGCGCTCAAGAACTATCTCAAGAGTGCGACGGTGAATGTCGACGGTACGCCGATCAACATTCGGGACGATCTGACGATTCGAGCGGATGAGGCGTACACCCATTATGATACACAGCACGTGGCGGGCGGCGCACAGCCGCGCGTGACCTATACGCTGAACTACACGGGCGACAACTTTGACATCTCCGGCGATCTGACGAAGACGGCAAACGGTGTCATTACGAAGCGCAAGGTTACGGCATTCGCGCCGGGACAGCTGACGAAGGTCTACGATGCCTCTGAAAAGGTCTACGATCCGCGTGATACGAGTATCAAGACGTATCGGCGCGGTACGCGCGTTACGGATGGTGACAGCATCGTGCGTATGAGCACGGAGGACGGGGATACCGGACTCCTCGCAAATGACGGCGTGCGGAACATCTCGACTGCGACCTTTGATGATAAGAATGTGGGCAAACGCAAGAAGGTTACCTACAATGTGGCGGTTGACAGCACGCACGCAGGAGATTATGAGATTGTTGACACGCTCGGCAATACGATTTCGGAGCTGACGACGCGCAACAATGAGATCACGCCGCGCCCTCTGGATCTCACCTTTGATCGGGTGGACAAGGACTATGACGGAACGAGTACGAATGAGGATATGCCCGCAGCACGCGTGACAAACAGCGATACGCGTAGAACCCTCGGCAGGGATCGCGCACGAATCTTTAATGATGAGCTGATCATGCAGGATGCGGCGGGCAACGATCTGACGCTCCCGAGCGACTATGGCTACGGCTCAACGGATCGCTCCTTTACGCCCGATGCAAATGCCAATCAGGCAGGTGAACCGGATAAGTCCGTCCAGTACCGCAATATGGGCGATGCCCTGCGTACGATTCTCGGTGACAATGCGAAGAACTACGAATTCAAGGAAACAGGCTATGGAAAGGGGTGGATCAACAAGGCAAAGGTGAGCGAGCGCGATTTCCGACTGAACTTCAAGGATGCAGTGCGGGAGTACGACGGCACCTCCAATGTGGATCATGCGATTGACAATCTGCAGGATGACAGCCGTTGGAAGTCCAACAAGATGCTCAAGTCGGACATTGCGTCGGTCACGGGCACGTATATGAGTCCGAACGGCAGCACGCCGGACAAGAATGCCGCTGACCGCAAGATCGTGGATTACAAGGTACGGCTCAATGAGCGGAACTTTGACTTCGGATCATGGGACGGCGTTGTTTCAGCGGAGGGCGGCGGCGTAATCACCAAGCGCAAGATCATCGCCGAGACGCCGCGCTATCTGACGAAGGAGTATGACGGTACAAAGGATATTGTCGGCAAGGCATACGACGCTGAGGGCAATCGTATCACATCGGACGGCGATGGGCTGATCACATTCCGTCACTACAATGAAACGGCAGCGAATAAATACGATGCGGCGGACGGGCTTGTTGCGGCGGATACCGCAGGCAATACCGTTCGTAACGCGACAACGGCACTCTATGCGGACAAGAACGTCGCATGGAAGGGCGGCGCATGGAAGAACGGTCACGGCGATGTAGCGGACAAGGATGTCAACTATGCACTGACGCTGACGGGTACGGATGCCAAGAATTATGAGATTATGAACGAAGTAGTGAATAAGGATGGTACGAAGACAAAGGCGATTGTCGGAAAAGGCAAAATCACACCGAGGGACATTCATCTGAAGGCCGACCCGCAGACCCGCTGGATCAATGAGGGGCTGCCCAAGAGCTATACGGGCAAACCGATGGGCAGCAATCTGGGACATAATGATATCCCCGAGCTCCTTCCGAATGAGGTTCTGCCCGGCTCAATCGACTATTCTTCGCCGAATGCGCGTCTGCGCTGGGGTGACTATATGATCCGTGGGGACTATCATGCGCTGAACGGCACGGACGGTGATGCTGTTTCACGCAACTATCGCTTTGTCCAAGACCCTGCAAATGCAAGTGCGTTCCACATGGGACCCTACGTTCCGGACTATGAGTACTACAAGGCAATGACGCAGGTGAGCAAGATGACGCCCGATGAGTATGCCTACGAGAATGCCTCGCTCGACCGCCGCCGCAGCTTTGGCCGCGATTCAGAGGCGGAGATCGCCTATACACCGCCCTCCATCAATACGATCAAGGACGGTGTTGATATCACGCAGACCGGCATTCATGTGACGGATGAGACTGTATTCAGCCTCGTGAATGAAGTGTTTGGTGAGCGATGAAAAACTGAGCATATAAGAATGACAGTGCCCCATCGACGGCTTGAGAGAGTGTCGATGGGGCATTTTTTTACGTAAAATATTGCGTTTTTTTACGTATATGATATAATATAAACAACTTCTCCCCCAGGCCTCTGTGTGCTGCGTGCATACAAGCACACTTGGGGGCGTTTTGCTATGTGGAGGAGTGTTGAGGATGGCTGAGAAGGAATTCAAGACCATTGAGGAGCAGATTGAGATACTGCGTTCGCGTGGACTTAGCATTCAAGATGATGAGCAGACAAAACAGTTTCTCCTGTATCACAATTATTATCGTATTAGTGGATATTCTTTGACTCTGCGTCGGAACAATGTGTTCTATCCAAACTCCTCCATGCAGAATGTGATGGATATATACGCCTTTGATCATGAAATGCGTCATCTTTTACTGAAATATATTGAGATCATCGAAGTAAAGGTGAAATCTGTCTATGCGTATGAATTTGCCAAAATGTATGGTTGTCTAGGATATAGGGATGAGAGCCTTTTTACAAATGCAGATCAGCATGGAAGGGTTCTCGGTAAAGCGGAGGAGCAGCGCAGATCGAGGCTTCGTCATGAGCCATATCTGAAGCATTTTGAGGAATTGGGGCAGGATCTTCCCATCTGGGCGTATGTTGATCTGCTTACGATTGCAGACATTTCGTTCTTATATAAAATATCGAGCGATGATTTACGGAAGGCTGTGGCAGAGCGATTTGTTCTTCATCCTCAAAATGGGGATGAACTGTTGGGGCGTTTTATGCACAGTATGACGATCCTTCGGAATCTTTGTGCGCATGGGAGCAGATTGTATAATCGAATTTTTCAGCAGAAACCCCATTTGAGCAGAAAAGAGCAGAGTTTTCTGCGCACGGATCAAGATGGGCGTGTGAATAACGCACATCTTTACGGATTCTTATTTATCATGAAGCGCATGCTTTCCGTGAGACACTTTGATGTGTTTCGAAATGAACTAAAGAACTTGACAAAGAAATTTCCGTTTGTCAATCTGCGATATTACGGTTTTCGTGAGGATTGGGACAGAAATTTGTAAACGAAGCGCCTCATCGAGAATAAGAGTGGTCGATGGGGCGCTGTTTTGTCTGTTATGATATTTTGAGGCTCTGGCGCGGGCTGAAGCCGGTGTCCTTGAGTGTTGAGTCAAGGTATTCAAGTGTTGTTGGTGTAATGAGGATGAGGGTGAGGCGGAGTTTTGCCATGTGTGCGGCGTTAATGCCGAGACTCTCGAGCCGCTCGGTATAGTCCGGATCGTCGGCGCCGATGACGGTGGCGATTCCGGCAACCTGTAGGCTCTTTGCACTGCCCGGCCCTTTGTACTCATCGTAGATGGCAAGCGCTGCGTGTTTGTTTTCCTTGAGCGCACGGAATTTTAGTCCGCCCTCGGAGAAGATGATAAATTTGCCCGCACGGTATTTGTAGGTGAGCGGGGTGCAGCGGACGAAGTCCTCATCCGCTGTGGCGAGGGCGCAGGTGCTGCGTTCTTTGATAAATGTTTCGATTGCCGCATGAAGGTCATCTTTGGGCATTTTGACAGCGTTCCTGTCTTTCTCTGTCCAGAATGCGGCAGCTTCTTCGTAGTTCATATTTGTTCGTCTCCTGTGCAGGTGTCATTTGTTTTCTGTCAGCGTCCGCAGAAGTGCGCGGCAGCCCGCATCGACATCGCGGTAGGTGACATCGAAGTTGCCGGTGTACCACGGGTCGGCGACGTCGCGTTCTTCGCCGATGTAGGAGAGGAGGCGGTGGACTTTGCGGTCGGGGTCGCCGCCCGTGAGTCGGTCGAGGTCGTTCATGTTCTCGGTGTCCATGCCGATGATGATGTCGAATGCGCTGTAGTCGGCGGCGGTCATGAGTGTTGCACGTCGCTTGCTGAATGGGATGCCATGTGCACGCAGGATTTCGCGTGTGCCGCGATGGGTGTCGCTGCCGATCTCGTCACGGTGGAGTGCCTTGGACTCCACAAGGATTTTGTCGGCAAGCCCCGCCTCACGCACGAGGTGTTTCATGACAAACTCCGCCATGGGCGAGCGGCAGATGTTGCCGTGGCAGACGAATAGTATTTTCTTCATTTCAAATGCTCCTGTCTGTATGCTGTTCCTTCCGAAAGTCTACCGCAAACGTGCGTGGATTGCAACTGCTGCGCGTTCTCTTCCCTTGTCTTTTCGCCTTGAAAATGCTAGAATGTAGACGAAATAGTGTCAGTGTTATAGGGGTTGAGATACGATCGTGCGTGATGGGATGAATCATATGAAAAAAGGCGTTGTTCTGCGTGCAGGGATTGCTGCGTGCATTTGTGCGGGGCTTGCGTGCGTAGGGACGGAGGGGGATGCTGCACCGTCGCTGGCGCGTCCGGGGGCGGATATTGCGGGGGAGCAGCCGCGCTCCGAGATCGGGGTGGAGGATCAGATCCCACGCTATCAGCAGGCGGGCGATGATGCCCAGTTTACGATCGAGAACTTTATTCTGGAGGCACCCGATCTCAACCTCGATAAGAAGGAGCTGACGCGCATCCTTGAGGAGGGGATGGGCGAGTATCGGACGATGGCACAGCTGCGCCGTACGGTGGACGCACTGACCTCGTACTGCCGCAGTCACGGCTATCCTGCTGCTGCGGTGTATCTGCCGCCGCAGGAGAGTGCGGACGGTGTTGTTGTGCTGCGCGTTCTGCCGGGGCGTTACGGTGAGATCGCGATTGAGAACAACAGCCGCCTGAAAACGCCTGTTGCACGTCGGATCATTGCGGGGCTGAAGGCGGATGACATCATCACGACGGAGAAGCTCGAGACGGCGCTCTACGCGGTGTCGGATGCAACGGGCGCACGCGCGGTCGGTGTGCTGAGCCCAGGCACGGAGTTCGGTACGAGTAAGCTGACGGTGCGGATCGAGGACTCGAAGGAGTCGAATACGGTGTTCTATGTGGAGAACTACGGCAGCCCGTCGACGGGGCGTTATCGCTACGGTCTGCAGGAGACGCTCTACGATCCGTCGGGGACGGGGGACAAGGTGAGTCTCGGTACGCTGATCTCGAACGGGAGTCTCCGAAACTTCTACGCAAACTATGAGACGGTGGTCGGGCGCGGCGGCACGACGCTGGGGCTTGGCATTTCGCGTATGAACTACAAGGTGAGCGGTACGCTTGCACCGATCGGTGCGGAGGGCAATTCGCTGACGCTCTCGCTCTTTGGGCAGACGCCGCTCTATCATCTGACGCAGCGCAGCTTGATTTTCCGCTATGGATATAATTACCGCAATCTGAATGACGATATCACAGCGTTTGAGCTCACGGGCAAAAAGCATACGCACAGCATCTATGCGGGGCTGGTCGGTATGCACCGCGTACAGGGGCTGACGCTGAACTACAGTGCGAATCTGACGTTTGGAACGCTGGGGCTTGACTCGGCATACAGCCGCGTTCTGGGCGAGCTCAACCGCACGGAGGACGGAACGTATGCGAAGCTCGAAGCGGATGTGACGGCGGTGCAGCAGCTCGGACACACGACGGATTTCCTTGTCAAGGTTGCGGGGCAGAAGGCAAGCCGCAATCTCGACAGCTCGGAGGATTTCTACCTCGGCGGCCCGAACGGTGTACGCGCCTATGCACAGGGTGAGGGCACGGGTGACGAGGGCGTGCTCGGTACGGCGGAGCTGCGCTGGCATACGCCGGTGCACGGGCTGACGCTGAGTACGTTCTACGATATGGGGACGGTGCGTCTGAGCAAAACGGCGGTCGCGCCGGAGAACCGCGTGACCCTGCGCGGCTGGGGGATTGGCGCGGCGTACAGCAACCCTGGTGACTGGTTTGCACGCGTGGACTATGCGCGGCGCATCGGTCTGGATCCGTCGGTGTCGGCGAAAAATAATGCGGCGGGGCGCGTCTGGTTCATGGCAGGGAAGATCTGGTAATGATAAAGCGGGACTGAATGGGAACGGGCTATGAGACTGAGACGAAAGCCGTGGATTGATACGGCGATTTTGGACTATGCGGATTTTGTGACGCCGCTCGGTGGTGACTGGAAAGCATTTGCGGGTGCGTGGACGGAGGCGTTCGGGCGTACGGCACCGCTTCATGTGGAGATCGGTGTCGGCAAGGGCGACTTTCTGACGGAGCTTGCGGCGCGGAATCCCGATGTGAACTATGTGGGGCTCGAGGCGCAGCAGGGGGTGCTCTACTTTGCCGCGCGTAAGGCGGCGGCGCGGGAACTGAAAAATGTCCGGCTTCTCGTCTTTGATGCAGCACATCTGACGGAGCTCTTTGCGCCTGCCGAGGTTGACCGCATCTATCTGAATTTCTCCGATCCGTGGCCGAAGGCGCGTCATGCGAAGCGGCGGCTGACGAGCGAGCTCTTTCTCGCGCGGTATGCCGCAGTGCTGAAGGCGGACGGTGAAATTCATTTCAAGACGGACAACACGGGGCTGTTCGACTACTCGCTTGAGACGATGGCGCGCGAGGGGTGGCAGCTTTCGCGCGTGACGCACGACCTCCACGCGCTCGGCGAGGAGGACAATATCATGACGGAGTACGAGCGCAAATTTAGTGCACGCGGGGCGAAGATCGGCCGCGTTGTGGCACGCCGCCCATCGGAGCAGGGCTGATGCGTACGCGCTACACGCTCTTTAAGAGTGAGACGGAGCCGATTGTCATCATCATGGCGATTCTGCTTGTGACGGGGACGATCAATGTGTTCAGTTCGAGCTATGTGCTCGCGGCGATGAACTTCGAGAATCCGTATTACTTCCTCCAGCGGCATCTCCAATGGCTGCTGATCGGTATTGTTGCCTGCTGGATCTGTCGTAAGATCAACTATCAGCGGCTGCGCTGGCTCATGTTCATCGGGCTGGGGATCAATCTTTTCCTGCTCGTGGCGGTTCTCTTTGTGGGGACAACGATCAATGGCGCGCAGCGATGGATTGCGCTCGGTCCTCTGAGTTTTCAGCCGGCGGAGTTTGCGAAGCTGATGGCGGTGCTGATGGGCGCGTTCTCGATCTCGGCGGTGATCGGCAAAGAGCGTTTTCGTATGGAGCGTGACTGGCCGCGCGTCGTTATCCCATTCGGGGCGATTCTGCTGATGGCGTTTCTCGTCTATCGTGAGCCGGATTTTGGAACGGCGTGCATTGTGTTCGGTGTGCCGCTTCTGATGGCACTCGTTCTGCTCGTCCGCCCGCGTTACTGGTTGTGGATTGTGCCGCTCACGCTGGTGACGGCGTTTGCGATCGGGATGCTGCAGCCGTACCGCATGAAGCGCATCGAGGTCTGGTTTGATCCGTGGTCGGATGCGCGCAATGCGGGCTACCAGATGGTGCAGTCGCTCTCGACGATCGGCTCGGGCGGGATCTTTGGCATGGGGTTCGGCGACGGCGTGAGCAAGTATGAGTATCTGCCGGAGGCGCACACGGACTTTGCGTTTGCGATCTTCAGTCAGGAGCACGGCTTTTTCGGCGTTATTCTGATTTTCTTTCTGCTCGCGGTGCTGCTCATCACTTGTATGCGTGTAGCGGCGCGGGCAAAGGATACGTTCGGACAGGTGCTCGCCCTCGGCATCATCTTCCTTGTCGTCGGACAGGCACTCGCCAATCTCGCAATGGTCGCGGGACTGCTCCCTGTCGTGGGTGTGCCGCTGCCGTTCATCAGCTACGGCGGTTCGTCGCTGATCGTGACGATGGCGGGGATGGGGATGCTGCTCGGTATCGCGGACCGCAGCAAGGATGCACCGCCCGTGAAAAAAAAGAAGCATGAGCCGCCGGAGGTGCGGCGGAGCAGGATACACGTGGTGCAATAGGAAAGTATGCAGCTGCAGCATAAGGGGGCGACCCTTCATGCAGCATTTTTCGAGGAGATGCGATGTTCAGTAGTTTTGTTCTGGGGATGCAGCAGGATGTGAAGATGTTCCTCCTGCCGCCGCTGCTATGCGCCGTATTCCGGCTGATCTTCATCTTGGTCTATCGTCCGAAGAAGTCACCGTACGGCGAGTGGAGGAAATGGCTGACATGCTTCCGCTACGGTTTCTGGTGGGGGATGGATGTCAACGCATATCTCTATCTCGCCCTCCTGCTCCTCGTCTCTCTGCCGGGAGCGTTTTTTCCTGCGTACTTTGCCGTTGGGGATACCGTGCGGCTGGCAGTATTTCTCCTCTACGCCGCTGTCCTTTATACGGCGTTTCTCGGGAAGATGATTTTCTATTCACATTTTCACGATACGTTCAATCCAATTCTCCTGCTTGGACGCAACGCCGACAAGCGAAATCTGGCGGATATTTTCTTTCATCAGAACCACGGCGCGTGGCTGCTGCTGAGCTATCTGCCCTATCTGGCGTTCTGCTATGCCGCAGGGAATGCTCTTTTGGCACTGCCGCCGTTTGCGTATCCGACACTGGCGGATGGGACGGGGCAGTATGCAGCGAACGCATGTGTATTCGTACTGTCGATTGTGTTTTTTTACTGGCTGCGCTATGGAGGGACGCTGCGTCACCGCAAAAAGCCGGAGTGGGACGAGGTACCGGTCACGGTCAAGGAGGATGTGTTCCTCGGCAAGGCGACGATGGATGACCTCATTGCACTGAAACTGCTGCGGCGGCGCACTGTTCATGCGGCGATGCGGCACACGGATGCGGATACGGCGGCGATCCTGCCCGCCATTATTTCCTCTGATGCACCGCTCCTGCCCGATCCTCTGTGCGCATTTGCGCGGACGGCACGGGGCGCAGTCATCACACCGCCGCGCCGCATTTTCTTTCTGCTCGCAGAGAGCTACGGGCAGGTGCATTTTGATGCACCGTACGCGGCGCTGGGGCTGATGGAGGCAGGGGCGCGATTCCGCGCGGAGGAGCATACCGTCTGCATCGACAATTTTCTCTCGGGCGGCATGATCTCACAGCCGTCGCTCACGAGTCTGCTTGCCGGTGTCTACGATGCGGACTTGGAGCTGAACGAAAATGTGCTCTTCTGGGAGCGCACGCTGCCGACAGCTCTGCCGCTCATCCTCAAGCGTCTCGGCTATCGTACGTCTTTCTGGTATGGCGGGGGACTGAACTGGGGGAGCTTGACGCATTTCATCCCGGCGCTTGGCTTCGATGCGGCGTACGGCGGCCCCGATATATGCCCGCCAGGTGCACCACGCACATGGCTTGGGGTCTACGACCATCTTTTCCTCGCGGAGGTGGGGCGGCGGATACGCGCGGAGGACGATGTCCCATCGTTTCACTTCATCTATACGACGTCGAATCATGGCCCGTATCTGCTCCCGTTTGAGGAGTATGGATTCGACGCGAGGCGACTGACAGACCGCGGCGTACGGAAGGACTCACTGAAGTATCGCGGTCTTGCCTGTGCATGGTATGCCGATCAGGCACTCTGCCGTTTTATTGACGAAATGCGGGCGGTTTATCCCGACAGCCTCTTCATCGTGACGGGTGATCATGTGGGCGGAGAGTTCCCGTTGATTCCGGGGGTGACAGAACGCAGAGAGCTGCTGCTGCGCGAGTGGCTGATGACCTCGTTCTCGATGCATCATCCGCAGCTGACGAAAGTGGATTTTGCGGGGAACATGATCGGCGGGCACATGAACATTCTGCCGACACTGATCGAACTGATTGCGCCGCAGGGGTTCTCCTACTACTCCATTGAAAAACCGCTGACGGAGCGTCTCGACCATGTCGTTACGCCATACGCATGGCTGACGCAGGAGGAGGTCGGGCGCTATCAAGATCGTACGGCACAGGCACTGACGGTGACGGCAGGAACGCTGCCGTGGCAGATCGATACGGCGCGATTTACGGAGGAGCGCGATGCGTACGTCGAACTGACAGCGTACTATGTGCGGCATCCGGAGCTGCTGATCAGGAAAGAGGATCTTTGAGTTTTTTCTTGCTTTCGATGCAGAAAGATACGCTAGGAAAAGTGTAAATGTAAAACTTTGTAAAATATGCGTTGACAAGGGTTTTTGTGAATGA
>ERZ773069.1368-NODE-1368-length-14226-cov-9.063792_pt1 | contig 14226 bp, 13 predicted proteins | sample MGYA00580619_ERZ773069 | MGnify/ENA primary metagenome ERZ773069 (study PRJEB29015, sample SAMEA2738007) | human oral metagenome | biome: human oral; feature: human-associated habitat; material: dental | place: China | collected 2108 ...
CAGATATTATTCTTAGCATTGTTGATCCTAGAATTAGAATAGAGTAGGTGGTGAAAAAATGTCTAATAATAAAATTTTAAAGGAAAATAATGAAAAAGCAGAAAATTTTGATGAAATTAAGAAAAGCAGCAAGCCGACTGGAATTAGTGTTATTGTAAGAGAGATTTTGAAAGATAAATTGGCACTTGCTTCACTTATTATTCTTGTAATTCTTTTTGGAATAATTTTTATTGGATCGCTTTTTGCAAACCAGGAGGAAATTATGAAAATAAGCCTTCTGGATAAATATGCCATTCCTATGAAAGAGGGATTTTGGCTAGGTTCTGATTCTGGAGGGCGTTCAATACTGGGTCAGCTGATACTAGGTGCCAGAAACTCGATTATTATTGGTTTTACAATAACAATTCTAACATCAGGAATTGGGATATTTTTTGGACTTATTGCAGGATATTATGGAAAATGGGTGGACAATGTGATTATGAGGGTTATTGACTTTATTACAATTTTGCCTACACTTATGATAATTATTGTGTTTGTTACTATTGTTCCAAAGTATACGATAACGACTTTTGTGCTGATAATGAGTGCATTTTACTGGGTTGGAGCAGCAAGGCTGATTAGAAGTAAGGCACTTGCAGAAAGTCAGAAAGATTATATTTTGGCTTCAAAAACTATGGGAACAAAGGATTTTACGATAATTTTCAGGGAAATACTGCCTAACTTGAGTTCAATTATAATTGTAGAATTGACATTAGGTTTTGCTGGAAATATTGGAATTGAAACAGGGCTTAGTTTTCTTGGCTTTGGATTGCCGCTTTCTACTCCGAGCCTTGGGACTTTGGTCGGTTATGCAGCAGATCCAGAAGTATTGTCAACAAAATTATGGATATGGCTTCCAGCGTCAATATTAATTTTAATTATGATGCTATGTATTAATTATATCGGACAGGCTTTAAACAGAGCGGCTGACGCAAAACAGAGAAGAGGATAAAACTAAAAAAGGAGAACAGTATGAAAAAATGGAAATTAATAATCATGTTTCTTGTATTGATATTCGTAGTTTCGTGCAATCCTGGTAAAAAGAGAAGTGAAATGCCAGGAGCAAAACTGAATTTATCATTATTTCCAGAAAAAACATCAAACAATGAGCCTGCAGTGCAAGGCGGAACTTTGCAAGTGGCGATAGTAAAGGATGATCCATTAGTTGGAGTCTTTAATGAGACATTCTATTCAGATGGTTATGATGGTGAGATTATTTCAATGTTTTTAAGCTCGGGTATATTTGAAGTGGATGAAAATTTTGAAATAACAGACAAAGGACCTGCAACTCTTACAGTTGATGCAAAAAATAAAAAAGCTACATTAAAAATAAAAGATGGTATAAAATGGTCTGACGGACAGCCTCTAACTGCTGATGACATCATTTTACCTTATGAAATTATAGGAAATAAAGATTATACAGGTGTGAGATATACTGAAGAAACTCAAAAAATTGTTGGGATGAAGGAATATCACGATGGGAAAGCCTCAAATATTTCAGGTATAAAAAAAATAGATAATAAAACGGTGGAAATTTCATTTTTACAACTGGGACAAAGTATTTATACAGTTGCAAACGGGCTAGTTGGAAATGCACTACCGAAGCACTATTTAAAAGGGATTCCAATAAAAGAATTGATTTCATCGGATAAAATTAGAATGAAACCAGTAACATTGGGGCCGTATAATTTAACAAAAGTTTCACGTGGAGAAAGTCTAGAATTTACAGCAAATCCTTATTATTACAAAGGAAAGCCGAAAATTGAAAAGGCAATAGTGCAAGTGGTAAATTCACAATCTATAGTGGCGGCATTAAAAGCTGGGAAATATGATTTTGTAATGAGCATGCCTGACTCTCTTTACAATAATTACAAAGATTTGAAAAACATAGAAACTTTGGGACAGCAAGATTTGTATTATTCATATTTGGCGTTTAAATTGGGGCATTATGACAAGGCTAAAGGGGAAAATGTGACAGATCCGAATGCCAAGATGTCAGATGTGAGACTACGGCAAGCACTTGCATACGGTATAAATGTTGAAGAAATAGCACAGGCATTTTATTTTGGGTTAAGGCAGGAAGCAACTTCAGCAATTCCTCCTGTTTTCAAGAAATATTTTCCAAAGGATTTGAAAGGTTATCCGTATAATCCTGAAAAAGCGAAACAGTTATTGGATGAAGCGGGATACAAGGATGTAAATGGTGATGGAATCCGTGAAGATAAAAATGGAAAGCCTTTTGAAATAAAGATGGCATTTATGGCAGGAGGCGATGTGGCAGAACCGCTTGCTCAAAATTATATTCAAAGCTGGAAAAAAATAGGGATAAAAGCTGTTCTTACATCAGGAAGATTGCTAGCTTTCCAGAATTTTTACGAAAAAGTGCAGGGAGACTCTAAAGATATAGATGTATTTTTTGGAGCTTGGGGAGTTGGAACAAGTCTAGATCCAACTGGTTCAGCAGGAAGAAAATCCCAGCTTAACTTTTCTCGTTTTGTATCAGAGGAAAATGACAGATTAATAGATGAAATTTTAGGAGAAAAATCATTAACAGTTCCAAATTATAAAGTAGAAGCATACAAAAACTGGCAAAAATACTACATTGGGCAAGCAGCAGAAGTTCCGTTAATGTATAGATACAAACTCTATCCAGTAAATAAAAGGCTAAAAAATGTTTACATTGGATATGATTCATCAAAAAAAGATGAAGGAATTCACAAATGGGAATTGACAGCAGTTGCTCCAATGAGATAAAAATTTCATTATACAAAATTAAGATAACGGCTAAATGATATTAATTTTAGCAAAAAGTATTGAAATAATGCTGAAAAAGTGGTAAAGTGAAGTGAAAATAAAATATTTAGGAGGAAATATGGAAATTGACAAAGCTGAATTAAAGGATAGTATTCTTAGGGAACTGAGAAGGCAATATGGAAAAACTCTTGAAGAAGCTCATGAATTTGAGTTATATAATGCAATTTCAAAAGTAGCTTTGGATTACGCAATGGAAAAATGGTACAATACAAAAAAAACTTATGCTAAAAAACAGGTAAAACAAACGTACTATTTTTCAGCAGAATTCCTAATGGGAAGATTTATGGGAAATAATCTGATTAATTTACAAATTAATGACGTTATAAAAGAAACATTGAATGAATTAGGCGTAGATATTAACAAAATTGAAGATCGTGAGATGGACGCAGGACTTGGAAATGGAGGGCTTGGAAGACTTGCTGCATGTTTTCTTGATTCACTTGCCACATTGGCATTACCAGGACATGGATATGGACTTAGATACAAATACGGAATGTTTGAGCAAAAAATCGAAAATGGGTTCCAAATGGAATATCCAGATGACTGGACAAAATACGGAGATCCTTGGTCAATAAAAAGAATGGACAGAGTATTTGAAGTAAAATTTGGCGGACAAATTGAAGTTCATCGTGATGAATTTGGGAAAGAATACTTTAAACGAGTAAATACCGAAACAGTTCACGCAGTACCTTATGATGTGCCAGTTATCGGTTATGGAAATGATACTGTAAATACATTGAGATTATGGGAAGCAAGATCGCCTGAAGGATTTGACTTAAAATTATTCAATGATCAGACTTATTTACAGGCTTCTGCAAAAGCAGTTCAAGCTGAAGATATTTCAAGAGTACTGTATCCAAATGATACTGAAAAAGATGGAAAACAATTAAGACTAAAACAGCAGTTCTTCTTTACATCAGCTTCATTACAGGATATTATCAGAAGATACAAATCAGTTTTTGGAAATGATTTTTCAAAATTTGCAGAAAAAGTCGCAATTCAGCTAAATGATACACATCCAGTTGTTGCAATTCCTGAATTAATGAGAATTTTCTTGGATAAAGAAAAATTAGGATGGGATGAATCTTGGAATATTTGTAAAAATGTATTTGCATACACAAACCATACAATTTTATCAGAAGCATTGGAAAAATGGGATATTTCACTGTTTCAGCCATTACTTCCAAGAATTTATCAAATTATTGAGGAAATCAACAGAAGATTTGTTGCAGAGTTACAGCAAAAATATCCAGGGGATTGGGAAAGAATCAACAAAATGTCAATCATTGGAGATGGACAAGTTAGAATGGCATGGCTTGCCATCGTAGGATCGCACAAAGTAAACGGAGTTGCGGCATTGCATACAGAAATTCTTAAAAACAGTGAATTAAAAGAATGGAACGAATTGTATCCTGAAAAATTCCTAAACAAAACAAATGGAATTACTCAAAGAAGATGGCTATTAAAAGCAAACCCTGAATTAGCAGCATTAATTACAGAATTAATTGGAAACAAGTGGATTACAGACCTATACGAACTTAAAAAATTGGAGCAATACTTAGATGATGACAATGTTTTAAGCAGAATTGCTGAAATTAAGTTGCACAATAAGGAAAAATTGGCTAAATATATAAAAGATACTACAGGAATTGAAGTAAATCCTCATTCTATCTTTGATATTCAAGTTAAGAGATTGCATGAGTACAAAAGACAGCTGTTAAATGTACTTCATATTATGGACTTATACAACAGACTAAAAGAAAATCCATATCTAGATATTGAGCCAAGAACATTTATCTTTGGAGCAAAATCAGCTGCTGGATATAGACGTGCAAAAGGAATTATCAAATTAATCAATGCTGTTGCAGAAAAAGTAAATAACGACAGCGACATTAACGGAAAAATCAAAGTTGTATTCCTTGAAAATTATAGAGTTTCACTTGGAGAGAAAATATTCCCATCAGCAGATGTATCAGAACAAATTTCTACAGCAAGTAAAGAAGCATCTGGAACTGGTAATATGAAATTTATGCTAAACGGTGCATTAACTATCGGAACAATGGACGGAGCAAATGTGGAAATTGTTGAAGAAGTTGGACTTGACAATGCATTTATCTTTGGACTTTCAGCACAGGAAGTGGAAAATTATCAGGCACATGGAGGATACAATCCATTTGATGAATATAACAGCGTAGAAGGACTTAAAAAAGTTGTGGATCAGCTAGGTGACGGAACTTATGACGATAATCATACAGGAATCTTCAGAGAACTGCAAAATTCATTATTATACGGAGTAGATGGCTCTCGTCCAGATGTATATTTTCTATTAAAAGATTTCGCATCGTACAGAGAAGCTCAAGATAGGCTTCAAAATGCCTTTAAAGATAAAAGAGAATGGACTAGAAAAGCTCTTAAAAATATTGCAAACGCTGGTAAATTCAGTTCAGACAGAACAATTAATGAATATGCAAAAGAAATTTGGAATATTGAGCCAGTTGAAGTTCATGACTATATAGAAGATTAATTTTATAGTAAAACTAGTTTAAAATAGAACTCAAAAATTATGACTATTTTACTCAACCCCTAAATTATATAATTTCTATCAGTTCAATTTTAAATGGGTTTGAGTATATATTATAAAGGGAATTGCTTTTTAATTAGAGGAATTCCCTTTTTCTATTAACTATTCTTGCTTTTTCTTTCTGATTTTAGTATAATTTATAATAAGTAAAATGAGAAAAAAAAATATTATGTATAATAATTTTGGTTTAAAATAGAGCAGAAAATTAGATAGTCTATTAATTTTTGCATATTATTATTCAAACTTTAAGTGAATTATATAATTTATATTTAAAAAAATAATTAAATTAAGAAAGAAGATTTCAATAAATAATCTAATTTCTAATATACTCTAAAGAAAAATTAAAAAAGTTATGTTATAATAAAACAGTTCGTTTTTATAAAAAGAAAAAAGGGAAGATGAATGGATATAAATAAAAATTTGGATTTGGAAGAAATTCGGGAAAAGATTGATAAATTGGATAGCCAGCTGGTGAAACTGCTGGAAGAAAGGCTACACATTGTACAGGAAGTGGCACAGTTTAAAAAATTAACTGGAAAAAAGATTTTTGATGAAAAACGAGAAAAGGAAGTTATTCAGAAAAATTTAGAAAGAGTTAAAAATAAGGAACTGAATCATTATATTGAGTTGATTTTAAAGGATATTATGGATTCCAGTAAGGAATACCAGAAGTTTAAAATTGGTATTTCAACTAGATATGTAAATGATTTAGAATTGGAAAATAAAAAGCTGGGATATACTGGAGTGCCTGGTTCCTATGCGTATGAAGTGCTAATGAACTTGCTTAAGAATAATAAAAATTCAAATATTTATAATATTGAAGAGAATAAAAATATTTTTCATTTTAATTCACATAAAGATTTGGTAGAGGCTGTACATACTAATCAAATCGATATTGCAATATTGCCGATAGAAAATTCCATTGTTGGAGAAGTGCGGGATAGTATTGACTTGATAAATACAAAAAATATCCACATAATTGGAGAAGTCAGACATAAGATTTCACACAACTTGCTTGGTGTAAAAGGAAGTAAAATTGAAGATATAAAAAACATTTATTCTCACGAACAGGCTTTTATGCAATGTTCAGAATTTCTATCAAAGCATGAGTGGCATCTTAATCGAATGACAAATACTGCAATTAGCGGAAAATACATCGCATCAAAAGGTAAAAAAGAGAATGCCTGTATTGCAAATATGAAAACAAAAGAAGTATACGATTTGGAATTGCTGAAGGAAAATATTAATAATGAAGAAGAAAACTATACAAGATTTTTTATCATTTCAAATGAGGATATTGTAACTGATGGAAGCGATAAAATAAGTATAGTAACGAGTGCAAATAATGAATCAGGAGCATTAATTGAATTATTGCAGATTTTTTATAAATATGGGCTAAATATGGTAAACCTGAAGTCACGGCCAAGAGTAAGTAAACCTTGGGAATATTATTTTTACATTGATTTTGAAGGAAATATGTCTAGTGAGAAAGTAAAAATGGCACTTGAGGAAATGAGAGAAAAATCTAATTATTTACAAATTCTTGGAAATTATAAGCTATATAATTTAGAAATATAAAAAAATTTACATTTAATTTTAGCTTAACTTTAAAGGAGTTAGAAAATAATGAGACTGGATAAATTTTTGGTAAATTCGGGAATTGGAACTCGAAAAGAAGTCAAGGATATTTTGAAAAATAAGAAAATTAGTGTTAATGATGCTTTTGTAAAAGATGGGAAAATTCAGATTGATGAAGAAAAAGATATTGTAAAATATGAAGATAAGATTATTCACTATAAGCCATTTGTCTATATTATGCTGAATAAGCCCGCTGGAGTAATTTCAGCAACGGAAGATAATCATCACAAAACAGTTATTGATTTGCTAAACAATGAATACAGAACTTATGATGTTTTTCCAGTCGGACGGCTGGATATTGATACGGAAGGTTTGCTATTGCTTACAAATAATGGAGTTTTGTCACATAATTTACTTTCTCCTAAAAAACATGTAGATAAGAAATATTATGTAAAAATAGCAAATTCTCTTAGTGATGACGATATAAAAATGTTGGAAAATGGAATAAAATTGGAAGAAAACTTTGTAACAAAAAAGGCAAAAGTTGAAATAATTTTTAATAATTACGAAAAAAATGAAAATTTGGCATATATAACAATTTCTGAAGGAAAGTTTCATCAAGTGAAGAGAATGTTTAAAGCTGTCAATAATGAAGTTCTTTATTTGAAGCGAGTAAAAATAGGAAATCTTTCACTAGATGAAAAATTGAAACTTGGAGAATATCGGGAATTGACAGAAGAAGAATTGAATAATTTGAAAGTTTAATTTGCGGAAAGAAGGAAACAATAAAATGGAAAAATTTGGATTATTAGGAGAAAAACTGGGACATAGCTATTCAAAGGAAATTCATGAAATTTTTTTTGAGCTGACTGGGAAAAAAGCAAGCTATAAGATGATTGAAAAGGAGATTGGTGAAATTGGGGAATTGATGAAAAGCATAAGAAATGGCGAATTTAATGGTATTAATGTTACAATTCCTTATAAGTTGGAAGTTATTAAATATTTGGATGAAGTATCAGAAACTGCTAAGAAGATTGGGGCAGTGAATACGATAACATGTCGAGATGGCAAACTGATTGGAGACAACTCTGATTATTTTGGATTTTTGAAAACTTTGGAGTTAAATGATATTGACGTAAAGGGTAAAAAAGTGCTTGTGCTTGGAACTGGGGGAGCTTCAAAGGCTATTTACAATGGGTTGATTGATAGTGGTGCTGAAAATATTTTTCTTGCTACAATTATTGAAAATGATCCATTTAATGTGAGAACGCAAGACAGGCTAATTCATTATTCAGCGATTGCAGGACTTAGGGATATTGAGCTTATTGTGAACTGTACTCCAGTTGGAATGTACCCTGCAGTTGATAACTGCCCGCTTGAAGAAAAAAACTTGATTAATGCAAATGCAGTGGTGGATATTGTTTACAATCCGAAAGAAACAGTTCTTATGATAAAATATAAGTTAAAGGGAGTAAAAGTGGCAAATGGACTAGTAATGCTTATCTCACAGGCAATAAAATCTGAAGAAATTTGGCATAATGAAGAATATAGCAAAGAAATTATAAAAGAGATTCATAAAAGATTAGAAAAAAAATTATACAAATAAAAACAAAGTTGAGAAGAAAGGAAATTTAATGTTAAAAAAAATAATTATAGGAATACTCATTTTTTCAAGTATTGGTTTTGCACGAACAAATAAGGAGATTATTGATGCAGGCAATGAAAAACAGAAAACAATCTTTGACAAACACTTTAATTCATCAGCAGGATCTGGAACTATTGCCAATGCCGCCTATTCAGAAACAATGTCAAGCTTGTATAGTGAAAATCGTTCATATTTTGATAGAGAATTTGCAAGGCTTTCTGGAAATCGACGTTCTAATTTTAGAACAATGTATGCATATTATAGTGATTATATTGTGGAATACCGAAAATTTTTACAAAATGCCTTTGGAGCATTTTTGGCTGATACAGGGGAATTTCAGTCGTATGCTTACACAAATAATTATTTGCTGCTGGAAACATTCAACTTGAACATGAATACTTATCTTGAAGCTGAAAAAGATGCTAAAACTGTGGACGAAAATATAAATGCAATCTATGACTATTTGTATAGCGAAGGAGATAAAATTCAAAAGGAAGATTATAAAGGAATGTCAAGCAGTAAAATGCAGACACTTGTAAATGAAGAGTATGACAAGCTGGAAAGAGTGCTGGATATAAGAGGAAACGAAGGAAAAGAAAAGAAAAAGGCTGCAAATGTCGCAAAATCAAGCTTAAAAAAATTAAGAAAACTTTATAGTAATTATGATAAATGGTTTGATGATTATGTGGAGACTTCTTCGCTGTCACGAGAAAATAAAGAAAAATTGAAAAAGTTAGTAAAATTTGAAAATCTTTCAAATATTAAATTTATAATTCAGTCAATTGAAAAAAAATAAAAATATAAATAAGTAAAAAAATCGGAAGGAGTCAAAATGAGTGAGAAAAATACAAATAACAATGAAAATTTAGAAAATGCTAAAGAAGAGAAAAATCAAGTTTACGAAATGGAGAATCTTGAAGTAAATGAAAGCCCTACATTAAAAAGTAGAAAATACGTGAATTTAAGAGATAAAACTGATTATATCGATTTAACAATTTATAACGAACTTGATGATTTTGCGGCAGAAGTATTAGATAGTGATAATTTCTTAAAATATGTGAATGCAAGAAGAGAATATTTATTTGATCCCAAAGAAGCTATAAAAAAATATTTTGGGGATGAATTTTTGAATAATAAAGAAAATGAAAACAAAATAAATACTTTTTCAGAGTTTTACTATGAATATATGATAAGATATTCAGATTGCTATCTTTATGAATTCATGGCAAAAGGCTACACTGACGGATTTAGGGAATTGCTTCAAAAAAAAGGTATAAGTCCTGACAGTCTTGATGTAAATTGGGAAAGTATCCGTTCTAAAGAGCTTGAGTATGATGAGTCGCTTGTGGATATTTTATATTCAATTGTAAATTACGAGCTTGAACATCGTGGATACTCTATTTTTGGAATAAATATGGGATATGAGTCAACATTGTATTTCATTGTTCCGCAAAAGGCATTTTCAAGAATTGACAACGAGCCTGAATTATTTACTATTTTTGATATTGGATTTTTAGAAACAATCTATAACGAAATTTATGAAGTGGTAGGAAATCTTGGAATTGAAAATGTTGGGGTTGGAGATTTTCTGGAAAAACGTGGAAACGAGTACTATAGTTTATTTGCTGATGCAAGTAAAAATGTCATAATTGAAAATATTGATGAAAATGATGAGTCGAAAGTGAAAATAATTTTGTAAAAAAGGGAGCAAAGAATGATAAATTTTGAAACTAAAGATACAATGCTGCTTTATAGTCTTGTAAATATGAAGTTGCGTGATGAATTTTTAGATTTGGATGATCTTGTAAATTATTATGGTGTTGATAAAAAAGAACTTTTAGATAGATTTTCAAATAATGGATATGAATATGTAGAAGGGGAAAATCAATTTAAAAAAATATAATTTTGAAAAGTAAAAATTAAAAATTCTATGAAAAAAGGTAGATAATATATGAAAAATATAGTATTGATTGGAATGCCTGCCTGTGGAAAAAGTACGATTGGGTACTGGCTGTCAAAAAAAATTAATTTCCCTGTTCTAGATGCAGATAAATATTTGGAAGAAAAGGAAAATAGAGTTATTTCAGATATTTTTTCAAAAGAAGGGGAAGAGTATTTTAGAGAACTTGAAACTAAATATTTGAAGGAATTATCGGAAAAAGAAGGAACTATCATTTCAACAGGCGGTGGAGCTGTTAAAAAGAAAGAAAATATTGATATTCTAAAAAAAACTGGAATTGTCGTATTTCTTGATAGAACAATAGATGCTATTTCAAAAGAAAATCATAGAAACAGACCTCTTTTGCAAAATCCTGATAATATTCAGAAACTGTATGATGAAAGAATAAAGCTGTATAGACGATATGCTGATATTATTATAAAAAACGACGATAGTATAGATGTAATTGTAGATAGGATAATTACTTCATTGAAGGGTAAAATTTTATAAAAAGATGGATGGGAAAATAATAATGAAAAAAATATTAATTATAAATGGGCCTAATCTAAATTTTCTCGGAATTAGGGAAAAAGGTATTTATGGGAATGACGACTATAACAGCATTTGTAAATACATAAAAGAAAAATTTGAAAATGAAAATGTAAAAATCGAGATATTGCAGTCAAATTCTGAAGGAAAAATTATAGATTTTTTGCAGTCTGCATATTTTAATAAAGTTGACGGAATTGTAATAAATCCCGGAGCTTACACTCATTACAGCTATGCAATTTTTGATGCAATAAAATCTGTATCTATTCCGACTGTGGAGGTGCATTTGAGCAATATTCACGAAAGAGAGGAATTTAGAAAAATTTCGGTTACAGCTCCTGCCTGCATTGCACAGATTTATGGAAAAGGTAAGGATGGGTATGTAGAGGCTGTAGAGCTTCTTTTAGAAAGATAAAAAATATAGAGGATAGAAAAATGGAAGAAAATAATAAAAGTGTTGAAATATGTAGAATAGCATTAAAAATGTCAATTTCTTCACGTGATGAGGAAAAAAAATTGATGCAGGATTACAAAAAAGTTGGTATAAAGACAGCTGCAGTAAATGTTGGTGGTGCAATGCCGCAATCACGTTTTAAATTTATAGAAAGTGCCTTAATGGCAGCCAAAAGAAATAATCTAATTCAAGACGTGCATGCTCACGATGGTGCAGTAATCGGTGCAATGCGGGAAGCAATGAGCCAAATTGAAGCAATTATAAACGGTCTTAGTGTCGGTGGGAAAATTGGGCTGGCAAGAGAAGGAGAACATCTAGCTGTAGCAATATTTTTAAGTGTTGGAATATTACAATTTAATGAAGTGATAACTTCTGTTGCACATCGTTCAGTTTCAATACTTGAAAACGAAAAATAAAATTAAGGAAAGGCTTATTATGGGAAAGAAATTTTTTGATGAAATAGAATTATTTTTATTTGATATGGATGGATTATTGTTTGATACAGAAACTATTTATGTGGAATATGGACGTGAAGTTGCTAAAGAAAAGGGATACACAATAACAAATGACATTGTTGAAAAAACAACGGGCGTTACAAATGATAAAGCAAGAATATTGTTTAAAGAAGCCTTGGGACAAGATTTTCCGTATGACGAAATGATGGGAAAAGTTAAAAATTTCATACTGGAAAAAGGACTAAAAGGTGAAGTTCCTCTAAAATTAGGAGCATTAGAATTGCTTGAATTTTTAAAGAAAAATAATAAACAGATGATTTTAGCTACTTCATCGGATTTACATTTGGCAGAGGCATTAACAGAAGGAAAAGACATAAAAAAATATTTTTCTCATTTGGTTACAGCAGAAGATGTTGTTCACGGGAAACCTGATCCGGAAGTATTTCTAATAAGTGCCAAAAAAGCTGGGGCATCTCCTGAAAAAACAGTAGTATTTGAAGATTCGTTCAATGGCATAAGAGCGGCTTATGCAGCTGGAACATTTCCAATTATGGTGCCAGATAAGTTGAAACCAACAGAGGAAATTGAAAAATTGGTTTATAAAAAGTTTGATAATTTGTTGGAAGTGATTGATTACTTTGAGGGGAAGTAAATTACTAAAAATAAAATAGAAATCGATTAATAGGAGTTATTTTTGGCAAATAAGATAACTTCTATTTTTTTGTGAAAATTATTTTATTAAAAGATTTAAATCAATTGAAAAAAAATAGTAAATATAGTAAAATGAATAGTAAAAAGATAAAATTTTAGTAAGGTAAATTTTTTAGTTTTTATGGTTCAGTTTCAAAAAAAGTAAGAAAATTCTAAAAATTTAGGAGGAATGGAATATGGGAAATAATACTTTTGTGATTGTAGGAACGCAGTGGGGAGATGAAGGAAAAGGTAAAATTATTGATGTACTTTCTCCAAAAGCGGATTATGTAGTTAGGTTTCAAGGTGGTAACAATGCTGGACATACGGTTGTCGTAAACGATGAGAAGTTTATTTTGCATTTATTGCCGTCTGGAATTATTAACTCGGCTGGAAAATGTATAATTGGAGCTGGAGTTGTTGTTGATATTGAAGTATTATTGACGGAAATTGACGAGCTCGAAAAAAGAGGGAAAAAGCTGGATAATTTATTTATCGATGAAAGAGCTCACATAATAATGCCTTATCATATCGAGATTGACAAAGCTAAGGAAGAAGCTATGGGTGAAAACAAAATTGGTACTACTCAAAGAGGAATCGGACCTTGCTACATTGATAAAATCGCAAGAAATGGAATTAGAATTGGTGATTTGCTGGATCCTGAAAGATTTAGGGATAAACTTACTTGGAACATAAAAGAAAAAAATGATATGCTGACTAGATACGGTAAAGGAACTTTTGATTTGGAAGAACTTTACGAAAAATTTATGAAACTTGCTGAAAAAATAAAATTTAGAATAATTGATGCTGTTGTAGAAATCAATGAAGGAATTGAAGATGGAAAAACAGTACTTTTTGAAGGTGCACAAGCGTTAATGCTTGACATTGATTATGGAACATACCCTTATGTAACTTCATCATCACCAACATCTGGCGGAGTAACAGTCGGAACAGGAGTAGCTCCAACAAAAATCTCAAGAGTGCTGGGAGTTATGAAAGCCTACACAACAAGAGTGGGAGAAGGGCCTTTCCCAACAGAGTTAGAAAATATAGATGGAGAAACTTTGCGAAAAGTGGGACACGAATTTGGAGCAACAACTGGACGTCCAAGAAGATGTGGATGGCTCGACTTGGTAATAGGAAAATATGCAGTTCTGATTGACGGATTGACAGATATTGTGTTGACAAAACTAGATGTATTGACAGGATTTGAAAAAATAAAAGTGTCTGTAGGTTATGAAATTGACGGAAAAGTATATCATTCTTATCCTGGAAACTTAAGAAAATCTAAAGACTTAAAAATAATTTATGATGAATTAGATGGCTGGAAAGAAGATATTACGCAAATAAAAAATTACGCAGACTTGCCTGAAAACTGTAAAAAATATATTGAATACATTGAGAAAAAATTGAAATGTAAAATCTCGATGATTTCAGTAGGGCCTGAAAGAAGTCAGAATATTTATAGATATGATTTGGGAG
>ERZ773069.1370-NODE-1370-length-14212-cov-3.257046_pt1 | contig 14212 bp, 7 predicted proteins | sample MGYA00580619_ERZ773069 | MGnify/ENA primary metagenome ERZ773069 (study PRJEB29015, sample SAMEA2738007) | human oral metagenome | biome: human oral; feature: human-associated habitat; material: dental | place: China | collected 2108 ...
GTTCCTCCGGCGTACAGTCGAGGAATGCGGCAATCCTCATAAGCACATGATCGGCAATCCTCTCACCTCGTCCGATTTTGGCGATCGTTCGAGAGGAAATGCCGAGCTGTGCAGCAAGTGCCGTCTTTGTTAGGTGCCTGGATTTTAACTTTTGTAACAGCCCCTCATATGAAATCATGGCGTTCACCTCGTCCCTTTACTTATTATGGCACAAAGTTGGAAAAAGTAAAGGAGTCTGCCCACAAAAGTAAAGGAAGAAAAGTTAAACTCATAAAATCTGTTACTGACGAAACGCGGAAGATCATAAAAACTATTCAAATTAGAGTGCCTGTCTGTATTTGATTGGGGACTGTGTTGAGACAAATCTAAGGAAGTACTGATAAATTTGGCACCGCAATCTTGGTGCATCTTTTATCAGCGATTCCTTAAGAAAATACTAATAGGTTCGTCTGTTTTTATTGTTGCAAACAGAAGCCGTTTCGGTACCAAAATACACATAGGACTGCTTCGACGTATCGCCTTTGTGGGAACAAATTAAACGTTGAGTGATTCCTGTTGTGCAGGAGCGATTCCTTCAGCCAGTATGTGTGAATTGGTAATATGGCTGCCGGCATACATGAGATATTTCATGCCACTCGCCACGGCGAGCTCCTCGGCAGCAGCTTGTTTTGCTTTGACTACAGCATCATCAATTTTGTTATCTCCTTTGACTTCGATTAACCGGTAGGAGTTATCGGCCATCCTTGCAAGGAAGTCCGGATAATATTGTCGAACTCGACCAGATTCGGGATCATAGTAGTGGATAGAGAGATCACCTTGATTGGAGGTAAACATCCCTGTGAAGTAAATCTCTGAAACCTTATCACTGGTGATATATTGTATGAAGCACTCCCGCTCAGGAATGGAGTCGAAACAGTAAGTGTCGGCATGGAAGCTCTTCTTAAGTTGATCTTGGGTAAAGCCTGGGTAGCGGTTTGTGATCACCAAGTCATCCTTCGCAGAGAACTCGTAGTATTCTGCACACTCCGGTTCGTGCAGAAGAGTTAGCTCTTTGTCCTCTGTCCTAAGTTCTGAGGTGACTTCGAAGAGCGCATGGAACACAGTGGGGATGATGTAATCATCCATAACCTCATTATAACGGTTGACCACCTTCAAAATAGCAGAGATTCCATCTACAGATTCTCGGAGAATTCTTGCGGCGAGAATACATGAGATATTTAAGTATCTTGCCACCTCTCCAGAGAGAGAGAGTTCACTGTACCTCATATTCTCTTGGAGAGCATCAATATTTTTCTCCTTGACAGTAGTATCGCGAGCAAGGCTGTCTCGTCCATACATAATGCTGGCATACTTCGAGAGGTCAATATCTGTCAATTTGAAATCTACAGGTGCGGAATACTCCTTCTTATGAAGTTTGTATTCATGCCATACTCGTTTGAGCGTAATCTTCCTTGGCGGTGGAAGAACTCGTACTTGATATTTATGTCGATTGCCGCTTGGTGGCTTTTTGATATCATTTATCTTCATGTTGAAGTTTTTATGAAGCTCCTCGTCCAGTGTGTCATAATTCTCCTTGGAGAGGAATATGGTGGCAGTCAGGCGATCCTCTGAAAGTGCGCGGAGACAACGCATCGTTGCTTGGAGAACAAAGACTTTTGATCTCGGGCTGCGAAAAAGTGCCACGCTAAAAAGAGAGCGACAGTTCCATCCTTCTTTTCCTTTTTCGACAAGGATAATGAACTGTTTTTCGTTTCCCTCTGTTCCAGGGATATCAAGATTGTTGAAATTCCTGATGTCATCGTCTTTTGTGTACTTTGCATCGCCCACATTTAAGAGAATCTTGGATGTGGGGATTCCGTGTTTTACAAGAAGTTTCTCAAGAGCGGGGCGTATCTCGGAGACTGCTTCCTCTATGCTTGCTGCATAAATGGCGAGTTTCGGATTTAGACCCTCGTAGACCTTGGTACCGTAGCGTTCCCAGAAGGTGGTGACGACTGCGGTAAGAAACGCATCGTTCTTGACATTTTCAAAGCCGAGCGGGTCGGCATCTTTCAAAAAACCATTCCAGATAGATTCACGCAGGCCGTAGGCGTAAACTACTTCCGGCAGAACCTGATTCTTTACATACGGGGTGCCCGTGTAGTTATAGCAAGCTACGATAGAGGTGTTTGCTGCAAGAAGATTGATGGTGTCTCGAAGGGTCGTTTTATTCGTCTTGCCGGAACGGATCTGCTTTTCCAGATCTGCTCCGAAGAGATGGTGAGCCTCATCGACATAGACCCCAAGCTGTGGAAGACGACAGAGTTTTTTGAACCTCTGATTGTCCTTCAGTGTGCCATCATCCCATACATCGTCACTCTGCACATCATCGCCTGTGCCATAGACAGTGGAAAGCAGAGGAGAGCTGTTAAAAAGCTTCTGAGCAGGGGACACTTCTTTGCGGCTCTTTTTCACGATAATTTTCTGCGTATTGGAGATAATGATATTAAAATCGGAGTCATCAATCGTATGAAGGATAGTTCCTGATTCCTCCAGAAAGTGGAACTTGATGTTCGAATCGAGTACGTGTGCGTACTCTGGAGGAACCACCTTTGTTTTGTCGAAGGACATGATTTCGCGGAGAGACTGGAGAACTGTTTTGTCGGGAGCGAAGACGAGGGCGTTGTGGCAGAACCGCACATCTTTCGGATACTTCTTTGCGAGCAGAAATTCATAGAAGATACAGGTGGCCATGAGGATGGTTTTTCCTAGCCCCATTGTGAGAGCATAGATGTAATTCGAGTACGCTTCTCGGTATTTCTTCATCTGCTTGAAGAGCACATCTGTCTGTTCCTCAGTGACCTTGGCGAAGATTTCGACCTGACCGCCTTTGTCGATGGAGTAGTAGGAAGCGTCGGAGAAGTGATTTCTTCTATGACGCCAGTCATCAAACATCTCGTAGACCTGTTTATTATCCATGAACTCCTTCACGAAAACATATATCTCCAGAGCCTCAAACTGTGGCTTGCGCAAAAAGGCGTGGGGATTCTCCTCGCTGTCGTTGTATGCGAGGAATTTTCTCGTAAGGTCATTATAACGGGAGCGAATCTTCCTGCGGTTGGAGTTGTAGTAGTCCAGTAGTTCTTGGTGGAAAGAAAAATTTGAGTCAAATCCTATGGGCATTTAAGACACCTCCAGTTCCAACGACTCAGAGAGGAGATCGGTGATCTTGACCTTGATTGTGCCGGCGTCACTCGGGATGTCGTAGATCCCGCTGACCCACTCGTCTTTACTCGGGATATCCGTCACGGACGGCTGCATGACGACACCGTCGTAGTTCCAGTCGACCATGACCGAATCAACGAGCTGGCGCCAGTCCTCGATGTACTCCTTCTGGAGCGAGAGCTTCTGCATCAGGTTCATGGGGTAGAATGCACGGATGACGAGTTTCTCTCCCTCACGCACAACCTCCGCCTCAGAGTCTCTCTTTAGTTGGATACTGGCCTTGTCACGAAGGATATCCATGATCTCGACATCTACCTTGTACTCGATGAGTTCCTGTTCCAGTGCAGCCTTGAGATCGGGCTCATGCCCCATGCAGACAAGGGTGATGCGTTCTACCGGCTGGCTTGCATTCTCCTCCTTACGCTTCTCGTAGGTCTTATAAGGGAGGTTGGCGAGAAGTTCCTTCAAATCTGCCTTGGTGGCGATGCGATTAACCGGCATGATCTTAACCATCCTGCCATCCAGCTCCCCGTCCCACAGGTTGCTCTGAGGGAACGGCTGGATTTCCAGAGCAGCGATCAGAAGATCGCGAGCCTCTATGGGATTACGGAAGAAATCATAATTGTTTACGTTATAGACCTCGAAGCCAGTGTACTTGATATCTTCTTGGGACAGGACTTTAATTTCTTCAGCAGACTCCTGCCCATCATGCGGCGTTTCTTTCGATGAGGAAAGATACGGTGCAAAGGGCGATGCTGCTATCGAAAGTGTGGGTTCTTGGAAATCGTAGTCCCGAGATTTCTGTGAGGACTTCAGGTCTGCCGCAATGGAGATCAATCTTTTGGTCGTCGTCTGGACAGCACCGAGGTTGATGTCTGCACCTATGAAGCGGCGGCCAAGCTTCATAGCGACGGCCTGTGTCGTTCCGCTTCCCATAAAGCAGTCAAAGACAAGGTCGCCGGGGTTAGATGCTGCTCTGATAATCTTTTCAAGTAATTTTTCTGGCTTTTGTGTGGGATAGTTTTCTTTTTCCTTTGCCATAGCGTTTATCGTAGCAATATACCAAGTGTCTGATGGTAAAACCTTATCAGATGGAATTTCAGATGAGTCACTTTTCGTTGTTACCATTGCACCAGCGTAATTAAGGCGATTTTTAGAACCTTCTGTCATAAGAGTGTGCTCATCTAAAACCTCTATGTAGTTAAAAGTCCATTTGCCACTTTTTGAATAGAAAAGAAGGTTGTCATGTTTGCTGTTCCATTGGGTTTTCCCACGCCCTCCCCACAGATACCACCAAATTATTTCGTTCCGAAAATTATCAGGACCGAAAACTTCATCTATTATGAGACGAAGATGATGTGCCTTATGCCAATCACAATGAATGTATATGCTACCTGTTTTTGATAACAAGTCCCTCATGATGATAAATCTTTCATACATAAACTGCAGATACTCATCGTTCGTCCAAATATCCCCGTACTGCTTTTCTTCAAAAGACGAGCTGTCAGAGGAGGTTTCCTTCCCCTTGACTTTGATTTTCCGCTTATAGTCCGCCTTGCTGTCGAAAGGCGGATCGATGTAGATAAGATCGATCTGGCCACGGTATTCTTTCATCATGTGGCTCATGACTTGGAGGTTGTCTCCCCAGAAAATCTTATTCATCCACCCATCTTGCGCGTGACCATACGATTCTCGGAGCTGCGCCGGATAGTACTGTGTGGCGCGATAGGGGCGCTTTCCTGTCCAGCGAAGCTCTGGAAATCCTTTGATCGTGGGGCGAGGTTCAAACTCAAAAGAAATCTGTTCATCCATGTTAAAATCTCCAATCAGCGATTTTTCTTGCAGTAAAATCGGAAATCACACTCCCTACAAATCTTTGCGTCATCAGCACGGTGAGTGAAATCCTTTTTCGTGATCTTCTGCACTGTATCATCAAAAGCTGCTATTGTCCCATCTATAGCAGCCTTTGTATACGGGTAGGTGATCGTTGGTATGCCCTCATCCTCACCGGTATAATAGAGGTGCATTTTGCTGACTTTTTTTCCGGTGCGTTCCTCCACCAGATAGGCATAGATGTGGAGTTGGCGTCGATAGCGTTCGAGCCGAGCCTTCGTTTTTTCTAGATTGGGCTTGCGTTCCGATTTGAAGTCAACGATTTCGACGGTATCCCCCTCGCCACGAATGAGGTCAATTTTGCCTTCGATGATATAGTTTGGCTTTACCAGGGATACATCAACCTCTGTTTCTTGGATGCTCGACCAGTTGTCGCTTTGTCTTGCCGCATAGCGAAGCACCTGCCGCAACGCCGCCTCTCGTTGAGGAGCCGCAAGGTATGCGTGTTCCATCTTTGTCAGTGATCCGTAGTTCGTGTCAAACCATCGGGTGATGTTTTCCTCTGTGATTGTCTGCTCTTCGTGTCTTAGAGCTGCTCGATGTATGTCCTCGATCGTCTCGTGTACAAGTGTGCCGAAGAGCATCGCGTTCGTTCGTACAGGCATGAAGTCCAGCTCCTTATAGAATTTATACTGCAAGGCACAGGTTTCGTAAACTGTGATGTGTGATGTGAACGAGTAGGTGCTCTTTATGTTCACGTTTTTTATCGTTTGAAGCTCAAAGTCACCTATATCAAATGCGGTGCTTTCTACGGATGGAAGTTTCGCATAAGGAGCTTTGAAGTATTTGCTTGGGGAGCGCGTGGTTTCGTTGCACGTCAGAACGAGTAAATCTTGTGCGCGAGAGAATGCTGTGTAGTAGAGGCGCCAGAAGTCAAAGAGCTTTATCGTCTCATACGGTTCGAATGTGGGGCGCTTGAAGTATTTCTTCTCAACCTCTACCATCAGTGTATCTAGGTTCTTTCTCGGCACACTTGACAAGGAATCCACAATGACGACGGGGAACTCCATGCCCTTGGACTGGTGAATCGTGAGGAACGAGACACAGCCACTCGGCGCATACTCTGAGTCATCTTCGTACTCTGTAATACCTCCGTCATAAAGAAGACGGAGGTAGAGGTTGAATAGTTTTTCCGTATTCTGGTCAACACGGCGTTTTCCTTGATATTTTTTTGCATCCAAAACATCTATTCGATGAAGATATTCAAATTTCCCGATGATTTGTGTGAGCTTTGCGATGTTTCGTGCAGGTCTGATATCGACTACTCCGGCATCTAGGTTGGTATCGAGAATCCGAACGAAAGGCTCAAACTCAAATAATTGATAGATTAGGTCGCAGTAGGCGTAATCCGTGGTGCCTGTCAAAGTGGTATGAGTATCCCCGCGACGGCGGATCCACTTCAGAAGATTTGAATGCACGGGCTTCATCAAATAGTCATTTGCCAGCTGGATGCACTGCCGGTAGTAGAGTGTATGTTCTGATTGGAGAAAGCGATAATCATCATTTTCCAGACCTTGTATATAGAGAGGGAACATAAGCATGAGGCAGCCGATGGCAAGTTTGATCTCGGGGCGTTGGAAAAACATATCCGAGCGCGGCGAGTATACATTTATGTTGTTTTCTTCCAGATATTTAGCGAGATCGGTTGCTTGTTTGGACTTTACCGAGTGGAAGAGAAACGCAATCTGATTATAATCATTGAGCTTGCCGGAAGATTTTAGCATTTTGATGAAATGCAAAACCTTCTCATGCCAGTCATCAATATCATCTGTACTTGAGAGCCGTACCACAGCCGGCGAGGGGGATGAGGGCCTTTTGTGAGGTATGATTCTTTTTTCGTACCTGAAGTCATTCCAGTGAAATTTGAATTTTGCACCACTTGTTGTTGCCATCCAGTCGTTGTAAAAATCAACGATATCGCTGTTGGAGCGGTAATTGATGACAAGCGGTATGATTTGGCATTCACCGACGGGGAATTTTTCGGGGAATTCCAGGATGTTTCGTATGGTTGCCCCGCGGAAGCGGTACAAGCCCTGATCATCGTCCCCCACCACACAAATGTTCTTGTGATTTCCTGCGAGGAGAAATATGAGTTGTTCTTGGATATAGTTTGTGTCTTGGTATTCGTCGACCATAATGTGTGTAATCTTGGCGTGGAACTCTTCCAATACGTCCGTATGGTGTCGAAGGAGATGATAGGTTTCCCGTTGAATCGATGAGAAGTCAACGAGGTTATCTTCCGTGAGGATATCATGGTATTCTTTCATCATGCGGCCGAGCACTGCAATCGTCGGGGCAGGATCGGAGAGCAAGGTCTCTGGAAGCACCAGTTCCTCGGAGAGATTATTGACATAGTTACAGATTTGCCCTGCTTGTCTCCATGCACCTCTGGTCATCGGAACAAGATTGATTTCCGGGATGCTTCTGAAACGATCGATGTTCTGAAATACCATATATTGCTGATCGAAGGCATCTAGGAGACGGTAGTTTTTACGTATTCGTGTAAACTCCAAATGCTCCTTTAGAATACGAAGACAAAGTGAATGAAACGTGCCGACATACATTTCGTTGAGGTTTACTGTGATGTTTCGATTTGAGAGTTCGTTCGTGATGCGAGTGATCAGTTCTTTCGCAGCCTTTTCTGTGAAGGTGGCGATGAGGATGTTTTCCGGCTTTATGTTACATTCCTCTATGAGATAGATTGTACGCTGGACGAGGGTATAGGTCTTGCCTGTCCCAGGCCCCGCTGTGATGAGGACGGGACCTGTTGTGGAGGTGATCGCCTTTCGTTGGCTATCGTTTGCATTTCCAAAATCAAACATGGTTCGTATGTCCCTTCTTTATATGATGTTTTTCTCGAATATTTCAGAGCTATTATCTCAGGTCTCAGTGATCATTTTTCAAAAAATACTTTTCGAATCCTTATGGTTCAAATTACTTCTTCATGAAGATAAAAATTCCTTCCTAGATCGAGGAGCTATCCCTCATAAAAAAGCAGACAACTCAATGACGTGAACTGCCTGCTTTTTTATGAGGATGTTTGCGTTGAAATTGGAATTTCAATCGCAGGAGTAATCTGGGTAATGATAGGTGTATATAAATCTACGTCTGTGCTCGGTGTGGATAGGGAGACGACAAGCGAATATCGAACACTCTTGTTATAACGCTTCAGATAATCTCGTTCTCTCCACCATCCGACAACGGGGTATACTGCGATGAGATTACATTCGGATAACTCTACGGCGCTCAGCTCGCAAAAGTCGGAGTGAATGGAGCCGACGTCACGATTGTTTGAGCCTAAGTACCAGCGGCCACTGCCGCTTGATCCATCGCCTTTGTCCTTTTTATCTTCGCCGCGCATCTTCATGTTGATGCGCTTTTTGAAGTCTTCTCCAGTTTCATTGGAGTTGATGACATCGAAACGAAGACCACAGGACGGATAGCGATATTTGTCCTTCCAACCAACTTCGCCCGGTCCCGGTTCGATAAAGTAGGACAGGGTCAATTTCAATGTAACAGGAGTTTCGCCTAGCTCTTCCAGCACTTCTTTTGGCCAAGGAAGGGTATGCAGGTGCATCTCGTGCATACTTTTCTTGTCAAAGGGCTGCAGTTCTCCCTGGATCACCATGTTGACACTGTTGTTCATGCACTGGATTGCCTTAGCGAGGTTTGGGATGCCATAGCCGCACGTGTGCAGGAGATCACGTCTGCCTTTACTTTTGGTATCCTCGGTGCAAAATTGCGCTTTCATTTCCTGCGTCCAGGAAGCAGAGTGGATCATCAGGGCACGAGCGGTTTCCGGCCATATATCGGGATATTCACTGAGCAGCTGTGCACAGAAATACGCAGCTTGTGCTGTGGCTGCACTCGTTGCCCAGATGGTTGAAAATAGTTTTCTGAGCGGCTGATAATTCGTTGTCAGCAATGAAAGGTCGGAGCAGGCATCATAGTCGGTGCCGTTGGATGCAACATTGCCGCCATTGAATAGAACTTCCGGCTTTATTGGCCATCGCTTGTTCCATACACAAGATGTTGAGCTGTAGGGAGATAGTTCACCTGCTGCGGCAAGTGGTGTGAATCCGCGAAAAATAGGATCGCTGATAGTGCTGTCATCGGAATAGGCTCCGACGGTGATGGCGTTCCATGATTGTCCAGGACTCTCGACGCTGTGCAGTCTGTTTGCCTCCGGGTAGGGGCTTGAGCCGAACGAGTTCGGCTGCACATTTCCGGCACTGATAACAAATAGGCGTTTTTCATCATTTTCCTCTGCACCGGATGTGATGTTGTCGATTGCGGCAGACCAAGAGGTCGGGCTGCCGTCTCGAGTGTTATAGGCGGGAGCTGTCACTGCCATACATACGACACGTTTTGCCGTTGGATTCGCGATTTCGGCAAGCGCGACAGCCTGCGCTGTTATGGCTCCGTATAGTTCAGGTGGATTTTCTCCTGTCGGCGGTAATATTTTTACGGATTCGATTTCGTGCGCTGTCTTCAGCGGAGATTTTGAGAGCAGTGCTTGTTTCAAATCATAGTATAGTGAAATGCCGGCCATTTCGGTGCCGTGTCCGTGATGGTCGTTTGTTCGCCAAGAGGCATCAACCGATTGGATATGGTCTGTATCTGCAGCAGGGGTTAATAACGGATGTGCGGAATTCAGACCTGTATCCAGTAGACATACGGCAACGTTTCCGCGTTCAAATGTTGTGCGAGATAACAGTTCGTCTGCCCAGTCCTTTTGTTCGGCATTTGACAGATCTGTAAAGAAGGATGTGGGCTCGGGAGCCCGGTGCATCTCTGCGATGAAAGAGCAGCTCTCGACGAGTGTTCTTAGATCGTTGGCATTTGCACATATGAGTTTTACGAGGCGTTCAGGGAATACGATACGATTCTTGTCAATGGGGATGTTGAGTGACTGACATACGGAGGTAAAGGCGTCTTCGACTTTGTCGCAAGTTTTGATAGCGTCATCCCTCTCGTCAAAACGCAGCCAAAGTTCACACCATACGGGTTCTTCATCTGGGAACATCGTGTGAGAATCGAACCAAAATGTTTTGAATAGGGCTAGTTTGATGTCCTCAATGCTGCTGATTAATTTGTTATATTTGGGATGATTTTTCGCTGTTTTTTCACTGGCATAACTTTCGATCTTTTTGATGAGATAGGATTCTTTTCCCGCGGGGATGTAGACGAGCGCTGTTTCTGTTTGTGTCTGAGGATCCTTTTTTATGTTCACGAGGCGGATTCCCTGTCTGGGGCTTTCCAGTCCCTGTGTTTCTAAATCGTGTCCGGCAGCACCGGATACCTCGAGGTAAATGCCGTCCTTGTATCGAATCGCTGCGGCTTGACTCTGTGTAAGATTATGAGCAACATATGCTTCGGATAACTTTCGCTGAATATAGGCAGCGTGAGCCGCCGGATCCCGTTGCGGATATTTCTTTTTCACAGGATGCGATTCAGAGGAATATGGATATGGCGCAGCCGTATGGGATAGAAAAATGTTCTTTTTGTCGACGGCCATTTTTCTTACGCCTCCTTATAGGAATAGATGCTTTTCCTTTCCTGCAATAGATATGCAATCTGTTTTGCGCTCAAGGGCTGATCTGATAGGATGGAGGTCTTTATGGCGTCGTCGCAGATTTTGGCGATCTCGGCATGATTGAGACCGTCGGCGGCGTGGATCAGTGTTTTTGTTATTTTGAAATGCTTATCATAGTTGATCAGTTTGCATTTCAGAAGGCGATGGATTTCGTTTTCGGATGGAAGTGTGTAGTGCAGTACATCGTCGAAGCGGCGGAACAGTGCTAGATCCAGCAGCTTCTGGTTATTTGTTGCTGCAATGATGATGCTGTCGGATGTGTCCTGATCGATGAATTGGAGGAAGGAATTTAGGATGCGACGCATTTCCCCGACCTCATTGTCGAGACTGCGATCCGCTCCAATAGCATCAAACTCATCAAAAAAGTACACTCCGGTGAGTGTGTTGATGCTGTCGAATATTTGACGTAGTTTTGCGCTGGTCTCTCCCATAAACTTGGTGACAAGCTTATCCATTTGCACCGTATAGAGCGGAAGAGACAGCTCTGATGCAATGACCGAAGCAGTGAAGGTCTTTCCTGTCCCAGGGTGTCCCTCGATTAAGATTTTGCGTCGGTTCATCAAACCGTAGGAATGAAGTTTGCTCCGATTGCGATATTCGTTCAGAATGCGTTGAATCTTTTCGGACATTTCGTCCGGAACAATGAGCTCTGATAGATCATGTTTGGGTAGTGATAATAGCAGCATAGGATTTTGTGGCGTAAGCTGAACAATATTAGCCACTCGTTTCCCCAGTTTATCGATCTGTGTCTTAAGCTCGCGTGCAACGGCGTCGTGACCTAGTTTTGCTTCATGGGCGGCGATTTGAAGTACAATGGTTTTGAACCGTGCATCGTCGTGCTCGATATATGCCCGAACGAGACTTTTCATCTGGTCCGCTGTTGCCATATGCATCACCTCTCATGAAATATAATTCAATGTATATGATACTATGGTTTTGAGATAAATACAATCGTCTGTTTGAAAATACGACACATCCCCCGCCGCATTCCGGCGGGGGATGTGTCGTGAGAATATAGGGAGAAGGACAGTACGGACAAACGTGCATCAGGTAATGGACGCCTTGTAGATGCTGTCGACGGCCTTTTCCAGCACGGCGTCAAACTCCGCGTCGCTTTGGCTGGCACGCAAGTCCTGCGCGAGGGCGCGGGAGAAGCTGGCGATGAGGCCGTGGTTGCGTGCGAGTTTCTCGTTCGCATCGCTCTGGGAGTAGCCTCCGCTGAGAGCGACGACGCGAACGACATGCGGGTTCTTCATAATCTCGGCGTAGAGATTATCGACACTGGGGATGGTGAACTTGAACATGAGTTTTGCATCAGCAGGGAGCTTGGCGAGGTTCTCCTTGATGACGCCGCACATGATCTCCTCTGCCATCGCCTTGTCGGGGCAGTGGATGTCGACCTCTGGCTCGAGGATGGGGACGAGGCCCTTTGCGATGATCTCCTCGCCAAACGCAAACTGCTGGTCGATGATGGCACGGATGCCGTCAGGGTTTGCCTCCTTGATGACAGAGCGCATCTTCGTGCCGAAAATGTGGCGTGCGTTCGCGCGGTCAAGGAGTGTGCTGAGGTCAGGGATGGGCTTCATGAGTTGGACGCCGTCCGCCTCGGGCGCAAGCCCCTTGTCGACCTTCAGGATGGGGATGATGCCCTTTTTCTCCCAGAGATAGTCGGCGGTGTAGAGCCCGTCGATCTTGCGGTCCATTGTGTTCTCAAAGAGGATGGCGGCAAGAATTTTGCTCTTGTCGAATGCGGGGCTCTTGATGATGCGCGTGCGCATCTCGTGAACGCGCGTAAACATCTCCTCGTCACCGTGGTAGGCGCTCTCGTCGATGCCGTATGCTTTCAATGCCTTCGGCGTCGAGCCGCCGCTCTGATCGAGTGCGGCGACAAAGCCCTTGTCGTGCTCCATGCGGGTGAGCTGCTGCTGGTTCATAACAGATTCCTCCTTGTTTGTTTTGCTGCACAAGCAGAAACTTCTGCTTTATCGTATTATAACGCAGATAAAGCAGAAACACAACGAAGATGATATTTTTTATCAAAAAACAGCAAGCGGCGAATTGAGCCGATGCGGTGAATATGATAGAGTATTCAGCAGATGTGTGTATGGAATAAGGAGATACGCTATGAGTCTTTATGATTGGATGCAGGAAAAAGTCTTTCATACCTACGAGACATGGCGGCTGAAAAGCAGCATATACAATAGGACTGGATTTCACATTGTCGCCATCGAAAAGCAGCTTGGGGCGATGCGGGACGGTGTCAATATGTACGTGGAGCTGTATCCGCCGCACGCGATACAGGGCTGTACGTGTATGAAGGCAATGCACGGGCGGCAGCGCGGTCGGGTGAATCTGCTGCTCGTGATGGATGGAAAAACGTATGGGATCACCGATCTCAGCAGTGATGATGCCGCTGTGATGATGCGGTCTTTCGTGAAGCATGCGGTACTTCCGCCCGCCGACGCGTATGTGGACATGCACGAGACGGGCAGTGCGGAGAAAAAGGAAGCGTTCACGGCAGTGGCAGAGCTGCTGCTCGGCGATGATGCGCAGGCATTCTGCCGACGGGTGAAGCCGCCGAAGTGCACTGAGGAGAGCGATGCATGGAATGACGCATGGTATGAGCTTGCGGAGGAACTGGTCTCCTGCGGGCGGGCCGTCATGCTGGACACAAAAACTGCGAAGGAGGAATTTTTCGCCGCGCTGTATGAGCTGACAGCGGGACGGACGCTCGCCCTTCCTGCGGCGCTCAGCGCGGAATACGGCGTCCCGGCGTGGAGCAAAGAAATTAATGCGCAGTGGACGGATACGCTGCTCGCGGGGATGGACATTGGTACGGATGACTACGTGCTGCTCGTTCTGCCTGTGGAGGTGTTTTACCGCGCGAAAGAACTCGCGCAGACTTTCCTGCAGCGGATTGCGCGCGCGGAGGAGCTGTAAGGTGACGCATTGTTCCTTAACAATTGTTTACCGATTTGAGGTGTTCTGCACCGTGGATACCGAAGGTGCAGTAGTGACAGTGCTCTGTGTGATCTATAGCGGGCGGGATATTGATCAGGCGTTTCACACATAAAAATGTGGTCGGACGAAGATAAATTTCTTCATCCGACCGTGTTTTACTTTTTATTGCCTTTTAGCAGGTATGGCACTTGTCGTAGAGTCCCTTTTCCTTGAGGAGTTTGACCATGGTCTCGCCGATGTGGGCGACGGTATCCGCGACGGGGATGCCTGCCGCGTTGAGCGCTGCGACTTTGTCCGCTGCCGTGCCCTTGCCGCCGGAGATGATGGCGCCGGCATGGCCCATGCGCTTGCCCGGAGGCGCCTGACGTCCTGCGATAAAGGCGGAGACAGGCTTGTTCGGCATGTTCTCCTTGATCCACTTCGCCGCGTCCTCCTCGGCTGTGCCGCCGATCTCGCCGATGATGAGGACGGCGTAGGTGTCGGGGTCGTCCTTAAAGAGCTGGAGCGCGTCGATGAAGTCCGTGCCCTTGACGGGGTCGCCGCCGATGCCGACGGTGG
>ERZ773069.1374-NODE-1374-length-14182-cov-5.810080_pt1 | contig 14182 bp, 15 predicted proteins | sample MGYA00580619_ERZ773069 | MGnify/ENA primary metagenome ERZ773069 (study PRJEB29015, sample SAMEA2738007) | human oral metagenome | biome: human oral; feature: human-associated habitat; material: dental | place: China | collected 2108 ...
TTGTCAGTAACAACCATGCTTTCCAAAGAGACTTATGTGTGAGGTGGAGTTTTTTGGGAGGTGTTTTGAGGAAAGAACGTTGCCGTTTTTATCGTGGAGCAAATTGCCACCTGCCATCTTCAAATACCCAGATAGTTGATCTCGAGAGGTTTTCTAATTGTTAAAGTACGTACCAGCCAATCAATCCGCGTTCTCAGCCGCCATCAGCCGAAAATACGCGCCCGCCCGCACCGCCACGACTTCCCGGTCAATGCCAGCATAGTCGAGTAAATGCTGCTCAATCGTCACCCGCCCCTGTTTCTGGTCGAGCGCCGATGCGGTTTTACCGCGGCGGAACTTGACATTCAGGTCGGCCACCCGCTCATCCAGAATACTTCCGGTCAGCGCGCCCTCCACTTCCCGATCCCAGACTTGCTGTGGATACAGGTGAAGATAGTTGCCAAACCCGCGAGTCAACACGACGCCGGATACAAACTCTGCCCTGAGCTCGGCTGGGATGGTCAAGCGCCGCTTGTCGTCCAACTTTCGCTCAAAGTAATCTGTCTGCACGTCGTCCTTCCTCTGTGGTAGATTAGTTGGTTTTTCTAGTGGATGTTTGTTTTGGTTGGTGTTACCGCCAACATTCGTTCCACTACCTCCACTATACTACCCACAACTACCCACATGCAAGCCTTTTTACCCACTTTCTACCCATTTCCCTACCAAACAAAAACTTTTCCACGATTCTGTGGAAAAGTCTAGTGGTGCTATACTTGGCCAAACCGCTAATTAGTCACGCTGTGCCAAATCATGGTTCATTCGATTTAACTCACGCTGAAGTCGCTCTAACGCATTGCATGTATCAAGATCTGCCCCTTGTGCAGTAATCTCGTGCAAATTTTTATCATCAATAATATAGACGTGACAATCGCCCTTTTCGTTTTCATTGGTGTTATCGCAACAAATACGATACGTGTCGAACTCGGTCTTCGACACATCACCGTTTTCATCAAACCGACCAAGAGTAACATCCTGAGAACTAACACCCAAACGATGCATTGCACCCGCTATACTATCCAAATAATTCTGCACTGTCTGCTCGCAGTCAATGAGGGTTTGACTCATCTCCTGTGATACTTTGCGTAACTGTTCTCGTAGTGATGGACCGCCGTTTCTTTCTACTGTCTCGCTCATTGGATTTTAACCTCCTCTCTATGCACACGTGTTAACCCGTTTTTAGTTACTGCTGTCATTGATGATTCGCCTCCCGTATTATCCCTTGTGGTGATTTGTATATTACCTGTTCCCTCTATACCAGAATATACTGCTCCATCTAATCCGCTAATAACTTGTACCCGAGGAAATGCCCGAGACAGCGCTGGCGCCGTACCTCTACGTTGCTGCGGCTCGTCACCGACCGTAAGAGCATCAAATCTTTTTTCCCGCACAAGCGGATGACATGAGTCTAGGATGATCGTGTCTATCTCCAGCATCTCTATCAGGCTACGCATACCTTTTTTATTGTACCATTTCCTATAATTGGGCGGTATTTTCTCGTCCGACGACATGAAAAAATGCTTCTCGGAGCCATGACCAAACAGGACAACTGTATCAAACGTATTACTATCAACACAGGCCTGTCGCAGCTTTTCTACGATACGAGATAGATCATCGGTATGGCTTACCTCAATAGCAAATGTATCAGCAGATTTTATATTTCTATACCCACTCGCAGCACCATTATGATCTCCTGTAACTCCCCTAATGATAATCGTCGCCGGTTTGCCAGATTCGGTATGTCCATCTTTGAGTAGCTCCAGCGTGCCTACCAAAGTCTCTAAGCTCCAATCGCCAAAATGGGTTATACCAAGTTCTTCATGCAATTTCTTGGCGTTAGTTTCTCCAATTTGGTAGATAGTATTGATAAGTTCAGAACAGCTATCCTCGTCCTCGTAGCCATTAATAAATACCTTGGGAGCAATATCCGGCCAGCGCCCCGCAAGATACTCCTCTATCAAATAGGACCGCCTACCGATGTCGGGCTCTGTCAGTACATTCTTATCACCGCCGTATATGCCTGCAGTGCTTTTTACAAAATAATCAATTATCTCGAGATCGAAGAACTCTCTTTCTATTTCATCTCCAGTAAATATTCGATTACGCAGCGACTCTGGAAAATCTTTTCGCTCCCTCGCATCTCGCGGCCAGCACTCTGGCGGAAAACCATGTGACCCTAGCCAGTCTACACACCCATTAAAATCATACCATTGTGCTTCCATACATCTGGCCACCTCGTTAATTATTGTATCTTTAAGGTCTTCGGTTATCTCCTTAGGTAGCACTCTCTCAGCATTCATTAGTTTAATGGCCAGTTCATGGGTATCATAGTTATTGTCAAAATAAGAACGTATTGAATCGACCATATCCCGCATCGTATGACGCAGACTATCAGTAAGTTTTGGCATATGCTCATAATGTTCGCTAAAAAATGCTGCTATATTGTTTTGTATCAAACATGACAAAGTTTCCTCGGCATAGCCAATGTCGTAATATCTATCGTCAATCCCTTCTGACTCTGGATTAAGCCGGCTATCGCTCGCAACTACTTCTCTTATATTGGGTATGAACTTTTCAATTTTCTCATACTCACAATACGTAAACGCGTTTATAATATCACTATTCCTATATCCCATGAGAAGGTTGGTATAGAAGCCACACTGCTCCTCGATCTCCTCAATTCTCTGCAATGTTTCATCATCAAATGTTTCTGCCATTTCTTCCGCACCACCAGAACTTTCACTATCAGTACCACTATCGTCTCTGTTAGCTTGACCATCGTTGCCGCGCGCCATAAGCCGCAACGCCAAATCACCCATAGTTCTTTTTATCCCACCCAAGATGCCCAGTTTTTCGACCTTTAGTTCTGGCCGGAGAGATTTCTCATCAACCTGGGACGGAGGCGTCCCCTCACTGGCAGTGCTAGTGTTAGTCGTGTTTGTTTCGGTCATTACTAGATCACATAGTAGCATAATATACCAATAATGTCAAAGCTGGCGCTGTCTTGCCCGTAGCTTATACCAGCGCTCTACTCCATGGAAATTATTTCCGCAGCTTCTTGATCACCGCCGCAAACCAGCGTGCGCTTGGCCGTACCGTCCGGGCCATGGTCTGCCGATCGACTGCCACCAGACCAAACTTTGGCCAGTATCCCTTGTCCCATTCAAAATTATCGAGCAGGCTCCAGTGTAAATAACCGATTAGCTTAATATCACGCTTCAGCGCCTCGTGCATCGCTTTGATCGTCTCGGTCAGCCACCACTGCCGCTGGCTATCAGTGCCATCTGCCAGCCCATTCTCAGTAATCATAATTGGCAATTGATAGCGCTCGGCCACATCCTCCAGTAGATACTGCAATTTATCCGGCTGCATATCCCAACCAAGATCACTGACCTTCAGATACGGATCATGTGCCCGATAGCCATAAATCCGCCGCGCAAAGTAATAATTGATCGCCAAGAAATCACTGTGCCGCCGCACTCGACGCAGCACCCATGTGTTCAGGAAATAATGTGCCACCCGCGCACTAGCACGACTGAGAATCGCGTCATCGCCAGGATAGCAATAGATCAGATGGTGCGCCATCGACACCTTCCATTTTTTGCGAGTACGCGTCAATTTATACACTTTTTTATGCGCCGTAACGAGGTTATAGAGCACGCGCAGCATATCACGCTTACGAGTTTTATTTGGCGGCCAATGCCCCTCGAGATAACTCTCGCCAGCATAGACAGTCGGCTCGTTAATCGTCACGATCCACTCGATGTCGCGCCCCAGCTCGCTCAAAACTTTCTCAACATAATACACAAAATATTTGATATTGCGCCGCTTTTCAAAGCCGCCCTTAGCTGCAAACCACTCTGGTAGTGTAAAATGAAACAGCGTCACCACCGGTGTAATGCCCATCTTTTTCAATGTCCGCAGATAGGTCCGATAGTGGGCGATCGCCGCCGCGTCCCACGCACCTTCCTGCGGCTCAATTCGTGCCCATTCGATACAGAACCGAAAGGCATTCATGTTGAGACTCTTGAGAATCGCAAAATCTTCCTCGTAGCGGTGATAATGATCGACACCCCGCCCCGATACGTAGTTGTCCGGCCTGGTCGCCTCTTTTTTGATGCGCGGCCAGCTGTCAATGTCACCAAATTGATGCGGCGCCTGCACGGACAGCCGCTTGGCATGCTCAAGCTCCCACGTCGTCCACTGATTCACCAGGCCGCCCTCGACCTGATGCGCCGACATCGCTACACCCCATAAAAACTTCTTTGGAAACACGATGCGTTCAGATTGCTTCGTTGTCATCAAAGTATATTATACCAAGTTATTGGCCAAACTGCCAGCCTGGGGCTACTGCACCACATTCTCCCCAAAATGTTTCTGCAGCCGCATCTTAATTGAACCTTCGTGGCGGCCAAGTTTTTGGCTAAGTTGCTGGATGGTCGCACCCTGCAGGAACTCCTGTTTGAGAATGTCGTCGTCGGCTTTTTCCCACGGCATATAGGCCTTCGGATGCGTTTCACGCATTTTGGCAATTTTTTGCTGCCAGCTGGTAGACTGAGATTTCCTGCCGGATTTTTTCGGCGCTGGCTGTTTTCGCTTCATTTCCTCCAGCATCGGACGATAGTGCTTGGTCGCTTCACTACTTGCCCGCTGCAGCACCTTGTCAATCGCCAATGCATCTGGTGAGATTTCCAGCGCCTTGCGATTAATTCCATATAGATACAGATTATCAAGATCGCGCACCCGGCTCAGCGCCACATAACCCATGCCTTCAACAAACGCCTTTCTCAGGTCAATTTTTGCCGCGTCCAGCGTCATGCCTTGGCTTTTATGCACGGTGATAGCCCACGCCAGGCGCAGTGGCACTTGGGAAATACTGGCGCGCCTACGCTCACCGTCACGCAGCTCCCACACATCCGGCACCATGGTTACCTGTCGGCCGTCACGAAACTCTACGATCGGGTAGTCCGTCAGCGGCTCAAAATCCACCACTGTACCGATGCTACCATTGGCGTACAATTTCTGCGGCGAATTTTTCACGGCCATCACCAACGCACCCGGTTTCAACACGAGTTCGCTCGGCGCCAGCACCGACCGCTGCAGACTCTCGACATACACCTTCGAGCCAGTCGTCGTCTGCTGATACCTTCGCTCCTCGCCCACCAGCTCTGCCAGCTTCTGGCTGTTGATAGCGTCAACATCAACATTGACGGTATGTAGCTCGGTGATGTCACCATCAGGCAATTCGACCTCTGCTCGCGCTAGCAAGGTCTCGGCGTGATGCCGCCTAATATTATCATTTCTCAGCGCCGTCAAAATCTCCAGCAGCTGCTCGTCATTTTGCCGGTATTGCCGCTCCAGATACAGCACCGCCGGCTGTAACTCCTGCCACGCTTCCGAATACACCACGAAGCCACCGCCCTGCTCGCCCGGACGATTGATTGGCGGCAATTGGAAAAAATCACCGCTCATCACCAGCTGCACGCCACCAAATGGCCGGTCGTTTTCCCTGACACCGCGCAGCACCTGATCAACCATGTCCAGCCGAAAATCATGCAGCATGGAAATCTCATCAATTACCAACACATCAGTCTTGGTAATCACCTCACGCCGCGTTTTTGACAGCCGATCAAAAAAGTTGTTCGCCAAGTGATCACTGACGCCAATGCCGCTCCAACTGTGAATGGTATTGCCACCCAAATGCGTCGCCGCCAAGCCCGTCGTCGCTGTTACCGACACCTTTTTACCCTGGTCACGCGCCTGTGCAATAAACGTGTTCAGCAGGTGTGTTTTGCCGGTACCCGCCGCGCCCGTCAGCAGCGCCGACCGACCGCTCATCAAAATCGCCAGCGCTAATTCCTGGTCCATACCTAACCTCGCGGCGGTTCGCCTTCTGGCTCACCCAGCAGTTTTTTCGACTTAATCTCGTAGCGCTTGCCAGTAATTTTACTCTCGATGTAGTCCTCATTGATCAAGTTCACAAACATATCCAGATCATTACCATCCATAATGATAATCGCGCCGTTATCATCACTCATCAGCTCCAGCTGCATCTCATCAGCATAATCCAGTACCTGCTCTTGTTTGACCTCGCCGATCTCCAATTTCTGCAGTTTATTGATGGTCTTTTTGCGCTCCTTGACCAGCGCATTTAGATCCAAGCCCTCTGGAAAACTCAATTTGTATTCCTTTTCGATCTCCGCCACCTTCTTATCGGCAATCACTTGCTTCTTGTATTCATAGCCAAACATCCGCTCAAACTTGCCTGGATTAAAGGCAAATATATCCTGACCGATGATCAGCACCTGGTTATCGTCTGGCACCTTAAACCCGACTTCCGCCTTAAACGCGCCAAACTTGCCGTCAGAAAACTCCCACGCCAGCGCGCTTTTCAGCGTCTGCCCCTGCTGAATTAATTTGGCGGTGTAAAAGATTTTTTCTGGATCATTTGGGTCAGTAAACCGCGCTATCACGCCCTTCATCCGCTTGAACTCATGCTCGGTTTCCGAGAATTCCACGATGTCATCACGCTCGTGTTCGATCAAATGAATCAAGGTTTCCGCTCGGCCAACCTTGGCGAGGTCTGCTCGCAATAGCACGTTATCTTCCGCTTCGCTCAGCTCATAGTCGCGCACACTGAGGCCGGTACCCGCCCCCAAATTAACTTGATTGATATAATCAAACAAAAATAGCGGCCGCAGCTGCTGCTCAACATCGCCTTTCAAAGGCATAACATACGGCGTATAATTTTTATTAAATAAGAACAGCTCTATCTGTAAATCGTTCTTCTTCGCATCAGTTTGATTGGCCCACAAAAAAATATCAGTCGTTTCCCTCACTTCTTCCATGAGGGTAATTATAGCAATTTTTGTCAGATGTCGCCAGCTGCTATTTAGTTAATCGCTCGCCTTCACGCGCTCGGTTGGCCCACTCATCCGCCAGCTCATTGCCCTCGTCGCCCTCGTGGCCACGCACCCAGCGGAGTTCCGCCTGCGACTGCACATATAACTCGTATAATTCCTGTACGATATCCAAGTTCTTAATCTCGCCACCCTTCTTTGTCCAGCCGCGCTGCCTCCAGCCTGGCGCCCACTTGGTCACCACATTGATCCAAAATTCGCTATCAGTATAAATCACACATGGCGCGCCGTCAGCGTCCCGAAGCGCCGTAATCAGCGCCTTGCCTTCCATGCGAATATTCGTCGTCTCGCCGTTCTCCGAACCCAAAATCCACGGCTGAAGATCCTTGATCACCGCGAAGCCGCCCGGGCCGGGATTGGGGCTAGTCGAACCGTCAGTGTAGTAAATTGTCATATTCTGATTATACATAGTTTGCCGAGACTAGGCGAGCTCATGACACAAGAAATGATATAAATCCTCCAGCAACGCATCACGCGCCGGAGTTGAACGCTCATTTACTTCCAGATCATGGCTGGCATAGTCGCGCCGCTGGTGGATCTGCTTGAGCAGCTGAGACATCGTTTGAGCAATGGCATGTTTATCTTCATCAGAGACTGGGCGCTGCCGCTCCAGCTGACGAATATATTTATAAATAATATGCGCCACCTCTCCCGTCCGCGATCGCCGACGCTCATCCTCGGTGACAAACTGCACTTCGACCGGCACGCCCTTGTCTAGCCCTGGATAATCCATCAGGAAAGTCGTCTTGGAAACCTGATATTTCTGACCGCGCTGCTGCACACTTTCAGCATCCTGGACCATAAACTCGCAGCGCTCTGTATCAAACCCGCGTTGCTCCATCTCCCGGCGAACGGTAGTAACATAATCCACCGTACCATGGACACAAATGGCACTGGATTTACTGGCGGCCTTTTTCAGCTGAAACGCTGGGTTCATATCAATTCGCCGCTGCAAAAACTCCACAAAATCACGTGCCTGAGCTTTCACATTCTTTGATATAACGGTCAAGCCCAGTACGTCCATCGGTGTATACTCTGGTTTGTCGTTCTGGTGCGCTTCATGCACCTTGGCTGCCCACGACCCCACAGTTTTCAGGCGATATTTTCCATAGACCGCCTTACCGTTTTGCGCTACAAAATCTCCGATGTGAACTGACCGATTGTGACACGATGCTTCACTGCGCAAACCAACCACTGCTTCGGTCTCGACTTGTTCAGTACCAAAAATTGTATTAACTAAATTACGGACACCAACGTGGCGAGTTTTTTCATACTGCTCGCGGATCTCCTCGATGAGCTTACGCTTGCCCTGCCCCTCCAGCCGAATGATATGCGCCTGTGAACGCAGGCTTGCCGCCAGCCCGTCAAATCCCATCACTTCACACAGCGGCGCATAGAATGACTCCGCCTCCAAGACATCCTGCAGTTTGGCAGACTCACGCGATGATGACGGATAGCACATATTGTCGAGTAGCTCACAGGCCTTGATGATCACCGCCTCGATATTGGTTTTATCGAGGAATTCAGCCATCTGCTCCACATCAACAAATGGCTCGATCTGCCGCCATGCCTCAGCCGGTACCGATTCTTGATAATGATCAGTTATAATCTCTCTGATATCTTCAGGGATAGTAGTGGCCACCCGCACTCGGTGATGAGCAGAGGCCTTCTCTGTTGCAATAAAATCTGCTAATAGCCCCGCTACATACGAAGCCTGCTCGCACGTTATCTCAATCTTAGGATTCGTAAATACATCGGCCAGAGCCAAGCCGGCAGCCTGTCGACGCTCCGGCGTGCACTTCTGGCTATCTCTGTTATGAAAACGGTCAGCCACGTCATGCAGCAGCACGGCATAAAGCGCTTCGGGCGGTAGTTTCAAGCCGGCAAACTCCTCCACCAGTTTCATCGTTCGCTCAGCATGCGCCACCAGATCCTTTCGTTCATTCACGCCTTCGCCTTGAAAATACCCCTCAAGCGCCAACTGAAAAGGAAATTCAAGAGATGGACGTTCGAGGTCTATCGTTTTTTCAAATTTTTGCGGTGTGCTTGGCTCTGGCTGCTCACTGCGCGAAAAACATAATTCACTCATAATTCAGTTCGTTGTCAAACTGAGCTATTATAACAGATGAGTTAAATTTAGTCAATAAAGTACGCGCCGGCATCCGGATACGCATTGTACTGTTTCAGCGACATACTCTGGCAATACGCCCCGGCGTCAAAGATCACCAGTTTATCGCCAATCTCCGCCCGGGCTAGCCACCGCGATTCGAGATTTTCTGGATTACTAGGCGCTGGCGTCAAGATATCGCCCGTCTCACAGCAATGCCCCACCACGATGTACTCTCGCTGCTCCTCGCGACCCGACAATACCACCATCTCGTGCTGCGCGCCATACATCCCTGGCCGGGTGATGTCATTCATGCCAGTATCGAGGCGCAAAAACGTATGGCCATCCGCCCCGGTATCAACAATGTCCACCACCTCCGCCACCAACACACCAGCGTGCGCCACCAGCCAGGTTCCCGGTTCAATCTCTAGATGTAGTCGCCGCCCAGTCTCCTCGGCGAACTGAGATAGTTTCTGAGAAAACACCTCGCAAATTGCCGCCAGATCCGCCTCTTGCTCATCACCGAACCGATGCACCTTAAAGCCGCCGCCAATATCCAGAGTGGTCACCTCCGGCAGCCGCTCAACAAGCGCCAGCGCCGCATCCATCGCCTCGCCCCACAACCGCGGATCAGCACCCGAGCCAATGTGAATATGCAGCCGATCAATCGTTACGTCATGACGCCTCGCTAGCTCCAGTGCCTGCTCGGTATACGCGTGCCACAGCCCAAAACTAGAATTAACCCCACCGGTCATCGTCCGGCTATTGTGCCCCGAACCCATGCCAGAATTGAGCCGCAGGCCGACCGTATTTGGGCGGTATGGACTGGCCGCAAACAGCTCCAATTGACGAAGCGACGTCGCCACGTAACGTACGCCAGCCTGGAGCAGTTCATCGAGGTTGTGCGCCGGCTGCTGGCTAGAGAGGCTGATCGTTGAGCCGCTCACCCCTTGCTTGAGTAATAGCGCCGCCTCGTAGCTTGAGCTAGCGTCAAACTGCAGCCCCAACTCATCAAACAGCCGTATAATTTCGGGGTGCGAATTCGCCTTGGCCGCGTAACGCACCGTCAAGCCAAACGGCACCTGGCACACCAGCGCCTGCTGAGCCCGTTCCTTCAACATCCGCCTTGAATATACAAAACTCGGCGTATCAAGCACTTCGGGCAGTTGATCAATTGGAAAGTTCATCATTGCCAATTATACCAGGAATCTGGCTCAATGCTGTTGCTACTGGCCACGCTGGATGTTCTGGCGCCACAATGCCGTTATATTCTGCCGTTTGAATAAATCGCACAGTATCAGGCAGATCACTGCCAATTGGCTTATCATCAACCATCCATACCTCACCAGTGAGGCGCTGCTCGCGGAAATAATCACCTTTCGGCTGCAAGGTGGTGATAATCTCCACCTCCTTAAGCGACGGGCACAACGCCGCCTTGAACCGCTGGTAATTCGCTGGCCCATAGGTCAAGACATGCACCGTTCCGCGCTGCCTGGCCCAGGCTACCACCTTGGCCACCCCGTCGTATTCCATTCGCCCATCAGCCAGCGCCGACTGAAGCAGGAACGAGAACGTCTCCTCATCATCAAGTCCCGCCGCCCGCACATGCGCCACGAAATCATAATAGTATGCTTTCTCGGTGCGCACATGAAAGTTGGTCCGCCGCGCCAGCTCTGCCTCGCTGTCAATACCAAACTGCCGCCCAAGCAACCCCCACTCCGCCTCGTCCAGCTCACTCGTCCGAAACAGGGTGCGATCAAGATCAAGAACCAACTTCAGGCTCATGAAAAGTAAATCCTCATGAGTTCTCGCGCGATTTTATCGCTGTCGTGACGGATCAGACTACGCAGCGCCGCCAGCGGATCGGCCTTTTTATTATGTTGGCGAACGCCATTAGCGATCAGGTGCTTACCCGAGGCGTGGTAATGCTTTTTCTTGAGCTCCTCCTCATCCCATTCAACCAAATATTCACCGTTGTGCGCGTATTTATCAAGCAGCTCCTGTGGCGGACGATAATTATTATACAGCACATAATCCATGCTCACCCCAGCGAACCGCTCAATCTCATCGACGAAGTCCGCCACCGTAAAGCCGTCAGTCTGCGTCGGCTTGGTCACCAGATTACAGACATAGACCTTCTTGGCCTTGGTCTCGGCTAAAGCCCGCGTCACACCGCGCACTAGTAGCGCTGGCGCCAAACTACCATACAATAACCCTGGCGCTACCACCACGAGATCAGCATCCAGAATCGCTTGCCGAGCATGCGGATTAATCGTTGCTGGCGGGCTGAGTTCCAGCCATGGCCGCTCATCGCCTGGAATATTCGTCACCTCAATAGCATGCTCGCCCTCGACGACTGTGCCGTCACGCAGCCGCAGCGATAACTTGGTATCGTCCAGCGTGATCGGAAACACCCGCCCATTGACGCCGAGCACCTCGCTGGCCGTCTCGACCGCTTGCGAAAAACTCCCCGTCATCTTTTCCAGCGCCGCCATGAACAAATTACCAAACGCGTGTCCCTTCATACTGCCCTCGTCAAACCGGTAATTGAACAGGTCGCGCACCTTTGGCGAACTACTCAGCGCCACCAGACATTGCCGCACATCACCCGCCGGCAGCACACCCAGCTCATCGCGTAGCATGCCCGTCGAGCCACCATCGTCAACCATGTTAACCAGTGCCGTGATGCTGTGGGTATATTTTTTCAGACCCGACAGCAGCGTGAAACTACCAGTTCCGCCGCCAATTACTACAATTTTTACTCCGAAATATTCTCTACTCAATTCGTATGTCATGCCCGCATTATAGCACTTCAGCGAGGTTAGACCAACGTGCCCTTTGGTAGCGGCCATTCGAGGAATGTCTGGTACTGTGTGTTAACGGCGGTCAATATATGCTCAGCCACCTTGGCCGGGTCGTTGAAAAAGGCATAATCATCCGGCCGACGCCCTTGCCAAAACGGCGTTTTCATCGCCCCGGGCAAGAATAGCGCTACGCGAATCGGTAAATGCTGCTCGTCTGCCTGCAGAGCCAAGCTACGGGCCAGCCCCGCCTGAGCGTGCTTGGTCGCTACATACACCGCCTCGTCCCCGCGAGCTTTGATGCTGCTGGTCGAGCCGATTACCGTTAGTGTAGAGCGTATCCGCTGCTGCGCCATCCTATGCCACGCCCACTGTACCAACGGCAACGGACCAGCGAAATTAACCTCCGCCATCGAGCGCGCATCAGGCTGATCCTCGAAATTACCGCGCCAGCCATAGCCTGCCGCCCAGACAAATTGTTCAATAGCATCTCCGCCCAGAATCTGCTCGATCCGCGCCGGCGCTGCCTCCACTTGCTCGGGATAGTACACGTCCAACGGAAAGCCCTCGCCGTGCTCTCGAGCATTATGCGTCTTCCCCAGCGCCAACACGCGCTTACCATTTTCTTTGAGCTGCCGCGCCATTTCCAGTCCAAGCCCACTTGTCCCACCAAGAATAATATGCATGTGGTTATTATAGCAGGAGGAGTGATGGACTGTAAAATGCCAAGCGTAGTCACCTCAGTTAAGATAATTGAGTGTCTTTACTGCGCCCTCAACTTCTTCATCAGGATCTCCACTGAATCGACACACACTTCTGTACCATTCAACGTGCCAGTCTGGCGGATCTTTGACATATCCGAAAACACTAGTCACCACCAGATTCTCCCGGCAGACCAAACACTTGATCACGCTGATGCACCGGCTCACTGAGAACAACACCCTTAGCCGCCAGCGCAGCCAGCAACCCTTCTTTATCTCGCAATCTAACTTTTATCTCAATTTCTCTCATATATGAATGATACCATGTTTAGGACACGCGCATCTGCGAATGACGCTTCAGCCAATCAGCAATCGCATCAATATCGAGATGATCGGTCGCGACGCGGACAGCAAAGTCCTCTATGTCTCCGCACCACACCATGAAGTGGCTAATCACCGTCTTTTTGGACAAGATCCTTGTAGAAGTCGAGCAGCCCATGAGTGCCGAAGGGCTCACCTACGCAGTCGTGGAGCATGTTCCATGAGATGAAGCGCAGCGTGTCGGCCTTTCTCCGGTTGAAGAGCCCGAGGACTCCGATGAGGGGTGACAGGATGGCGGGCGACACGGTTGTGACGCGTGTAGGCCGTTGAAGAGCCTGGAAAGCGCACTCAGCGAGCCCTTTCCAGGTGAAGACCTCGGGGCCTCCCACGTTCCATGCGCCCTCCTCGCCGTCGGTCAAGCGGTCGATGCAGAACTTCGCGAGGTCGGCGCCGTGAATGGGATTGATCCTGGTTTCCGGGCGGAAGAGGAAGACGCGACCCTTTCTGGCCATCTGAAGAATCTGGGTCATGTCGGAGAAGTACCCGGGGGGATTGATGATCTGACTCGATATCCGGGAGGCAGCCAGTTCTTGGGCGAAAGCGGTCTTTGCCCGGGTCAGCTGTGCCGGGCACTGATCGCCTCCGATGACGTTGACGAAGCAGAAATGTGTGACGCCGTGTTTCTCCGCGGAGCGAAGGATGGCGAGATTGGCCCGGTGGTCAATGTCCCAGGGATTGGCCTTCTGCCTGGTGACCCCCAAGGTGGATATGACGTCGTCGACTCCTTTCGCGACATCTGCGATGAAGGTGGGATTCGTGACCTCCCCGACAGCCCAGTCGTCGACGAGGCCATCCAGTGAGGGGGAATCCCAGGGGCCTGGAGAGACGGCCCGCTCGCGACTGCGGGTGATCGCGCGCACCTTGTGGCCACGGCGGTGCAGCTCGGCGACGACGAAGCGTCCGAGGTAGCCTGTGGCCCCGGCGACGAGGGTTGTTTTACGCTTTGTTATTTTGCCTCTCCCTTTTGAAATTAACAACCAATTGTATACACATAATACCATACCCGAGGCCATTAATCACGCACCGGCCCGACAATATCCGTATTGCCAAAGTAAAAATCAGTCAACACCCGACGCCATGGCGTATTAGTTGCCGCAGCATATATCATTTTGCCAATATCGCCATGGCAAGCCAACAACACCGTTTGATCTGGATGTTGACACGCCATGAAATCAAGCACCCGCTGGCCGCGAGCCAATAACTCAGGAAAAGTCTCAGCGCCGTCAGGATGCAAAA
>ERZ773069.1380-NODE-1380-length-14163-cov-4.852070_pt1 | contig 14163 bp, 19 predicted proteins | sample MGYA00580619_ERZ773069 | MGnify/ENA primary metagenome ERZ773069 (study PRJEB29015, sample SAMEA2738007) | human oral metagenome | biome: human oral; feature: human-associated habitat; material: dental | place: China | collected 2108 ...
GTGGAATTTATGATGATAGATTTTTAGTGAAGCCTGTTAAATCTGCAATAGCATATATGCCAATTGCAAAATATGAGTTGCCGTATGATGGAGCAAAGGAAATGTTATTGGTAGATGATGTTGACAACAAAGAATTTTTAACCGGCTTATTCAATTCAATGTATGATGAGTTACCTGCACCAAAACCAAAGAAATAATCGAATTTGAGGAGACTTAAAATGCTTGAGATAAAAGAAACAATGATTGAGAATATCAAATGTGTTCAGCAGCTCTGGGCTGATGGGGATGTCATGAAGTTCGTCGGTTTTCCGGACGGCTTACATCAAACGGATGAAGGAATGCAAAATTGGTTTCGGTGGATTAAATCGAACAGACCGACTTTAAACCACTATTCAATTTTCGAAGACGGGAAATACTGCGGAGAAGCGTTCTATGAAATCGACGCAGAGCATCGAAGCGCCGCTCTGGACATAAAATTGTTTGGATTTGCACGGGGATGTGGAATTGCAACGGCCGGGCTCTCCCATGCGATCAAAGAAGCGTTTCTAAACGGTGCAGAGATTGTATGGGTTGATCCGAATCCGGAAAACATGAAAGCAATCGAGTTGTATGAGAGGCTTGGCTTTCAGCAGAAAGACTTTCCGGAGTACCTGATTTCTGAGAATGAGGAGAAAACCTCAATCTATATGGAACTTCGCAAAAACTGATTCCATACGCAAATTCCAGTTTGTGGAGGTAAACCTTTTTAATGATAACCTTATGTTATTGTTAAAAAGTATGTGGATATGTTTTTCATGACCGCGCATGTTGAGTCGGTATCACTGCTTCTGCGAGCTAATTCATAAGTAAAGTAAATTTATAATGGTTATTTTTAAAGGAGGATATTTATGTTAGGAGCAATAGTAGGAGATGTTGTTGGTTCTGTTTATGAATGGAACAATATTAAAACGAAGGATTTTCCATTGTTTAGGGACAATTGTTTTTTCACAGATGATACGGTAATGACCTGTGCTGTGGCGGAAGCCATCATGAATGGTGGACAGAAGGATGACTTCATTGATGCCATGAAGAAGTACGGCAGAATGTATCCAAACGCGGATTACGGTGCCAGGTTTAACCGGTGGCTTATGACTGACAACCGTGAGCCTTACAATAGTTTTGGGAATGGTTCTGCGATGCGAGTTTCTCCGTGCGCTTGGGTGATGGAGGCTGCAACAAGCGAGTTGCCGTCCGAGGGAAAACGTCTGGCGCAACTTTCTGCAGAGGTGACGCATAACCATCCAGAAGGAATCAAAGGCGCAATGGCAACAGCGGATGCGATTTTTATGTGCCGTTATTTCTGCGGTGGTGATGGTAGCGAGAACCCTGCGGAAATCAAAAGACGTGTTAAGGAACATATCGAGAGAAAGTATGGATATGACCTTTCTAAAACGCTGGATGAAATTCGTCCAACATATCGATTCAATGAAACGTGTCAGGATACCGTTCCTCAGGCGATCGTTGCCTTTCTGGAGAGTACAGATTTTGAAGATGCGATTCGAAATGCGATTTCTCTTGGTGGGGACAGCGACACTCTTGCTGCCATCACAGGAAGTATCGCAGAGGCAGCTTATGGGATTCCGGATTGGATTCAGGATAAGGTTTATACCTATTTAGATGAGCCTTTAAAAGAGGTGCTCAGACGATGGGAAGAATTCGTTGTAATCAAATAATCGTATATATAGCCGTATGACCACACTTTGAGAGGGCATGCGAATTGATGTTACTGCCGTAGATTTGAAGGATGGAGGGGATAGTTTGGCGGAAAATAGACCTAGTTTTAAAGAAATCAAATCATTTGAAGATTTTAACCAATACTATTGGTATCGAGAAGAACTTTCCCAAATTTGTAAGTCTCTTGGATTAGAGTATAGAGGGACGAAGAAAGAATTGGTTTATATAATTGAACAATATTTTCAGGGAAATAAAATAGAGAAATCTGTGAGGAAAGGTCTCAAAACTCAATCCGAAGTAATCACTTTAGAGACTCCGCTCCTGAACTGTGGTTTTTCTTTTAACCAGAAGTTTAGAGATTATTTTTCAGCGGTAACAGGGGTTAGTCCGTTTAAATTCAATGCGGATATGGCAACTGCTTGGCGAAAAGTAAAAAGGGATAATGATCTAAAATTTACGATTCAAGATATGATTAAAATTTATTATGGCGAGTCCGATTACGCGAAGTATGATCATTCGGCTTGTCAGTGGAATCAATTTTTAAAAGACTTTTGTTCAGATGAAAGTAGCCATCAGTATGCGAACAAGTTAACCGTTGCCTCTATTCTTTGGAGGGAAGTTCGAGATTCAAAGAATGAAAAAGTTTATTCCAAACAGCTTCTGAAAGAATATAAAAACAAAATAGAGGCGTATCATAAATAAACATCTTCTGTTTTTCTGTCTGATACGTTGTTTAGAAAACTCTATGTACCTTTAAAAGGATTATAGAGAGGGTCGTCATGCAGACAGGTCTATTGGATGTACATTGTGAGTGCTTGTTTCGTGTGATTAAAGGTATCGTAATAATGTTTAGAATGAAAAAGTTTAGGAGGGTCATCGATGGTTATATTGGAATTGTATCAAGGTGATTATAAAAAAGATTTGGTCGCGTTTGATTCTTTAGAAGAAGGAAGAGCTTTTGTCACTCAAATCCCTGGATATACTTTAGAAAAAGAAGATGAGTTTGAAATGGAATCTTTTAATCCTGTACACTTACCGGATTATATGGAGATTGTCTATAATGGAAACATTGTACCCTTGTCTAAATGGATGTTCGACCCTGAGGAAATTGTGATCATTGTTTGGAAGGAAATTTCAAATCTATCCGAACAAAACGATAAAATGATCGAAGGCTACTCACTAATCGATGCGTATGTCATTAACAACGATGAAGTGAAAGCCTATGTTGAAGCAAGAGAAGCAAACTTCCGCAAGGCAAAAGCTTTCTTAGAAAGCAAAGGGTATGTGGTGGATAGAAGTTATTTCGGAAGTGAAGATGGCGAAGCGATTCTCTACAGAAAACGAGGTACCGAAGATTGGCACTTCTTATGCCACTTAGACCCACTGTTTGTAAAGGTTGAGGATGTAGAGGGATATGTGGAAGAAGAAATTCAATCGTTTAACTAATGGCCGTTGCGAAGGCATGGCGTAGTTGTACGAGTTGAAAATAAAGGAGCACGATTCGTGAAAGCATTAATTGTTTTAGATTGCCAAAAAGGGATGTTAGCTAGAGGGGATTTTGACCTGCTTAGAGAGAATATTTTGAAGTTACAAGAGATGTTTAAAGCGAGCGGGGATCTCATTATTCATACGCGTCATATTGATGCGAATAAGGAGAGTATTATTTACAATGGTGATGAACGAGGAGCACTCGATGAAGAGCTTTCTGCGAATGCGGATTTTATTGTAGAAAAAGACTCGCCAAATATTTTTCAGAGCGAAGAGTTGAAGGCGATTCTTGCGAACCATCCGGTAGATGAAGTGGTGATTACGGGACTGAACGCGGAATATTGCTGCTTATTTTCTGCCATTATCGCGTCAGACAGAGGCTATAAGGTGACTTATATTGAAGATGCAACGGGAAGTGTTAATGACGGCGACACTTATGAAATGCCAGGGCTCGACCTTGTTGACTTCGTTGGCTGTGTCTTGGATTGGTCTGGGCAAGTCGAGGTCCTATACTTCGATGAGTTCAAAGAGAGAGGGTAACAGTCGATTTGTGGTCCAGAAAGAGTTGATGAAGGGGCTATAGATGGATTCGAAATCAGAAGCAGGCAAAGTAAAATTATTAAGTAAAAATACAGAGGAGAAAGACTATGGGTGAAATTATAAAAATTGGAAATAATAGTGATCTTGAGAAAGTTAATGATGAAGTAGAATTGGTGGAGTTAACGGAAGGATTACTGCAAGAAGCAAGAGCGACTATTGAAAAAAATAAAGTTTTGAGTGTGCCTATATCAGGGTTAGCGACACTTGGGACGGGAGTTGCTACATTGTTACCAGCGCTTAATAAACTAACAGGTTCTAATGAAACATTTTATCGATTAGCAAACGCTGCTGTGGGAGATTCTTTAAAACTTGCAAAAAATGGTAATTTTTGGGGAGCTTTCCACACAGCAACTGGTGGCTCAAAATTTGCGCAACTTCAAGCAGTGTCACCTCTTACAACTTCTGCACAGCAAGCTGCCGCTGCAATTAACCCAGCTACTTTGATGATGGCGGTTGCGTTATTTTCGATTGAAAAAGAACTAAAACAGATTTCTGAAACAGGAAGGCAAATTTTACAATTTTTAGAAGTAGAAAAAGAAGCGGAAATCGAAGCTGACGTTGAAATTCTTATGAATATTATTTCTAAATATAAAATGAACTGGGACAATAAACACTTTGTATCTAGTAATCATAAATTAGTTTTAGATATTCAAAGAACTGCAAGAAAAAATATGAATGCCTATCAAAAGAAGGTAGATGAAGTTCTAAAATCTAAACAATTTATTGTAGCTCAGAATAAGGTGAATTCAATTTTGGCTGATTTAGAGAAAAAGTTTCAATATTATCGATTATCCTTATATACATTTTCATTGGCTTCAATGATGGAAATCATGTTAAGTGGGAATTTTAAAGAAGAGTATGTTACAGGAATTAAAGAGGATATAAAATTAATGTCGGATACCTACAAAGAATTATTTGATGAATGTTCATTCAAATTGGAAAAAATGGGTAAATCTGCACTTGAAGCAAATATCGTAAAGGGATTAGGAACTGCCGGAAAAGCAATGGGTAAATTAATTGGAAGCATTCCAATAGTAAAAGATGGTTCAGTAGATGAATTTTTACTAGATAAAGGAGACAATTTACAAAAGAATGCCCAGAATATGGAACAAAAAGCTGTAAAAACTTTTGAAACAATAGGAGATCCAGGTACTAAAGTGTTTGTGGAAAAAATGGAAGATATTGTTCAAATTTATAATTATACAGAACAAATTTGTTTTGATAACGAAAAAATTTACTTATTAGCTTAAAATAATTAATTATAAACAAAAAAAGAGTGATTTAGAGCTCTTAATTTATGATTTATCCCTTAAAAATGGATGTGATTTAAGGGATAATGACAAAGTATCGATGTTTAATTTTTAAACGAAAAGAAATCGGAGCTTCGTAAAAGGGGCTCCGGTATTTTTGGTTCTAGATGGAAAGTAAGCTTGACATTCTGTAGAAAAATAATTATATTGTATGTAAAGTAAACTTTCCATCTAGAAAGGTGATTGAATGTGAAGAATAGACTGGAAGAAATTCGAAAAGCAAAGGGAATCACGCAAGAAGAGCTCGCGAATGCCCTTGAAGTTTCAAGGCAAACAGTGGGGTCTTTAGAAAACGGAAGATACAATCCGTCCATCATCTTGGCATTTAAAATAGCGAGATTCTTCAACGTATCGATTGAAGAGGTTTTTATTTACGAGGAGGATCAAAAATGAAGAAAAATAACATTTGGTATTTAGGATATGTAATCGGACTTTGTAGTTTGATTCTATCGTGGACTTTTAATTTGAATGGAGCTATCAAAGTGCTGTTGACTTTTGTTTTTGCCATCAGCGTATCTGTTTCATATGTGCAACTCACTCACCTTAGACTATTGGCAAAGGACCGTGATTACAAAATTAGTATGAATGATGAACGAAATGAAAAAATCAGAGATAAAGTAAATGCAACGATGGCATCTGTACTTATGCTCCTAATAGGAATTATTGCAGTTATCTGTATTGAAGTAGAGGCGTACTTACCTGCAACGTTGTTAACTATTTCGCTAGCGTGCTCTCCTATTCTTATGTTTTTTATCAGTAAGTATTATGAGAATAAATATTAAAACTTGTTATCAAATATTCTTCCATAAGCCATTGAAGCAACAACGGGAACATGAGATAATGGGCTAAGACAGTCATTTTGATTAAAGATATAAACAATTTTGTAACCGCAACTAAAGATAAGTTGCGACTTTGGAGGGACGATATGGATTACCAATCAGTACGAAAAAAATACACACTTTATACTAGAGGCGCAGGAATTGTAGCAATGGTTCTGATTCTTTGCGTGGCAGTGGTAATAAGCGATACGCTTCTTCAAACGGTGGGGGTCCTAGTGGTCTTCGCAGGATTATTGCTGGGGATCCAACTGATTAATAAATGGTATTTAGGCAATGTAGCGAAACTACTTCACGTGGATTTGGATTTAGCATCGTGGAAACAATATATCGAATTCAATAAAACGGCCAAAAGAGCGGCCCTTCAGATAGATGCAAAAACGACAGAAGTCTCTTACGCCTACATGACAGGAGATTTTGAAACAGCGGTTCAGAAGGCCAAAGAAGCCTTGGAATTGGACGGTCTTAAACCACAATTTAAGGATATTTTGGAAAGCTATCTGATTCGTTCGGTCGTTTTGAGCCAGCCGGAGTTGATCCGAGAAGAACTGGATGTAATGCTTAACGAATTGACGATTACAGAACCGATATTGGCCAAGAAAACCGAACAAGTAAGTGAGGCTCTCTATGACTTAACCATCGCGCGTGAGAGTAACGACTACTTCGACACCTTGACGAATGAATTCAAGTATCCACAGTTAGAAATCATCTACTACCAAGCATTGAATGCCACCATTAAAGGCGATACGGCTCGCGCAAACGAATTACTAAGCAAGCTCGTTCATGAAGATGAAGAGTTGTATGTGGTGAGAATGGCAAAGGTTCTATTGAATGGGACAGTTGAAAGATAGAAGAGCCATAATTACAAATTGTTTTGTAAAAAGATAAATAAGTTTTTAGAATAATGGAGATAGAGGATGCAAATTAAAAAATTAGATAGAATCATGGGATTGTTTTTTGCTTTTTCAACAGTAGTATTGATTTATATGTTTTTTACAAATCGAGATTTTTTTACATGGGCTTTTTCAAGACACCAAAATATTCTCAGTTGGTATATCAGACCATTATTTATAATCCCAATTGTTATTGGTGCTTATAAACAATCTTTTTCGATTTTGTTTATGTCGATTTTTTGCTTATTCACGAGTATGTTTTGGTTTCCAAAACCGGAAGCGGTGAATGAACAGGTTCATTTATTCTTAGAGTTCGAGAAGAACTATTTAACGAGTGGTTGGACAACTGAGAAAATAGTCGTTTGTACATTGATTCTATTATTCTTTATTTTTATGATTTACACTACTTGGAACCGAAAATGGGGACAATTATTATGGGTTGTAATCGCTGGAGCTGTACTAAAGGTCGTCCATAGTATCCTATCTAGTGGAGAAAATGGAATGGCACTCGTTAAACCAGCAGCTACTGGGTTAGTGATTTGTATAGTGATTATCGTCTTTATTAAGAATAAAAAAGAGAAAAAATAGTCGCTTCAACAAAGAAAAGTGCGAAAGTTCATAGTGACGAATAGAGTACACCTTATCAGTAGGATAAGGTGTTATTTTTATGCGGAATCCGCAAGTATAAGAATTGTGCTATAATGGTTGTATTCATTTTTTCAGAAAGAAGTGATGATCATGGATTTTCGAGTAATAGGAGATACTTATAGATATGGCGTTAGAGTATCGGCCATTGTTGTGAAGGATGGCAAGTTGCTCACTTATAAAGTAGAAGATCAAAATCACTTAGTAGGCGGAGCAATATTAGTAGGTGAAGCAAGCCGTAAAGCTGTAGCTAGAGAAGTGAAAGAGGAACTAGGTGTCGATTGTGAAGTCGAAGAGTTGATGTTTGTTGTGGAAAATCGATTTGATTATAAAGGCGAACTCCATCATATGATTGAATTTCATTATAAAGTGACTCTTCTAGGGGAGGTTCCATCTCATACGTTGGATGAAGGAAAATATGAATGTGAATGGATAGACCTCCAAAGATTAAGTGAGTATGATATACGACCTCAATATTTAACAAGAGAATTACCCCTTTGGAAAGCTGGAATAAAACAGATTGATATAGGGTTAGAATAGAGGGCAGAAGATGTTTAAATATATGGATGATTCAATAGAAAAGGGTCTTACTCCAGTAACGAAGAAAGATTTGGAACAGAAATTTATAGATTTGGGAATCAAGCGAGGCGATATTGTACTGACACATGTTTCGTTGTCATCTATGGGATATGTGATTGGAGGACCAGAGAGTCTTTATAATGCTTTGAGCAGTGTTGTTGGTGAAGAAGGAACAATAGTTGTACCTTCTCAGACTGTTGAAATCTCAGACCCTGTGAATTGGCACTATCCTCCAGTTCCTGTAGAGTGGCATGACAGCATCAGAGAGAATTTGCCACCTTATAACAAGAAATTGTCATTTTCTAAATCAATGGGTAGCTTTAGCAATTTTATTGGAATTTTACCTCAAGCTATTAGAGGAGAACATCCTATGTACTCCTTTACTGCAATCGGTCATCGAGCGGCTGAAATTGCTTCAAATGAAGGGTTTGATTTTCCGTTTGGAGAACAATCGCCACTTGGAAAGATGTATGTATTAAAGGCTAAAATACTAATGATTGGAACAAATTTTGAAACTAATACATCTTTACACCTAGCTGAAAATAGATTAAATCGAGAAGTATTGATAGAGCGAAGTAAAATTTCAACGACCAATGGCGATGAGTGGATTGAATTTAAAAATGTGGATTTAGATAGTTATGACGATTATTTAGAAATCCAGAAAGAATTTACGAAGGCTCATCACGTTGAAAAAGAAACACTGAACGGCGCAGAATTACTCTTAATCGATATGGTAGAATGCGTCGATTTTACACGAAACTATTACATTGAAAGAAATCTAAAATAAGTAGAGCAAGTATCGATGTGCTATTTCTAAAACAAAACCGGAGCTTTGTAAAGGGCTCCGGCCTTTTTGTTTCTGGTAAGTATTATGAGAAAAATATTAGAACTAGTTTGAAAAAGGCGACAAATAATATTTAATAAGCATTGAAGCGAAAACGGGAACATGAGATAATGGGCTAAGACAGTCATTTTGATTAAAAATATAAATAATTTTGTAACCGCAATCATAGGCAGGCGGATTGAGACTTCGGAGGAACGATATGGACTATCAATCAGTACGAAAAAAATATACGCTCTATACGAGATGCGCGGGGATTTTCGCAATTGTTCTCATTCTTTGCGTTCCGCTAGTAGCAAGTGAATTTACGATGCAAACGGGGAGCCTTCTTGTGATTATCGCCGGATTAGTCCTTACCATCTATTTGATTAATAAATGGTATTTAACCACCGTGGAAAAATTGTTGCATGTGGATTTGGATTTAGCATCGTGGAGACAATATATAGAGATGAATAAAGAGGGAAAAAGCGTGGTCCTCCGATCAGTCGCCGCAACGTCGGAAGTTGCCTTGGCGTACATGACAGGGGACTTCGAGACGGCGATTCGAAAGGCCGAAGAAATCTTGAATCGAGACGGACTTCAACCGCAATTCCGAAACGTCTTGCAAAGCTACTGGATTCGTGAGCCAGCCGGAGTTGAGCCGTGAAGAGCTGGATGCGATGATAGATGGGCTGACGATAACAGACCTTACGATGGCCGAGAAGACGCAAAAGATAAGTGTGGCTCTCTATGACTTAACGATTGCGAACGAGAGCAACGACTACTTCGAAACCTTAACGAACGACTACAAGTATCCACAGCTAGAAATCATCTACTACAAGGCGTTGAACGCTACGATTAAAGGTGAAACAGAGCGAGCAAATGAGCTACTAAGCCAGCTTGCCGGTGAAGATGAAAGATTGTATGTGGTTAGGATGGGGAAAGACGTATCAAATACGGATAACAAAAAATAAAGTGAAATATGGAGGGAGGATTCATTATGGAGAAATTATCAGAGGAAGATATTAACAAATTGTATACTTATTGTGCATTGGATAAAGATGGGAAAAATATTGTTGCTAAAATTAATAGTTGTGAGATTAAAGAGTGGAAAAAGAAATATAAAAAGTGTTTTAATGAATCTTATTTTTCTCTATCAAGTGTAAAATCCAATGTAAGAACAAAATATTGTGATCCTGATACCACGTATAAAGAAGGTTGTAATCATCATTTTTTTGAACAATTGACTCACTTTCTAAATAAAAGAGAAGAAGAGTTTTGGAATAGTCCAGATTCGAAGTTAGAGAAGAAATATGAATATTGCTTCAAAGAAAGAAGTAGGAAAAAAGACTGTAAAAAATGCAAACCCAGAAGAAGATGTGAGGGTTGTGAAGAAGGAATTGAGGTTTTTGAGAATGATTGTGAGTGTAACAAAAAAAGAATATTCTTTCTGAGGTCGGATCAATTAGGTTTTTCTGCTCCAACAAAAGGAAGAGATTATCCTTATGATTTATACTTAATGAAAAGTGAAAATAAGGATTATGCACTCAAACAGGTAGCTGATTGGATTACTTTTTCAAGAACTATAGGAGGTTCATTCCTTTGGCCAACACCGTTTTACGGAAGTTATAATTTAAGTAGAGGTGGAAAGATACACTCGAAGAGGCCGTTTTATATACAAGATCGTGTGGATTTAACTTTGTGGGAAATTTATTATTGGTATCACGAAAACGAGAAGTCGACAAAAATATCGAGTGTTAAAGTTGAGAAAGAAGCAAAAGCGCTGAAGAATTGGTTATCTCACTTTAAAGATTTTCAAACATATATAAAATTTTTCTGCTTTGAAGACTTTGTGAATAAGAAAGGGTATCCGATTAATATTCTTGAGGAAGGCGCACAAGAGCCATCATGGGATAATAATATAAGTAATCGTAAACCGGAAATAACAGAACACCTTAATAAAGAGATAATTTACAAGATGTTAGATAGAGTAAACACTATGATCTTAAGAAGATCAATGAGAATTGAAGAAATAATAAAACAACGAATTTGATACATTGAAAAGATGAATAATTGGAGTAGGAGGTGCAACATGAAACAAATGTTTAGACTAGTGCGAGGAGCTGTCAGATGGTTTTTGGGTATGAGAAAACATCTTAACAAATAAAATGCGCTTATTTTTAGATGTTATAGAACTAAGAATTTTGTTTAGGAGATATATTATATGGAAACATCTGTAATAATTGAAAAATTAAAAGAACTGGAAAACCTGTCTGATAAATATGAAACTGTATTATCTCAAAAGGAAGATGCTGATGAGGCCCTTCTTTCAGCTCAAAATTATTCTCCAAATCGTCTAAAGTCGTTTGATGATAAATACAAAAATGAGTTCATAAAAAATAAAATCGGGGAAGAACCACAAGAGCTTGGAAAATGGAATCCGTTAAAGCTTATGAAAAATAAGCGTGAAGAAATAGAGCGTTTAAGAAAAGAATATTTCGAAAAAAGAAACGAAGCAAAAAAAGAATATTATAAATTAAATCAAAAGAAACGGGATGAATTGAAGAAGGAAGATGAAGCAGATAAGACGAACAGAATGAATATTGCTATGTATAGAGTGAAGCAGGCTGATGAAGATTTAAATAGTATTCATCAGGTTTGGGAACAATATAAAATTCTTCCTGACAAATTACGTACTACTGTTGCTATTAAAAAATTAATTTTATTTTTCGAAGAGGGTCGTGTTGAAAATATAAAAGAGGCTATAAATCTTTATTATGAGGAAGAATGGAAAGAAGAACAAGAAAGATTAGCTGCAGAACACCGTAGAAAAATGGAAAAAGCTATAGAAGAGCAAAATATGAAAATTCAAGAATTAGCTCGAAAGATTGAAAATATTGATTCAAATGTAGATAGGGCATTAAATTTAGCAAATGAAGCAGTCTACAAAGCAGAAGAGGCTTTTTATAAGTAAAATTGTTTGCAGAAGGCTGAGGAGAGTCAGAAGGAAAACGAAGGGTAGGACAAGGAGTTTTGAACAATAAAAGGTCTTGTTAAGAGGTGTTTATTTATGGATAAGAGAGAAATAATGAAATTAATTAATCTTAAACAAGAAGGTGAATTTTGGGATTTTAAAAGAGAGTGGTATTCCGAAAAAAAGAAAGAGGATTTACTCCATGATATAATTTGCATGGCAAACAATCGTTCTAATAGAGATGCATATATTATCATTGGTATAGATGAGGAACACGATTATTCAATTACTTCTAGAAAGAACGATCCAAATAGAAAAAATACACAACAGTTAGTTGACTTTTTAAGGGGTAAGCATTTTTCTGGAGGAACAAGGCCGATTGTCAATGTTGAAAGTATTTGCTTAGGTGCTGAAGAAATAGATGTTATAGTTGTACATAATAACGATTCAACACCTTATTTCTTAACCGAGAGATACCAATCGCTATACCCAAATTATATTTATACAAGAGTACAAGATTCTAATACACCGAAAGATAAGTCTGCAGATTTGTCGGATATTGAAAGATTATGGAAAAAAAGATTTGGGTTACTTTCTCCGCCATTAGAGAGAATGAAAATATTTTTAAAAGAAGCGGAAATGTGGGATTTTTCTCCCGCAAATGCGTTAACAGAAATCTACTATAACAGATTTTCTCCTGAATATATGATTGAAACTGTTTTTGATGAAAGTAAAAAAGGATATGAGATTTATTTGTTAAATCAAACAGATTCTCATCCTAGATGGTATGATATCAATTTATATTATCATCAAACTTTACTAGCTTCGTTAGTAGGTGTTTCTCTTGATGGAGGGAGATACTTTACTCCAGCTCCAAAAACAGATTGGGTGACATTGTCACAATATCCCAAACAGCGTTTAGAGTTTAAGTATTTTATTAAGGAGACCATGGATTTTGTTGTTCATGATTTTTATTATAAAATCCGTAAGGATGATGAGAGAATAGCACATGATAATTTTCTGGAATGTATCCTTATCTTTGAGTCCGACTATGAGAAAGAAAAATTCAAACAATTTGTTAAAGATAATTGGGAAAATAAGAAGATATACGAGGAAGGTATTATTAAACGTTCTTTTGAAAAAGTCGAAGGATATGAAATGAATCTCTTCGAAGAAGATTTTTATAATTCGCAAATATTGAAGAACATGCTTATAAAATTTCGTAGTTAAGATAATATAGTAATAAGTACTCCGCAGGATAGATTCTAGGTATATCCTGCGGGGTGTTTATTATTTAGCAACGGTTTTTTTGTAGTACATCTCTAACCCAAGCGCCGAGATTAGTAGCACCGCGCCGACTGGTAAGTAGAGGGTTGGGTAGACGGAGCTGGTTCCGTAGATGTCGAAGACTCCTTTGAGGAAGCTGCCGAAGATGAAGGTGAGGACACCCATCTTGTAGGCTGCTTGTGCGTCTTCTGACTCCAGGAAGGTTTTCTCGGTCATTTTCGCTATGAGATTTGGCATCACTCCAAGTACGAGTGGAATCATAAAGAGTAAGTACATGAATGGGGAGTAGACTTGGTGGCTGAAGAATTCATACACCGTTCCGACGACGAGTGTCACCACCGTTGCGACTGTGTAGAATGTCAGTCCTGTTTTCTTTTTATAAGTAGACAATGTCACTCACCTCTCTTTCTTCGATGTTTCGACCGTTTGTTGTCGGTTTGTTAATGATTTGTCCGTTAAAGTACATGGTTGATGATCCGCCACCGTCTAAGTTATAAGCGGTTGTGACGTTCAATTCTTTCATAAACTCAGCTAGCTGCTTCAACGATAATCCTTTACTTTCGCTTGTACGTCCGTCTGACACCACGAATACATAAGTACTGTCGTCGATAATTCCGATGGCTGTACGCGGGTTGCTCGCCATGGCTTTCCCAACTTCGTCTGAACTGTCTACGGCTATTTGTCCGTTTTCAATTAACGCTGGGCCAAATGACAAGACTTGCATCGCGCCGTTGTCCACTAACTGTTGGGCTGTGATGTCGCCTTCTTTGATGATGCCGAAGCTTCCGTCCTTGTAGATGACTAAATCTTCTTGGCTAGCATTCTGACTCTCACTTCGTAACAGTTGTCCGTTACGAACGACGTATCCAGCATCTCTAGCGCCGTAGTAGTCTCCGTTAATCGCAAGGACCGCGTTTACGCTTTTAGACGTTGTAGAAGTCTTCGCGGTTACGTTTCGCCCGTACGTTTCGTTGGCCAAAGCGGTCTTAATTGACGCGTTGCCTTTGATTTTTACGGT
>ERZ773069.1382-NODE-1382-length-14151-cov-2.689344_pt1 | contig 14151 bp, 14 predicted proteins | sample MGYA00580619_ERZ773069 | MGnify/ENA primary metagenome ERZ773069 (study PRJEB29015, sample SAMEA2738007) | human oral metagenome | biome: human oral; feature: human-associated habitat; material: dental | place: China | collected 2108 ...
GTAATCTGATATAAAAAGAAAGAATTTACTGTAAACTCTTTTGTAATTGTCTCTTTCCCTCTATTTTCCCCGTCAATAACATCCGTTGTTTTTGAGGAATTGATTGAATTCTCTGACTGCTCCCCAGCTTCCTCACTATCATCACTTGTTAAAACATCATTTTTAGAATAGCTTGCCTGTACAACCGTTTCTACTCTTTCAATCCGCTTTGTTTCCTCGTTCTCCACCAAATGATGAATAGCAACCACATCAGGAGAAGCTTCCTCCGGTAACGCAGCCTTCTCAATCGTGATTCTTACAGAAACAGAAGACTTCAACGGTTGCAAAGTTCTCGATTTCGGCGTTCTGGCTCTTTCTGCCGAGCTCATTTAAGCTATATTGTGTAAATCTTGCCGACTGTAACTCACCGAGGAATTCATCGTAATGTGCAACCACTTCTGCCAGGAATCCATTTCCAAGCTTTTCTTCCGCGCGCTTCTCCTTTTCTTTCTGTCCGGCGGTTTCTTTCTCTGTCTCCGAAGCTGCTGTCTCTTTACTTTCTGCCGTAGTCTGCGCTTTCTCTTCCGTCTCTGCCGCCGCAGTCTCTACCTTTGTCTCCTGCTTACTTTCCTCGGAAACAAGGCGCACTTCAGAAGCTGCCGCGGAGCCGCTTTCCTGAGCGGCACTTGTGCTCTCTTTTACGGAAGTGCTTTCTTTCTGTGCTTCCGTAGCCACAGTTTCAGTAGTTGCTTTACTCTCTTCCGGCTCTTTCGTAGCAGTGTTCTTCACTTCCGTGCTCTCCACCGCTTTGTTCTCTGTATTCTTCTTGCTTTCTAGCGCTCTATCCTTCTCTTCTTTCTTCAGCTCGGCAAGAAGTTCCTTGAAAAGCTGTTCCTTCGGAGAAACCACAACTTTCGGGTACTTGTTGCTATCTATGGAAAGCTGGAAGGTGATTCTGTGATCCGACTTGTTCTGATATAAGAAGGTAATCAGTTCACTACCGGTCAGTTCTGTATTTCTCGGAAGATTGCTGTCGGAAGCAAGCTCTTCACTTGCTTTCTTCTCTGCCTCTTCCTTCTTTACCGCTGTCTCTTCGCTCTTCGGGAAAAGCCGGGAAAGTTGGCTGTTTCCGTCATAGAGAAGCAGGCTCTCCTTACTTTCCTTACGAACAGGTTATCTAAGTCCTGTGCATCTCTCTCCACAAAAACTTCTAATCCCGCTTCCTCTTCCGCTAAGCTCTCGGAAAGTCCTGCGGCTATGCTGTCCAGCGAAATCTCATAAACTTCTTTCTCCGGGGAGAAAACTGCTTCATACTCTTTCTCTAAATCTGCATCCTTGCTGTATCCCTTGAAAACCTTATCGTTTACTCTCTCCCCTTTTTCAATCGCTTCCTTCGCCGCTCTTCTCAGGTCTTCCCCAAGGAGCTGTACCTTCACTTCGGTACCGGAAACGGAGATGGCATTATTCTGTTCGTCTTCCTGCGCTGCGCGTCCCGGAAGCGTCATACCCTGATAGCCGGTAAATAAAAGGCACGCAATCAGAAGCATGGATATCTTCTGCTTCATGCCTCTATTCATATTCATAATATGATTTCTTTCCTTCTTGTTCATCATTGCCTATCTCTTTACAATACCTGCTAATACTCATTTGTCTCGTCAGTACAGTCCGGGCTCGATGTTGCGGGCGTTCCTCCTCTGTAACTCACTCTATACTTCTGACTGTATCACCCGATACAATCCCTACTCTTGTCCCGATTCTATCAAGCTCCATTTCTTTTTCAATAGACCTTGCTTAAGAGGGGTCTAAAATGTCATAGAATCGGTTTTTGTGTTTCCCTTTCGGGAAAAATCCCCTTTACATGAACAATTGATTTACCTTTTTTCCTTCTGCGCTATGCAGTGACTTTGTAAATATTAAATTCATTAAGTATATTTCTAACCGTTCTCTAAATTTAATAAATATTTTTTTACATTTTTTTGTTTTTTCTTTTTTAAATTTAATTTTTCTCGCCTTCTGCTTGGATTTTCGGCGCATTTTTTGGTTTTTAGGCGCATTTTCCCTTTAAGTCCTAAACCTTATCCGAATGTGGAGTATAGGAAAGCAGCGCATTCTCTGCTACAATTCTTTTATCTTGATTATTCTAATGAATCGCTCTAACTCTATGATTGACTCCCTCTACACATTCTCCCCCTTCTATTGCAGAAGTGCTCGTTCAGAAACGCATCTTCCATAAAGGAGAAATTCCTATGAAACGATCCCCACAAAAATCCGGTATTCCTCTTCGGGATGATGTCCGAAAACTCCTGTCGAAATTTATTCTAATGGACGAAGACTTCATGCGAGTCGTCCTGAAAGATATCCGATGCACGGAGTACATCTTACAGACGATTCTTAGGAAGCCGAGGCTTCATGTCAAAGAGCAGGTTCTGCAAGAAGACCTCAAAAACTTGCAGGGACGCTCCGTGATTCTGGATTGTTTATGCACGGATGAGAGCGGGACTGTCTATAACATAGAATTGCAGAACAGTCGCTCCGGTGCAAGTCCCCTTCGCGCTCGTTATCATGCCGGAATCATCGATATGCATATTCTAAAAGCAGGCGAAAACTTTACCCTTTTACCGGAAAGCTATGTTATATTTATTTGCAGAAAAGACGCATTAAAAGAAAATCGTCAAATCTACCACGTCAAAAGAATCATTGAAGAAAGTGGGAATACATTTCCTGATAAAGCACAGATTATTTATATCAACACGGAGAAAAGCAGCGACGACGAACTGGGCAGGATGATTAAGGACTTCTACACTGAAGACCCGAAAGAGATTCGCTCTGCGGTTCTTGCACGAAGAATCGCGGAATTAAAGATACCGAGCAAAGCGGAGAAAGGGGAGGATGCTGAGATGACCACGTATTACGATCGTTTAAAGAGACAGTGGAAAAAGGAAGGGAAAGCCGAGGGAAAAGCAGAAGGAATCGAACAAGGCATAAACGAAGGCGATGCCAATGCAGAGGGAAAGATGGCTAAGTTGATGGGGCTTCTGGTGAAAGAGGGACGTATTGACGATATTACGAAGGCTTCTGAAAGCAGCTCATATAGAAAGCAATTATTAGAGGAATTTCAGCTGAATTAGGGTACAATTTAGCTGTTAAGCCATAGAATAGATAAGAGTAAGGAGAAAGAATGACTACACAAGAAGAAAAAGCATATCAAGAACTGGCAATCCTGGAGGAGCGTTATCCTGCACTTCGTCCCTTAGACAAAGAGCTACGGGAAGCATTTGCCATGATGAAACGCTGTTTTGAAAAAGGAGGGAAACTCCTTCTTTGCGGAAATGGCGGAAGTTCCGCAGACAGTGACCATATCGTCGGGGAATTGATGAAAGCCTTCTGTAAGAAGCGAAAAATCAAACCCGAACTGCTTTCACAACTAAAAGATTTGTATGGAGACACGGTGGCCTCTTACTTTGAGAAACATCTGGAAGTCGGTCTTCCCGCTATTTCGTTCAGTTCTCAAACTGCACTGCATACCGCCTTTAGTAATGACCAGGATGAAACTCTATTCTATGCACAGTGTCTTCTGGGCTATGGAAAGAAGGAAGATCTGCTTTTCGGCATAAGCACTTCCGGAAATGCAAAGAATGTCGGATATGCATTGAAGCTTGCGAAGGCAATGGGGATTCCCAGCATTCTCCTCACCGGTAAGGACGGTGGCAGCGGAAAAGAATATGCCGACCTCGCCATCATCGCTCCTTCCATGGAGACCTATCAGATTCAGGAGCTGCACCTTCCTATCTACCATTGCTTATGTCTTATGGTGGAGCAGTATTTCTTCGGATAAGACACTGTTTTAGGAGGAGTGCGCGAGGATTCCGTCCACAGCTTCTAAAAAAGAGGGAAAGTAGGGGAATGCCGGCTTTCCTTCTTTTCTTGCTTTCTCTCTTTCTTCCACGCCATAGCCGGTGCCGAGAAGGATGGGATGCACGCCGAAAGCCAGTCCCGCTTCACAGTCCAGGAGCTTATCCCCGATCATATACGATTCGGAAAGCCACTTCTTCCGCTCCGGAGCGCTCTGATTCTCTTTCTCCAGTATAGCCCTTTCTTTCGCACTGAGGGTATATGCGGATTGCACAGGAGTAAATTGCACAGGGGCGGATTGCACACGCGACTGGTCAGATGTGTTTCTTCTCTCTACTCTCTCTGCTCTCTCTACACTCTTCCCGGGCAGGGTTTCTCTCTTTGCTTTTTCCGACAGCAGGAAATCCCACTCCGCCTGATAGAAGAGTCCTGCTTTCGGTTTTCTACACGGGCAGTCCACTTTGTAGGGCGGGATCGCCTCCGGATGATGCGGGCAGTAATAGATACCGGACAGCGAAATCCCTTCTTTCGCCAGTTCCTCTCTCATATAGCGATGCACATTTTCCGCATCTTTTTCTGTATAATATCCTCTTCCGATTCCTGCCTGATTGGTCAGCACAACAAGAGAAAAACCGCTGTCATACAGGCGCTTCATTCCTTCTACGACTCCCGGAAGAAAACGAAAGTCCTCTACCTTATGCAGGTAGGAGACTTCCTCATTGATGGTTCCATCCCGATCCAAAAATACGGTTTTTTGCAGCATAATGGCACTTTACTCCTTTTTTTGCAACTTTCCGTACAGTACCTCTCATTACACAATCTTTCCGGATTGGACATCTGCCTGAAATCTTCTGTAATCCTCCGGCACACCGATATCCATAAAGTAACCGTCCGAAGGCAGCGCATGGATATTTATGGAATGGGAAAGCCAAACGGGAATACAATCGTTTTCGAGACTTTGTTTTCCGGCGGGAATCTTTTCAATCAGACTTCTCTTCATGACATAAATTCCGCCATTAATTTCTCCTCTTCTCGGCGCAGTCTCTTCACTACCGCTCTGCTTCTCATTCCAGCGAAGAATCCTGCCGTCCGTATCCTTCACGATAGCGCCATATCGCGAGATATCCTCTATTTCCCGACTTGCTACCGTCATATCGGCGCGCTTCCCGCTCTGCTCCTGAAAAAGGCTCCTATAATCCGTATCGAAGTAAGTATCCGCATTGAGAACGAGTACATACTCTTCCTGCATCTTCGGAAGGGCATTCCGTATTGCTCCGCCGGTTCCGAGCGGGCTTTCTTCATAGGAATACACGATAGAAATCCTGTATTCTCTGCCGTCCCGAAAGTATGCTTCAATCTGTTCTCCCATATAACCGAGAGCAAAGATGAAGCGCTCTACGCCTTTTTCAGAAAGCATACGCACGAAGTAGTGGAGAAAAGGCTTTCCTGCAATATCCGCCATCGGCTTCGGCCTATCCGATACCACGGAACGAAGCCGCGTTCCGAGTCCTCCACATAAAAGTATCGCTTCCATAACGGACTCCCCTTTCTTTATCCTTCCTGCTTATGCAGCTCAAAATCCTCTGCAATCTTCCGATAAACGGCATCCGGAGAGAAATGCTCCGCGATATAGTCCACCGCTTTCTTCGAATACTCCCGAATGCCGGGAAGATTCTGGTACAAGAGCACTGCCTGGTCTGCAAACTTACGCGGATCATCCTCTATCACCATCACCTCTTCCGCCTTTTCGATGCCTTCCGCGCCGCAGGACGTGGTGAGTACTGCCGCCCCTTCATGCAAGGCTTCGATGACTTTCCCTTTCACTCCGGCACCGTAACGGAGCGGCACCGCCACGATACGACTCTTCTGGTAAAGCGCATGAAGCTCTTCGTCACTTACAAATCCAAGCACTTCGACACCGTCCTGCTGCCCGAGTGCCGCGACTTTTTCCGTGACATGGCTTCCGACAATACGGAAGGGCGCGTCCGGAAGTTGCCTCCGAATAAAGGGAAGAATCTCCTCACAGAACCAAAGCACCGCATCCTCATTTGGCGGATGAGCAAAGCCTCCCACAAAGAGGATGCCCTCTCTTTCTTCTCCGATCTTCTCCACGACCGCAGGTTTATCGAAGACATACGCGGTAATCGCCTTCACCGGGATGCTTTCATCAATCCGGTGAATCTCCTCTACTTCAAGAGAAGACGGATAATAGCTGATAGCCGCTTTCTCCATCACGGAGAATTCCAGATTCCGAAAATACTGGGCTTCTTCCAGAATCTCCGCCTTGTGCTCAAGCTCATATTCTCTCTGCAAACGGAGAAAATGTAGGTCATGCCCGTAGAAGATAATCTTCCAGTCTGTATGCTCTTTGATAAAATCAATATACTTCGTTGCAATGTGTGGCCGGTTCAAATAGGCGATGTTGATCATCTCCTTGTTTCGTTCCATGTAATTCCAGATATCTCCCTGCATTCCGGTGCCGTAGAGGACTTCGATGCCGAGTTCCTCCAGTGTCCCCGTGTAAGGCTCTTCTTTCAGGAAATTGTCCCCCAGGAACTTCACCATAAAGCCCTTTTCGGTAAGCAACTTCAGATACTGGTAGGTCGTTTTGGATCCGGCGTCCTTATCAAAGGTCGGAACATAGTGGTCTACGAACAGAATATAACACTTCCCCTGTCCCCGCTCTCTTGCACGAAACGGATTCGGATTCCCGGTATTGACATACTGTGCTTTCAGTTCTTCCTTCCACTTCTCCTTAAACTTCTCCTGATTCACCTTCTGATAGCGCTTTAATCCGCTTCCCTCCACATCGGTGCCGTTGGAAATGCCTTCATAGTGAATCACTTTCGACTTCGGCTCATAAAGCACCTTAAATCCTTTTTTCCGTACAGAGAAGGCGAGATCCGAGTCTTCGCAATATGCCGGCGCAAAAAGTTCGTCAAAGCCTCCGATTTCCTTCCAAAGGGAAGTTCGAATCATAATTGCCGCACCGGAAATATAGTCCACTTCTTTCACATAATTGTATTCGGGGTCGTCCGGATTCTGTAATCTTCCGTAGTTCCATCCGGAGGCATCCGACCATATAATCCCGCCGGCTTCCTGTAATCTTCCATCGGGATAGACCAGTTTCGACCCCACCATGCCGGCATCGGGACGTCGCTCAATCAGGGCAACAAGGGAAGAAAGCCAGCCTTCCGTCACTTCCGTGTCATTGTTTAAGAAGAAAATGTACTCACCCCGGGCGAGTGCAGCTGCCTGATTACAATTCTTCAGAAAGCCCATATTTTCTTTGTTTCGTGCAATCACGAGATTCTCTGCAAAGAGGCGAAGATCCCTCGTCGCGTCCTGCGACACGTCATCCGCAATAATCACTTCATACGGTGTCTCTTCCTGCCTGGTATTCCGAAGAATGGATTGCAGGCAGCGATAAGTATAGTGAATCTGGTTGTAACACGGAATCACGATACTGACCTTCGGCTTCTCCACCTTTTCAAAATGCAGCTTTCCTCCCTCCGCATAGGCTTCTCCTATCCTGAAATGCCCGACAATCCGGTTTCTCCCGTCGGGAAAGAGGAAGAGGGGAAGTGTCTTTACCGGATGCAGAAAGGTATCGGCAAAATAATGCAAAATCAACCTTCTCCGGCTTTCTTTCGGGAAACGCTGATTGAAAATCTTTACAAGCTTCCTTGTGCAGCGGGAAAGTAAAGTCTGATGCCGATGAAGATACTGTAATTCTTTCTGCATTGCATCAATATCGCTTTCATGCGCTTTGATAACACTTTCCAGATTGCCTACGTGTACCTGTGTAAGGCGAAGTACCTCTCTTTCCTTCTTTAAAGCGAGGTCTTTATCCTTCACTTCCTCTTGCAGATGAAGGATATGCCTCTCTTTCTCCTGAATCGTCCGTTTCTGCTTCTGAAAATTCTCCGGACTGAAGCGTCCCTCCCGATATGCCCAGGAATTACTGCCTTCATTTTCTCCGTGTACCATCTGTTGAAAGTCTCTTTCTTTCTTCTCTTCGGCAAGAAGTTCCGGCTTTCCTATAGAGAAAAGGCGGAAGAAACTTTCCTCATCTTTATACTTCAACTTACTTTTAAAGCTTTCATACCAATAGTGCAGGATCCGATACTCCAAGAAGCTTCTTTCCACGCCTTCCGGAAAAACCCACTCGCAGTCAATCAGAACGGCTTTGTCCTGCACCATCAGAACATTTTCAAAAAGAAGGTCATAATTCGCAGGGCAAATCCACTCTTCCGTACCGAGAATCAGCTCCAGCGCTTCATGAAGTTCCTTCACCGGTGCTTTCTCCTCTACTATCAGTTCTCCCAGAATCTCCGAAATGCTCTTCCCTCTTAAAAAAGGATACGCGATGTAAGACAGGGAATCGGACGACTCATACGCTCTTCTGAATTGCTTTTCCTGCAATACTTCGATATTTCGCCCCGAGAAAAAGGCCTCCATAAGCTTCCGTTTCTCGGGAAGAGACTCAATGTGCGGATTGGCCTCCTTCGTGATTCCCTCTTTCAAGACGAGTTTCTCCCCTTTTTTCTCGGTTAAAATCTCCGTTTTGATCGCATACTGTGGGAGTCTTGCCGCATTGTACTTGATGTAATCCACTCTCTTACTGTGGATATCTTTCATCGAAGAGATGCCGGCGTCCTCCGTTCGGAAACTGTACAAAAAGCAAGAGGCAAAGGTCGGAAATACGCCTTCCTGCACAAGCGCCGTGACGCTCTCCTCTTCTTCCCCTTCTTTCGGGAGTCTGTCCTTCGTATAAAAATGCACAGGGTACTCCAGGGTGGGAAGCGGAAAATAAATCCGCTCTTCTCCCTTTTCATACTTTGCCTTTAAATTCTTTCCGATATGCTGCAAATCGGACAGAGTAGTATACGCACAGTTTTCTTTCCGATAAGCCGTTGCCAGGCTTTCCAGGCTCTTTTCGTTTCGGATCCCGAGAAGCAACTCTCCTCCCGGAAGAAGATACTTCTCTATCAGCGTAAAAAGCATTTCCTTCAAAGAGTCGCGAAACAAGGAAAGAAGCTTCCCGGAGAGCGCCGGTATCAGGATATAGTCGTACTGCCCTTCTTCCATGCGAAGGCCGAGTCTCTTCACTCTCGGTCGAATCCGAGAAGCATAAATCTCTTCCACATCCTTCTCTGCCAGAAGCAGCACCTTGGCGTCGCGCTCCAGTCCTCCCCCTGCCGGAAAGAAATTAATCCAGTCAATGAGATTGCCTTGATAGTCTTCCAGTGTCATCCTTCGTGCCTTTCCAGAGTCACTTTCGACTCCATATCATAAATCCCTACCGTATTCTTATTGGACAGCACGGTGATACTCGTGATGTCGTATTTTCTGTCATAGACCGTGTGCTCTCCGCCTTCAAAACCCGTACAGGAAATCGAGAGTAAATACTCTCCTCCCTGCAAGTTCATTTTCTGTGTAAAGGAACAAAGGTATTCGTCTCCCGCCTTGACGGGCGGAATGTTTTCTCCTTCAAAGAGGGTATTTGTCCCCGTGAGGTCCATGCCCCGCTTATCCTTTATCGTGAAGGTGAAAATGGGAGCCGCAATCTCGGCATGAAAGCGAATCCTCTCTTTGATGGTGAAGCTCTCTCCTTTCACAAGGATATTGCTGAGCTTCCCTTCATGGTCAAAAATACCGAAATCATATATTTCCGCTTTGCCGTTTCCATAAAGCTGTGCGGAAGGATTGATTGCCATTTCTTCTTTCATAAGACGCGGTGCAGAGGATGTTGTCCCGCGTTCTTCCTGTCCGGAATAAAGTGTCCCTCCCCGCTCTGAAAGAGGCGCGCCTTCCCGCCTTTTTCCGCTTTCCTTCGTCCCGGAAGCCTCTTCCAAGCTGTTCTTCCTTCCTTCTCCGAGGAAGTCCTGTTCCTCCACAAACTTCTCTGCGTCGGGATTCTTTCCTGCAAGAATCTTCTTGTACTGATCCACCATCTCTCCGGGAAGTCCTTCTCCCACTTTCTTTCCTTTGTTGAAGAGAATCACTCTGTCACAGTACTTCATCACGGAGCCGAGGTCATGGGTCACCATCAGAATCGTCGTTCCCTTCTTCTTCAACTCATCCATCCGGTGATAGCACTTTGCCTGGAAGAAAACATCACCGACAGAGAGCGCCTCGTCCACAATCAGAATCTCCGGGTCGATGGAGATGTACAGAGCAAAGGCAAGGCGGACAAACATACCGCTGGAATACGACTTGACCGGTTGATTCACGAAGTCTCCGATGTCCGCAAAATCGAGGATATCGGGCAATTTCTTGTCCATTTCCTCCTTGCTGATGCCCATCATCGTTCCGTTCATATAGATGTTCTCAATACCGGTGTAATCCTGATTGAAGCCTGCACCGAGTTCCAGAAGAGCGCAAATGCTTCCTTTGGTTTCCACGGTACCGCCGGTCGGGGTAAGCACGCCGGTAATAATCTTCAGCATCGTGGACTTTCCGGACCCGTTCGTCCCGATGATGCCCACCGCCTCTCCCTTCTTCACGGAGAAAGAAATATCTCTTAAGGCAAAGAAGTCCTTGTGATAGGACTTTTTTCTGATACTGACACTTTCCAGCAATCGATCGATTGCACGGTCATACAGTCTATAGACTTTGCTGACATCCTTTACCGAAATCAGCTCTTCTTTTTCCAACTTTTCTTCCTCTTTCAACGATGCTCCTCACTCTCTATCCGCATTCTGCATCTTTCTGCCTTCTTTTCAGACATTTGGAGAAATTATACCATTCTTCAGAATTCCGGTCAAAGATAAAAGGACTGCCGCAATATGCGACAGCCCTTCGTCTTAATCTTAATCTACCTGGTATGGAAGCAATGCAATGTGACGAGCACGCTTGATTGCTGTGGTAATGGCTCTCTGGTGAGATGCGCAAGTACCTGTGATTCTTCTGGGAAGAATCTTACCTCTTTCGGAAATAAACTTCCGAAGTGTTCCGATATCCTTATAATCTACCGGCTTGGACTTCTCTCCGCAGAAAGCACAAACTTTCTTTCTGCTGCGGAATCCTGCTCCGGCTCTTCTCGGTTTCTGTGAACCGCCTTTATCTGCCTTCTGAAATGCCATGGCTTTCCTCCTTCATCGGCAAGCTTTCTTGCCTTCTTTCATCCTGAGGAAAACTTCCCAACCTAGGTGAAGGGGAGTCCCTCGTCCTCTACCCCATCAGGTATACTCATAAATCCTTCGCTCAAGTCATCGCTACCGCCCATAAACGGACTGTTCGAATCCTTGGAATAGGAAGCAGTGCCTCCCTGTCCTTTACTATCCGCGAACTCCTGATCATCCACAATGATGTCTGTCGTATATACGGTCTGTCCGTCTTTGTTCTGATAACTTCCGGTTTGAATGCTTCCCGACACAAGCATACGCATACCCTGATGCATATACTTCTCCGCGAACTCCGCTCTCTGTCCGAAAGCTACACAGCGGATGAAATCTGCTGTAGGCTGACCGTCTCCCTGGTTCCTTCTGCCTCTTCTATCCACTGCAAGAGTGTATCTTGCGATAGCCAGGCTACTCTCCCCTTGGGAATATCGAATCTCAGGATCTCTTACCAATCTACCCATTAGGATAACTCTGTTCATCTTTTACTCGCTTTCCGCTTGCTTATTCCGCTACAGTTTCTGCTGCGGTCTCCGTTGTCTTCGCCTGTGTAACTTCTTCCGGCTTAACAACAAGATAACGGATTACCGGCTCCATGATACGAACCTGGTTCTCGAGCTCGTTCGGCGTATTCGCATCGCCGGTGAACGGGATGAAATAGTAGTAGGCTTCTTTCATGTGCTGAATTTCATAAGCCAGTCTCTTCTTTCCCCACTCTTCGATGTTTTCAGAAACAGTGCCATTGTAACGAGTGATAAATCCCTTGATCTTTTCAATGGCTGCCGCTCTCTCTTCATCATCGAGCTTCGCACTGAGAACAACGCATAACTCATACTTGTTCATTCGCTTTTACCTCCTTATGGTCTCTGGCCTTTCCTTTTGGAAAAGCAAGGAATCGTGATACAGTCGCATATTGTAGCAAAAAATCTAGCTTTCCGCAAGCTAAATATCGTCTCTAAAGTAAAGTCTTTCCTTCGAAAGTCTCTCCAGGAGTTCTGTCTCGTCTCCCTTAGGATACCCCGTATAGGATAGGAAGAGTTCCTTGTTCAAAATCTTCATCATCACAAGCGGATTCTCCGGAAGATCGCCTTCCGCGCTGTACTTCTCCGCCTGCTTCCTTCTGTCCAGGAGTTCTGCACTTTCCACGGCAAAAAGTTGATAGTCTGAAAGTCGTACCGGCTTATCCCCGGTCACAAACTTCGCAACCGTACGGAAACCGAATGGCGTATAAATGCGTTCGTCCACCGGAATCAGGAAACAAAATGCCTCTCCCTCTTCCTTTAAAAGCTGAAAGCTGTAGCGGAGAAGCTCGCCCATGATGCCCTGCTTTCTTTTCTCCTTCTTCGTTCCCACGGCGAAAATATAGGTGGAGCGAATCTCTCTTCCAAAGAAAGAAAGGAGAAAAGGATTCAGATGGAGCATCGCAATCATCTCTCCGTCTTCTTCCATCGCAAGAATGCGCTTCGGCCGCTTTCGATAATAAAAATCAAGAAACGCTTCCGTGTCTTCCGGAAAAATCTCTCTATAAAGCGATCTTGTCCGCTCTTCTTCCTCGACGGTTTTAAGAAGCAGTATCTTCCTGCTCATACTGGCTAACCTCTTCTTCAAACTTATCCACTACATAGTTCTCGTAGCCCTTGAAATCTTTCTGCAAAACCATAAACTTTCTCGCAAAGCCGATCGGGTTATAACTTTCTTTCGCTTTGCGAAGTCCCAGAAGGCCCATATCGTCCTCGCGATTTACAAGCTTTGCCTCCGGAAACTCATGAATCAGAAACTCCTGGTTGATAATCTGATAAATACCCGGAATTTCGGGATTCCCCTTCTCGATGGAGATACTCGCCATCTGCTCTCTGGGGTTGTACGCGCCGATAGAGAAGGCTTCCAGTCTCCCGTCAATAAAGATTCCTCCGATACGATGTTCGATGCTCATACAGTTCTGTAAAACTTCGTGAATCCCCTTCACTTCATATTCCAGGGTTTCCTCTCCGTTTCCTTCTTCCTTCACCCGAGACTGATACCAACGATCCAGAAAATCCCAGACCACTTCCTTCTGGTCACAACGAATCGTCCGATACTCCCAGCGCCCTTCATATTCTCTCTTGAACTTATTCACCAAGTTCTTCTTCTTATGAAAACGCTTTCCGGGTAAAGTCCGAAGTTCTTCCGCGTCATAAAGGTAGTCCTTGAAGTCCTCTTCCTCTTTCACGAGATAACGCAGGTCTTCTTCCAAAGCAAGGCTCTTCACCGCTCCTTCATCCGCAAGATAAATCTTCAACGGTTTCTTCAAAACCTGATTGAAATAGGACTCAATCTCTTTGAAATAAAGCGGAAGATCCGCTTCATCACAGTAGGGCATCCCCGTATACTGCTCTCCGTCCCGTTCCATCAGAAGAAAGAGCGCTTTATCGCCTTCCTCCGCCACCTTGATATCATAATAATCCTGCCAGAGATAACTATCGAGTGCGCAGCTATCACAGGTTTTATTCGGCCTTCGATAAAAAAACGGCGCTATACGGGGAGAATCTTCTACACGTATCCTTGAAAATTGCAACTTACTTGCATCCTGCATAGTTGTTCTTTCCTTTCCTTCTATCTACACTTTCGGCTTAACATCATACCACAGAATGCGAGAAGTTAAGGAAAAAAATCGGATTTCCTCCTTTCTTTATTCTTTTTTTATCTTTCCATAGGCTTCATTAGAAATAAGCTTCTCTGTAGACTCCTCTCTAATGATTTCCTCCAATTTAGCACGGGAAATGACAAGCGAACAGTCCCCACATTCGGATAATATCGGGATAAAGATAAGGTCTTTGTCGCTCCGCAAAACAGGGAAAAAAGTCTCCCTATCCTTCGTTTATGCCGTAGATTTCCTTCAATGCATCCGTATATTCTCCGTCCTTCTTGTAGACGACAAGAGGAGGCAGCACACGAAGTTCAACCCCCGCATCCTTCACCGCCTCCAGAAGAAAGAGCTTTGCCTCTCCTTCCACATAAGAGTGAACCATCTGTAAGCGTTTCGGCTCGAGTTTTTCTTCCCGTAAAATGCTGATAATCTCCGCCATTCTCTTGGGTCTATGCACAAGGAAGAATTTTCCTCTCCCATCCAGTGCATAGGCGGCCGCTCTCGCTACATCCGAAAAATGACATAGAACCTCATGGCGCGCAATCCACTTCTCCGACTCCGGATTCTGTA
>ERZ773069.1384-NODE-1384-length-14131-cov-57.373970_pt1 | contig 14131 bp, 13 predicted proteins | sample MGYA00580619_ERZ773069 | MGnify/ENA primary metagenome ERZ773069 (study PRJEB29015, sample SAMEA2738007) | human oral metagenome | biome: human oral; feature: human-associated habitat; material: dental | place: China | collected 2108 ...
TCAGCCTAGTAGAGCCCACTCAACCACTGCGTCTTGCTCGACAATCCAAAGACAAATGAGAGGCTAGGACTTTTGTCCCAGACTCGAGGGAAAACATCTTTTTTGTACCGCATTTAGCTGATATATCATTGTAAAAAAGTTAAAAATTATTTATAAAACAGGAGGAGCATTATGACTTACCATTTTCAAAATCCCAGTGACGGCGTTGTCAAGCGCTATCTAGAAACCAGCAAGGTGATTGCCGTTGTCGGTCTATCAGACCGTGAGGAAACGACCAGTAACCGTGTGTCCAAGGAAATGCAAGCGCGGGGCTATCGGATTATCCCAGTCAATCCGCGAGCAGCGGGCAGTCAGATTTTTGGTGAAACAGTTTATGCCAGTCTCAAAGACATTCCTTTCCCAGTGGATATTGTCGATGTTTACCGTCGTAGCGAGTTTTTGCCAGATGTGGCGCGTGATTTTCTGGAAGCAGATGCCAAGATTTTCTGGGCTCAGTTGGGCTTGGAAAATGAAGAAGCTGAGCAGATTTTGCGGGCAGCTGGTCGCGAAGATATCGTCATGGATCGCTGCATCAAACGCGAGCATACTCGCTTGATTCTAGGCGAATAAGATGGCCAAGTTAGTCATCATTCGTGGCAATTCCGGCTCTGGCAAATCGAGTCTGGCTAAGAAACTGCAGGCACACTATGGTCAAGGGACTCTTTTGATTGCGCAGGATACAGTTAGACGGGACATGCTTAAGGAAAAAGTAGAGCCGGGAAATTTGTCTATTGACCTGACAGAGACATTGGCACGCTTCGGCTACGAACATGATTTGCTGGTCTTGGTAGAAGGTTTCTATGAGACAGATATTTATGGGCACATGCTAGAGCGTTTGCGGAATTTATTTGGTTCTCAGACTCTAGCCTATTGCTATGATTTGACTTTTGAAGAAACCGTTCGCCGCCATCAGACCAGAGCCAAGCAAGAAGAATTCACCCCAGCTGATATGAGACGCTGGTGGAAAGATCGAGATTTCTTAGGCTGGGAAGAGGAATCATTCTTTAGAGACGAAGATTCCTTGGAGGCAGCCTTTGAGCGGATCGTTCAGGATTTAGAGAAAATTTGAAACGAAGCACAGGAGGAGGAACTCCTGTGTTTTTGCATCAAAAAGGCATTTTCAGAAATTTTAAATAAATTTTGAGAAAAATATCACACAAAATGTTGACAAAATTATTTCATAGGATTACAATTAGATTACAAAATATTTCTTTTGTTACAAAGTAAAAGCTTTAAAGAATATATTTTGGTGGGGTAAGATGTCCCCTATGCAAGCCAACATCGCTACTATCGTTTAGCAAATTGATGATAAACTGACAAGGAGATTTCATTATGAAACGTAGTAAATTTATTCTATTGACAGCTACTGCCTTGTGCTCTGCTTTCCTGCTCGCCGCCTGTAGCTCTAAGCCTTCCACGAAGGTGAACAGCAGTTCCACTTCTGAGACATCTAAGACTAGTAGCTTAGGCGAGTCCTCCACCAAACCATCAGCTAAGCAAAGTTCTGCTTCCAACGAAGCAAAAGCATCTTCTACTACTAAGCTTTCTAGCGACCAGAGTGTTTCCAGTCAAGCTGAAAAACCCGTGGAAAACAAGACTTCAGCAGATTCAAACACTCCAACAACTTCCGGTATAGATGTCAATGCTCTAGCAAACGGTGATTTCTCTAGCATTGCAGGTACTTGGCAAGACGATTTGGGCAACCAATTAGTTTTTGATGCAAATGGATTAGTAACATTGCAACGTAATAATGGTGAAACATTGAACCATAACGCTATTTACAATGGTCATGTAGAAGGAGATAAGTTTAGAGCTGATTTTGGTTATAATGGAGCAGGCAGTAGTGATCCTTTATTCGTTGTTCCAGTAGGCGTAGCATTGCCACTTAATGGTGCTCCAGCGCCTAAAGAACAAATCATGCTTGGAAGTGATGCAATCTCTTCTGCACAACATCCCTACTATCGCGTAGCAAATTAATGATAAACCGACAAGGAGATTCCATTATGAAACGTAGTAAATTTATTCTATTGACAGCCTGCTCTGCTTTCCTGCTCGCCGCCTGTAGCTCTAAGCCTTCCACGGAGGCTAGCAGTTCTACCTCTCAGAGCTCTAAAATTAGCAGTTCTAGCAAGTCTTCTACCAAACCATCAGCTAAGCAAAGTTCTGCTTCTAACTCCGTGACATCCTCTTCAACTCCTCAGACATCTAGCGACCAGAGTATTTCCAGTCAAGCTGAGAAACCCGTGGAAAACAAGACTTCAGCAGATTCGAACACGTCACCAACTCCAGCTGCCCCAGTGACTCCAACAACTTCCGGTATGGATGTCAATGCTTTAGCAAATGGTGATTTCTCTAGCATTGCAGGTACTTGGCAAGACGATTTGGGCAATCAATTAGTCTTTGATGCAAATGGCTTGGTGTCTCATACTTACAGAGGAAATGAATCAAGCGACTACACTTTGACAAATAGTCAAGTATATGAAGGTAAGTTTGGAGCGTTTTTAACTCATAAATCAGGGAATGAAGTGGCCTCCTTCACAGCCATTCCTAAAGGAGCTCGTCTTTATGATACTGGAAGTGAAAATCCGAAAGAACGCATTTTAGTGGGGCAAGATTTCACTTACGCATCCCAACATCCCTACTATCGCGTAGCGAATTGATGTATTGAATGATGAGAATCGCGGTGCGAGTAGCTTTCCAAGGTACTCGTCATGCTGACAATATAAAAACAAGGAACAGAATTAATTGCTGTTCCTTTTTCTTTGCTTTATTGGGAAAGTTTGCTCGCAGGGCTGTTTTGGATTATTTTTTTGTAAAATGGCTCTTTCTTCTCCAAAAATTGGTACAATAAAAGAAAGAGTTTTAATCGAATAATGAGGTAGTAACGATGAAAATATCTTTAGAAGAAATTCAAAGAGTTGCCAACCAAGGCCCTTTCTATCCAGACTGGGACTCTCTTGCGACCTATCAAGTTCCCCACTGGTTCAAAAGGGCTAAGTTTGGGATTTTTATCCACTGGGGACTTTACAGCCTTCCTGCTTTTGGGAGCGAGTGGTACTCTCGAAATATGTACATACAGGGCACAGCAGAGTTTGACCATCATATCAAAACTTACGGACTTCACAAAGATTTCGGCTACAAGGATTTTATCCCACTCTTTACTGCCGAAAATTTTCATGCGGACGAATGGCTGCGCCTCTTTAAAGAAGCGGGAGCCCAATACATTTTTCCAGTGGCAGAGCATCACGACGGCTTCCAGCTTTATGCCAGCCAGCTCTCTCCTTTTAATAGTGTGGAAATGGGTCCAAAGCGTGATATCTTGGGGGAATTGAGTCAGGCAGCCCAAAGAGAGCAAGTGCATTTTTGTACTTCCTCCCATCGGGCAGAGCATCACTTTTTCTTTTCGCATGGAAAGGAGTTTGTCAGTGACATTGCCAGCGAAGTCAGTCGCGAGGAACTCTACTGGCCGGCTATGCCAGAGCCGGACCACCATGATTTGTTTGGTCAGCCTTATCCGAGTCAGGAGTTTCTAGATGATTGGCTCCTGCGTACCTGTGAGCTGGTTCGAGATTACCAGCCTGAGATTTTGTATTTTGACTGGTGGGTTCAGCATGCAGCTTTTAAAGAGCACATGAAGCTTTTTGCGGCCTATTATTATAATTTAGGTGAGGCCTCTGGGAAGCCAACTAGCATTTGCTACAAGCATGATGCGCTGGCTTTTGGTGCGGGGATTGTAGAAGTGGAGCGCGGTGGTTTTGCAGAGATCCAGTCTTTCACTTGGCAGACGGACACGGCTATCGCGCGAAATTCTTGGGGCTACACAGAGAATCTTGACTATAAGACAGCTAAAGAAATCATCCAGATCTTGATTGATGTCGTGTCCAAAAATGGGAATTTGCTGCTGAATATCGGTCCAAAAGGAGACGGGGCGATTCCAGAAAAAGATCAAGAAATCTTGAGAGAAATTGGGGCTTGGCTTCAAGTGAATGGCCAAGCGATCTATGATTCACGCGCGTGGAGGCAATTTGGAGAAGGACCAACGCAGCCAGCTAGCGGGCCGTTTTCAGATGGAAGCGCCGTGATTTACACGAGTGAGGATTTCCGTTTCACGGCCAAGGGCGGAGCAATTTATGCCTTTTTGATGGAGCCTGCAGTAAATCAGTGGCTGACGATTCAGACCTTGGCTGACGAAAGAGAAAATCCCGCTTCTCGCTTTCATGGCATCATAGAAAAGGTAACCTTACTAGGCTATGATGAAGTGCTCGAATGGGAACAAAGGCCCCAAGGTTTACGCGTCTTCATGCCGAGTGTAGCAGGCGACTTACCCTTGGTGTTGAAGGTCCAACTGCGTTAAATCTAGACGAAAAAATGAGGCTGGGACAAAAGTCCTAGCCTCTCAATTGTCTTTGGATTGTCAAGCAAGACGCAGTGGTTGAGTGGGCTCTACTACGCTGATTTCATCAGTTTTTACAGTCCTACTCAACTGTGCGGAGGTGGGACTACGAAATCGAATTCTAACGAATTACCGATTTCTGTCCCACTCTCTTCTTCTTATAGTGGTCTTTTGTTTGGCATGCCGGCCTTGCGGGGGTATTTGTTGGGCGTTTCTTTCTTCTTTTCAACCACTGTGATAAAGCGGGGATCACCGTTTGGTAGGGCATAACTGAGGTTGTCTTGGACCTTACTAAAGAGCAGGTTCAAGGCATTTTTTGATTCTTCCAGTTCTTCAGGAGCATTAGAAGCCTTGAGTGCCAGCAGCTTGCCCCCCACTTTCAGGTAGGGAATGGTCAGTTCAGATAGGACTTGCATCCGAGCGACTGCACGGGCAGTCACTAGGTCAAATTGAGCTCGAAAGGCCTTGTCCTGAGCAAAGTCTTCTGCACGGCCGTGGTAGAAGTGAACCTTGTCCAACTCCAGCTCTTCTGCAAGTAGTTTTAGGAAGTTGATTCGTTTGTTAAGGGAGTCAATGATGGTTACATCCAGCTGGGGACAGATGATTTTCATAGGGAGGCTAGGAAAGCCGGCACCTGCTCCGATATCTAATAGCTTAAGCTCTTGATTATCAATCAGGCCTTGCAAAACGGGTGCAATTGAATCATAGAAATGCTTGAGATAGACCTCATTTTTTTCTGTGATAGCTGTCAGATTGATTTTTTCATTCCATTCGACCAAGAGTTCAAAATAACGCTCAAACTGGTCTTTCTGGCGATCGGTCAGCTCAATTCCCTGCTGGCTTAGTAGCTGGTAAAATTCTTGCGGTGTCATAGTTTCATCCTTGTTTTCAGTATTCATCCTATTATATCATAAAACGGGGCAGGGTGCTTCTGATGATTGGCTTCTTGGGTACCCAAGGATTAGATACTGACTTGCTCTGATTTCTAGAAAAGTGAAGAAGCTTTTTCTAGATTTCTGACTATTTTAGCGCTTGAATATTATTTAAGATAAGCCTATTTTACTAGATGACATGTCAAGAAAGACAGGTTGAGCTTTTTTTGTTATAATAGGTGCAATCAAATCATAAGGAGTATCTTTATTATGTCCATGTTTTTAATTATTATTGCAGTTGTGGCAGTTGTAGCTATTTTCGTGATTTTTGTTTACAATGGTCTTGTTAAGAGCCGTATGCAAACTCAGGAAGCTTGGAGTCAGATTGATGTCCAGCTCAAGCGCCGAAATGACCTGATTCCCAACCTTTTGGAGACGGTTAAAGGTTATGGAAAATATGAGAAATCAACCTTAGAAAATGTTACTCGATTGCGTAACCAAGTAGCTGCTGCCTCATCACCTGCTCAAGCTATGGAGGCTAGTGACGCCCTGACTCGTTCGATTTCTGGTATCTTTGCGGTTGCTGAAAATTACCCAGACCTTAAGGCAAATACAAACTACTTGAAACTTCAGGAAGAGTTGACAAATACAGAAAATAAGATTGCTTATTCTCGTCAGCTTTACAATTCAGTAACCAGCAACTACAATGTCAAAATGGAAACTTTCCCAAGCAATGTCATTGCAGGTATGTTTGGCTTTAAAGCAGCAGACTTCTTGAAGACACCAGAGGAAGAAAAGGCTGTTCCTAAAGTAGATTTTAGCGATTTGGGGTAGGTGGCCACTATGTTGTTTGATCAAATTGCCAGCAATAAAAGGCGTACTTGGGTTCTCCTCGTCGCCTTCTTTGCACTTTTAGCTTTGATTGGGGCTGCTGTCGGCTATCTTTGGCTCGATTCTCCCTTTGGTGGGATGGCCATCGCCTTTATCATCGGTGGTATTTATGCTGTCAGTATGATTTTTCAGTCCACCGAGATTGTCATGTCGATGAACGGTGCGAGGGAAGTTTCTGAGCAGGAAGCGCCTGAACTTTATCACGTTGTGCAGGATATGGCCATGGTGGCTCAGATTCCTATGCCTCGGGTCTTCATCGTAGAAGATGCCTCGCCCAATGCCTTTGCGACTGGCTCAAAGCCTGAGAATGCGGCAGTGGCTGCCACAACTGGCTTGCTTGCCCTCATGAATCGTGAAGAGCTTGAAGGTGTAATGGGGCATGAAGTCAGTCACATTCGCAATTATGATATTCGCATTTCGACGATTGCAGTGGCACTTACAAGTGCTGTCACAATGCTATCTAGCATGGCTGGGCGCATGATGTGGTTTGGCGGTGGTGGCCGTCGAAGAAACGATCGGGACAATGACAATGGCTTAGGAATTGTTTTGATGATTGTCTCTCTACTAGCTCTTCTTTTGGCGCCGCTTGCTGCAACATTGGTGCAGTTGGCCATTTCTCGTCAACGTGAGTATCTGGCAGACGCTTCAAGTGTTGAGCTGACCCGTAATCCTAAGGGTATGATCAATGCCCTGTTGAAGTTAGACAATAGCCAGCCCATGGAGCACCATGTAGATGATGCTAGTGCAGCCCTCTATATCAATGATCCTAAGAAGAAGGGTGGCTTGCAAAAGCTCTTTTATACTCACCCACCAATTTCTGATCGGGTGGAAAGATTGAAAAATATGTAAGAGGCTGGGACAAAAGTCCTAGCCTCTCAATTGTCTTTGGAATGTCGAGCAAGACGCAGTGGTTGAGTGGGCTCTACTACGCTGATTTCATCAGCTTTTACAGCCCTACTCAACTGTGCGGAGGTGGGACGACGAAATCGAATTCTAACGAATTACCGATTTCTGTCCCACTCTCTTTTTTGTATGAAATTGCGACGATTTTTACTCTAGTTATTTTTGAGGCTGAGTAGAAGGCAGACACCACCAAGCAGAGAGAAGACCAACCAAGCGCTTCCCATATTCCAAAGGCCGAGACTAGTGAAAAGCATGCTTCCTAGCGGAATGGAAAAGCTAAAGAGCATAGTGAGAAAGTTGGAGGTTTGGGCTAATACTTCTGGAGGAAGTTTACTCAGCAGCATGCTGTTGATTTTAGGATTGATTTTTCCAGAGATGTACATGAGAAAGGTAAGAAAGAAAATTCCCAAGAGAGCAGGAGCTTGGAGTAAATTGCTGATGCCTAAGAGGAGGAGAGATAGCGAGCACCAAATGACGAGCCGCATCAGGGAGAGCTTAGAAAAATAATCATTTGAGAAGGCACTGGCAGAGATAATCCCAACCACTGTGCAGGACTCGATGACTAGCAGAGACTGGCTCAGATTTAGTCCCCAAAATGGGTGATCCAATAAATAGAGATTGTAGAGTCCCATGATAGAACCGGCCAGTGCGTTTAAGAGGAGGACTTGAAGCAGCACTAGCAGGAAGTTTCCGATTTTTTCTTGTTCAAAAATCATTTGGACATTCTGGTAAAGGTCTTTCATCTGAGCCTTAAAAGGAAGCTTTTCCTCTGTAATAGCAGGGGCATCATGGGTGAGTTTTTGGCGAATCAGATAGAGAGTGCTTGAGGAGAATAGGAAGCAGAGGGCATTGATGAGGGCTACCATAGCGAAATTCTGCTGGCTGATACTAAGTAACCAGACGCCCAAGGCTTGCCCAGCAAAATTTCCTAAAAAAGTGAGAAGTTGAGTGAAAGAGTAAGCTTCCATCAAATCTTTCTCTTCTATATTTTTCTGTAAGATAGGCATCTGTAAGCCACTGCGATAGTCGCTGATAATGTCAGAAAAGATATTGAGAAAGCAGACGGTAGAAAAGGCTAGATAGGAGGCAGACTTGGTTAGGAGGGCGACTAGGATGAAGAGGAAGGCCTGTAAATAACCTAGATGAATAAGCCAGCGGGCCTTTTGAATGGTTTTGTCAGCTTTCATCCCGACAAAGACTGTGAAAAAGGTAGGAACAAGAACGATAAAATTGGCAATACCAACGGCAAACTTGGGTTGGGGCATGCTAGAAGCAAATACGATAAAAACGATATTATAGATAGAAGAGCCTAGGATATTAAAGATCCGTGACAGACTGATAAAGGCAAATAGCCGATTTCGTAAAGCAAGTTTCATAATAAATCTCCTTTTGGGACGAATCAATTTCGGAATGTGAAAGAATTCCAACTCGCAATGCATTGGTAGTTATGATTATAGCAAAATGTGGCATGCCCGCAAGGGCTTTTCGCTGACTGGTAGAAGCTGGTAAGCTAAGTGGTAGATTTCTAAAAGTGACTTGCAAAGGCTATAAGGTAGCCTATCAAAAGCTGATATATTCTTTTAGATTTTTTTTTATACATGAATGTGATATAATAGATAGGATATGACAAAAGAATTTCATCACATTACTGTACTTCTTCACGAAACGATTGACCAGCTTGATGTTCAGCCAGATGGCATCTATGTTGATGCGACCTTGGGCGGAGCTGGGCATAGCGAGTATCTTTTGAGTAAGCTGGGAGACAAGGGACATTTGTATGCCTTTGATCAGGATCAAACTGCGATTGATAATGCCAAAAAACGTCTGGCTCCCTATATTGAGCGGGGCATGGTGACCTTTATCAAGGATAATTTCCGCAATCTCAAGACTCGTTTGAATGAAGTAGGGGTCGAGAAGATTGATGGAATTTGTTACGACTTGGGCGTATCTAGTCCGCAGCTGGATGAACGGGAGCGCGGTTTTTCTTATAAGCAGGACGCTCCTTTGGATATGCGGATGAATCAAGAAGCTGCCTTGACAGCTTACCAAGTTGTAAATCAATATCCTTACAACGATTTAGTCCGTATTTTTTTTAAATATGGTGAAGATAAGTTTTCCAAGCAGATTGCCCGTAAGATCGAGCAGGCGAGAGAAATCAAACCCATCGAAACGACGACAGAGCTGGCCGAAATTATCAAATCAGCCAAACCTGCTAAGGAACTGAAGAAAAAAGGTCATCCAGCTAAGCAGATTTTTCAGGCTATTCGGATTGAGGTCAATGACGAGTTGGGAGCGGCCGATGAATCCATTCAGCAGGCCATTGACTTGTTGGCTGTAGGTGGTCGTATTTCAGTGATTACCTTTCATTCGCTGGAGGATCGTCTGACCAAGCAACTGTTTAAAGAAGCTTCAACCGTAGATGTTCCCAAAGGTCTGCCTTTCATTCCAGATGATTTGCAGCCCAAGCTGGAGTTAGTTTCACGCAAACCTATTTTACCAAGTAAAGAAGAATTAGAAGCCAATAATCGCGCCCATTCTGCAAAGTTGCGCGTGGCTAGGAAGGTGCATGAGTAAGTTTCATGGCAGAAAGAAAGCAACACCCTATTCAAAAACGGATTCGGAAATTTTCTCGAGTCGAAAAAGCCTTCTATGGCTCCATTATTTTAACAGCGATTGTCCTTGCAGTCAGTATTGTGTTTATGCAGACCAAGCTATTGCAGGTCAACCATGATTTGACTGAAGTTAATGCTCAGATTGAGTCAGAGCAGGCTGAATTGGATAATATTAAGCAAGAAGTGAATGAATTGACACGTTATGAAAGGCTGTCCCAGTTGGCCAGCTCTCAGGATATGAAACTCCAAAAGGGAAATCGTAAGACAGTGAGTACAACCAATGAGTAATAGATTTTTAAAAAACATTCAGCGATATGCTTTAAAAAACAGACAGACACCTGAATACAATCGAAAAAGAGTGGGAAAAAGCATGAGTGCCTTGGCCGTCTTTCTTTTTTTCATTTTCTTGATTAATTTTGCGACCATTATCGGGACAGATCAGAAATTCGGTGTTAATTTGTCAAAAGGTGCTAAGCAAGTGCACCAAAAGACAGTCGTGGTCGCTGCCAAGCGAGGAACTATCTATGACCGCAACGGTGTCCCGATCGCTGAAGATGCAACGACTTATAACATTTATGCTGTTATTGATAAAAAATACAAATCCGCTGCTGGCAAGGTCCTCTATGTAGAGGAGTCCCAGTATGAAAAGGTTGCTGAGATTCTTAATCAACATCTAGGAATAGATAAGGACTATGTTAAGCAGCAACTTGCGCAAAAGGATTTAAAGCAAGTTTCTTTTGGTTCTCAAGGAAATGGGATTACCTATAGCACCATGAGTTCTATCCGGCAAGCGATGGAGAAGGAAAAGATAGAGGGGATTGATTTTACAACTAGCCCTAACCGCAGCTATAGTAACGGTATCTTTGCTTCGCAATTTATCGGTCAGGCTCAGATGCAAGAGGATAAAGAAGGTAATAAAACACTTGTGGGAACCTCAGGTATGGAGCAGTCGCTAGACCGTATCTTGGGCGGTCAGAATGGTCTGGTTACCTATGAAAAAGACAGCAAAGGCAACATTATCCCAGGTTCAGAGGAAGTTTCTGTTAAGACAGAAGATGGAAAAGATGTATATACAACCCTTTCTGCCCAGCTACAGACATACTTGGAAACGCGGATGGATGCCTTCCAAGAAAAAGCTAAGGGAAAATTTGTCAGTGCGACTTTGGTCAGTGCTAAGACAGGCGAGATTCTAGCAACAACCCAGCGTCCGACTTATAATGCGGATACCAAAGAGGGCCTGAATGTAGATCATTTGAAAACTTGGAATAGCTTCCTTTACCAGACGCAGTATGAGCCTGGGTCAACGATGAAAGTTATGACTCTAGCCTCAGCGATTGATAATGGATCCTTTAATCCAACCGGAACATTCGATAGCTCAGAATATAAGATTGCAGATGCTACCATCCGCGACTGGGATGTGAACATGGGGTTAGCAACAGGACAAGTCCTGACCTATGCTCAAGGCTTTATTTTCTCAAGTAACGTTGGTATGACACGCATTGAGCAGGATATGGGCAATGCCAAGTGGATCGATTATCTATCGAAGTTCAAATTTGGCTTACCGACTCGTTTTGGGATGGGCTATGAAGAATATGGTGCCCTGCCGGCAGATAATGCTGTAACCATTGCCATGAGTTCCTTCGGACAAGGGATTGGGGTAACCCAAGTACAGATGCTACGTGCCTTTTCAGCTGTGTCAAATGATGGTGTCATGTTAGAGCCGAAATTTATCTCTGCCATCTATGACTCAAAAACGGGTAGTGCCCGCAAATCCCAGCCAGAAATCGTTGGTCATCCAGTTTCAGGAAAAGCAGCGAAAACGACTCGGGACTATATGATTCAGGTTGGAACGGTCCCTTATTATGGAACACTGAATATCGGCGGAGAACCGGTTATCAAGGTTTCTGGGCAAGATGTGGCCGTGAAATCCGGAACAGCCCAAATTGCGACAGCTAAGGGCTATTTGGAAGGGGAGAATAATAACATTTACTCCGTGGTAGCCATGACGCCGGCAGAAAGTCCAGATTTCATTATGTATGTCACTGTTCAGCAGCCTGAAGTTAAATTTTCACCACTTTTCTGGCAGGAAGTTGTCAATCCAGTCTTGGAAGAAGCTGTGGCACTTAAAGACAGCTTGAATCTGAGTGGTGATAGTCCTGCTTTGGAATTGGTTGAAAAAGAAACAACCTATAAAATGCCATCTATCGATGGTTTGACCAAACAACTGAAGTTGAAAAATCAAATTAGCCCAGGAGGCTTGGCTGACGAGCTTCGCCGCAATCTAGTACAGCCCGTTATCCTAGGAACAGGCAGTGAAATTAAGAAGATTTCTGTAAAAGAAGGACAAGAGCTAAAAGCCAATCAACAGATTTTGATTTTAAGTGATAACTTTGAAGATTTGCCAGATATGTATGGCTGGACCAAGGAAAATGTAGAGCAATTTGCTGAATGGCAAGGGCTGGAAGTCAATTTTAAAGGCAAAGGCTCAAAAGTTGTCAAACAGAAGGAAAAGGTCAATACAGACCTGAAAAAATTGAAAAAAATAACCGTTACATTGGGAGACTAGCATGTTAACAGCAATTATTGCAGGAATTCTGACCTTTATCCTAACGCTTGTTGGGATTCCTGCTTTTATCCGTTTTTATCACAAGGCTCATATTTCAGGCCAACAAATGCATGAGGATGTCAAGCAGCATCAGGCTAAGGCTGGAACGCCGACGATGGGGGGAACCGTCTTTCTGGTTGCTTCTGTTTTGGCTAGTTTTGTGACAGCTTTGCTTTCTCAACAACTATCCAACGGTTTGATTATGATTCTCTTTATCTTGGTTCTCTACGGAATCGTTGGCTTTTTGGATGATTTCCTCAAGGTCTTCCGTAAGATCAACGAAGGCCTGAATCCTAAGCAGAAACTAGCTCTGCAGCTGGTAGGGGGAGTTATCTTTTACTTCTTCTACAATCAGCACGGGGCAGGTGACTCTCTCAATGTCTTTACGATTCCAGTGCAGCTAGGTTTCCTCTATATCTTCTTCGTCCTCTTTTGGCTGGTTGGTTTCTCCAACGCTGTCAATCTGACCGATGGAATTGATGGCTTGGCTAGTATCTCCGTTGCGATCAGCTTGGTGGCCTACGGGGTCATTGCTCTGGAGCAGAAGCGCTTTGACCTTCTGATTGTCATTATCAGCATGATTGGTGGTTTGCTGGGCTTCTTTGTCTTTAACCATAAGCCAGCTAAAATCTTTATGGGGGACGTGGGTAGTCTTGCTTTGGGCGGTATGCTTGCTGCCCTCTCCATTGCCTTGCATCAAGAGTGGACCTTGCTTCTCATCGGAATTGTCTATGTCTTTGAGACAACTTCTGTTATGATGCAGGTGATTTATTTCAAGCTGACGGGTGGCAAGCGGATTTTCCGTATGACGCCAGTCCATCACCACTTTGAGCTTGGTGGCTTTTCTGGTCATGGCCAGCCTTGGAGCGAATGGAAGGTCGACTTCTTTTTCTGGGGCGTAGGCCTCTTAGCTAGCTTGCTGACTTTGGCCATTCTATATTTGTAATATGAAGGTGGGTGTAAGCCCGCCTTTTCTTGTCCTGAGCCGAGCAGAAAAGATATTTTTTTGGTATAATAGGTAAGATTAAGAGTAAACAGAGGAAAAAATGAAATTTACAGAATTTAACTTTAAAGATTATATTCAGGCAGCCCTCAGGGACCTGAACTTTGTGGAAGCAACAGAGGTTCAAGAGAAGCTGATTCCGGTGGTGTTATCTGGCCGAGACTTGGTCGGGGAGTCCAAAACTGGATCAGGCAAGACCCACACTTTTTTGCTGCCTATTTTCCAGCAATTAGATGAAGAGGCGAACAGCGTCCAAGCGGTGATTACAGCACCCAGCCGAGAATTAGCAACCCAAATCTATCAGGCTGCCCGTCAGCTGGCTAGCTTTTCGGAGCAAGAGATTCGATTGGCCAACTATGTCGGCGGGACTGACAAGGCTCGTCAGATTGGCAAGCTAGAGTCTAGCCAGCCCCATATCGTCATTGGAACACCAGGGCGGATTTATGATTTGGTTGAGTCAGGCGATTTGGCTATCCACAAGGCTCATACCTTTGTTGTGGACGAGGCTGACATGACGCTTGATATGGGCTTTTTGGAGACGGTCGACCGGATTGCAGCTTGTCTGCCCAAAGACCTGCAGTTTTTGGTTTTCTCGGCCACCATTCCGCAGAAGCTCCAACCTTTCTTGAAAAAATACCTGTCTAATCCAGTCATGGAGCAGATTAAGACCAAGACTGTGATTGCTGATACCATTGATAACTGGCTCCTGTCAACCAAAGGGCGAGATAAGAATGCCCAGATTTATGAGATCAGTCAGCTCCTCCAGCCTTATCTGGCGATGATTTTTGTCAATACCAAGACTCGGGCGGATGA
>ERZ773069.1385-NODE-1385-length-14129-cov-9.125338_pt1 | contig 14129 bp, 16 predicted proteins | sample MGYA00580619_ERZ773069 | MGnify/ENA primary metagenome ERZ773069 (study PRJEB29015, sample SAMEA2738007) | human oral metagenome | biome: human oral; feature: human-associated habitat; material: dental | place: China | collected 2108 ...
CAATAAAAGGCGTACTTGTACGCCGCCAATTACATAAGGGCTATGCCCGAAAATGAAAAACCACCCGCTATGCGGGTGGATATTTATTGCTAGAGAAAGGAAAACAAAGGGGGATATATGGATCCGAAGAAAAAGGCAAAGCCGTCTGGATTGCATTCATCGCGCTGTTCATCATCGCGGGGCTTGTGCTCATGTATACCGGAAATGACGCTGTTGTACTCGCCGTGCGGCAAAAGGAAGGGATTCTCACGGCGGAGTAGGTGAAGATGTCGTTCGACTCGGTGAGCGGGCGATTCGTCCGTGAGGCGGTGCAGGAGGGCGATGAGGTGCGTGCGGGCGACATCATCATGGAGCTGGACGCGACAGACAACAAGATTGCGATGGCGCGCGTGAATGCCCAGATTGCCCAGATCGAGGCACAGCGCGATGCGCTCCTCGTGCAGAAGCGCGAGCTTGCAATGCGCATCGACGCCTCGGAATATATGAAGGTCACGGCGATTGTCAATACGCTCGCCGATCCCGAGACCTTTCTCTATTAGGATCGCGCAATCGCCGTCGTCTTCTTCCCGCAGGGGCTTGAAGAGGACAGGTTTACGGGCACAGAGAACCACATCGGCGTATTCTACGATAATACGAATGTGGCGCAGACCGCCGAGATCAAAGAGGCGATGAACGAACTCGCAGCGCTTGACAATGCTGCCGAAAACGGGGATACGGGCAGCACGAACGACGGAATCGACGGCGGTATACAGATTGCGGATCGCAATCTCTTTAGTCCGAACGCCTCGACGAGCAATGGGATGGCGCTCGGCTTCCTCTTCTTCTTTGGCTCGATGTTCTACACCTTTGCGACCATAGGCATGATTCCGCGCCTGCGTCTGACGGGGGAACTCGATACGATTCTGCGGACGGGGACGCCGTGGGATCTCATCCTGCGCATCTGGAGAGACCTCATCTTTACGGGGCATCTCGTGAACTTCGTCTTTGTCCAGATCTTCTACGTATTCGTCCTCGGCATGGTCACGACCCTCACGGGCTGGACGGCCGCGAACCCTGGCGTTGCGGCGAGCCGCATGATCCTCATCATCCCAGGCGGCTTTATCTTCGGTGGGGTGACTGGATCGTTTGGGCACTTCGCGGACTGGGTCGTTGCCGTCTCGCACGTCTGGCCGCTGACGTGGCAGTTCCACTTCACGCGCGACATCATCACGCGCGGGGCGGACTTCATGGGCTACGCCCCGACCTTCGGCGCATTCCTCATCTACATCGCCGTCATCGGCATCCTCTACACGCTGCGCTTTTACAGCGCGAAGAAGGAACTGATGGCGCGCGAGACTGAGGAGCATGCGCATAAAGGGGCGAAACTCGCTGTGGAGGAGGCTGTATGATGGACAGATCATCTCTTATTTCTGAAATCCAAAGCCGTCCGGCGCAGACGATTGTCTGCGAGCGCATTCTCGTGCCAATCGATGGCTCACCCGCCTCCATGCACGCGGTCGAGTGGGCAATCGAGCTTTCCCGCGCAGCAGATGCGGAGCTGACAATCCTCATGGTGATCGACTACGACGCGCATATCTTCGCATTCGAGCGCATCGCATTCGGCAGCGTGTCCACCCATGTCACGCGTCACGCGCATTGCCCCGTACTGCTGGCGAAGTAACTTTAACGCATTGTTTACCTCCTCTTAAATGCGCTCCAAAGAAAAAGCAGTAGGGTATCAGAGGCAGAGACAATATGAAAAAGGGGCGATCAGTATGAAGAAAAAGGCATATATCACGGGGGTTCTGGCTGCTGCGATTGGACTCGGCATCATGACGGCAGCACCGTCTGCAGAGGCCGCGCAGCCCGTTCAGCAGCTCTCCTATGAGAATGGGGCGTCGAACGAGTACAGCTTCCGCATGAAGGAAGAGGATCGTGTGCATGAGCAGAACGTGCGCAAGATTCGCTTCGAGTTCCGCCGCGACGGCGATCAGGCGAAGTATGACCGCGCGATGAAGGAGGAGCAGAAGCGTCACGATCAGGCGGTGAAGATCATCAAGCGGGACTACCAAAAGCGTACTCCGTGGCGTCATTAAAACGGGAAATAAATAGGAAAGCGCCCTGCAAGGCTCACTCTTGCAGGGCGCTTTCCTATTTTTATGATAGATATGCAGTCAGGAGCCGCTCGATCTCCGCTGTCAGTTCCTCGACGGAGTGGCGGCGGCTGCGTGCGCAGACCTGCCCTTGCTCCGTGCATAGGAGGCAGCGGCGCGGCAGGGGGCGTGAGAGCTTCGTGCCATCCGCCGCGAGGACGTCGAGGTCGAAGAGTCGGCCGAGCGGATGATGCTCCTCGATTTCGGTGCAGATTCTCTTGATCTCTGCTGCGTCTCCGTCGATGGCAAGCAGTGCCTCATCGCCCGTGACATTATGCACCTCCATCTGCGCAATACAGGGGAGCTGTGCCGCGCGCAGCCGCCCCTCCAATGCGACGCGCCCATCTTCGAATGCACGCCGCAACTCTGCGGAGGTCTTGATTGGCCCCGGAATGTTGAGCGTGAATGAGAGGAGGGGGCGGGCATATTCTTTCAGCCATGCTGCCTGACGTGAGGCGCGCTCCTCGCGTGCGGCGAGCATGGCGGGCAGTTCTACAGGAATACCGTTTAACACAGGAGCTCCTTTCGGGTGCAGAACGAATCAAAATCATTAGTAATGTATGACATCTGCCGCCTCCGCAATCTTCTTGCGGATGGCGGCACTTTCTTCGCTTTGGAGGAAGGCGAGCGTCGTCGGCGGCAGGAGGGCGGGGAGCAGCTCCATATCGCCCGTCTGAATGGCGCGGCGCACGGTGGAGGCACTGATCGGCGCGCCGCCGTACTCCTTGCGCGGGATGACCCTGCACTCGATGCCGGCGCGCGGGAGGTCGTGCAGCATCGTCTCATTGTAGAGACTGGTGACATGGCTCGCCTGCTCTGCACCGACATAGCGGCGCGTGATGGAGAGCGCTGCGGCAATGCGCGCAAACACCGCGATATCGAGTTGCGCGTGACTGCGGATCACGGCGTCCTCGTCCTTTTGAAAATAGCTCGGGAAGGTCGCCTGACTGATCATATAGGAACCCGTCGCGTGATAGACAATGTTGCTGAGATGTGCCGTCCCCGCGCACACAAGTCGCTCACGCACAGCAAAGGGGAAGAGGCTCGCGTCCTCGCTGACGATAAAGAGGTGCAGGAGGTCACTCTCTGCGGCGGCGCACTCCACGAGATAGAGATGACCGAGGGTGAACGGGTTTGCATTCATAACGATGGCTGCGGCTGTTCCCGCTGCGCTCGGCGTCTCTTTTTGCAGCTGCTTCAGATAGTCGGAGAAGCCCCACCGCCTGTTTTCGAGAAAGACAATCGTGTCGGACACGTGCGCAATCTCATGAAAGCCGAGGTCGCGAAAGAAGCGTGCCGCCGATCCCTTCGTGTAGAGGAAGACGGCGGCATTGCCGCGCTCCTGCTGGATCGCCATGAGGTGGGTGAGGACTTCGTTCAGGAGCCCCTCGCCCTGATGTTCGCCATCAACCGCGAAGCAGCGCAGCGTGTTCCCGCAGCAGCTGCCCGTGGCGATGACCGCACCCGCGTCGTCGAGGACGGCGCAGGTGTAGTCGAGGTTTGCATCCATGCGCAGGTCTTCCTTTTCGAGCAGGGCGCGTACGCGCGCCATACCCGCGCGGTCGGATGGGTAGATGGTAGAGATCATAGTTCCTCCTATGCGTGGGGAAGCAGGGGCTTCCCCTGCTCCAGCAGCGTGATAAAGGCGCGGATCTGCGGCAGGGCGGCGCTTTGCTCGGTGTAGAGCAGATAGGTCGAACGCATGAGCGGACGCCCGTCCGCAAAGTACATGGGGCGCACGCATCCGTCAAAATGCGCGAGGCAGATCGCGGGCACGATGCCCCAGCCGAGTCCCTGCCGCACCATCTCGATGCAGGTCGCCGTGTTATTGGCAAAAATCTGATTCTGCGCCGTGGGAATCTTGTTTTCCCGGCGCCAGAGCGCCGTGTCGCGTTCCATCTCCAGATCGGCTTTGCGGATGACCTGCGGGAGTGCGCCGAGCGGCATCTGTTCGTGTTCCCGAGATGTGATGATGCAGACCGGCTCGCGATCGAGCAGGATGCGCGGCCCGTCCCAGTCGGAGTATTCCCCGCGCACGATTGCCAGCTCCATTTTCCCTGCGATGAACATGGAGAAGATCTTTTGACTGACCTCGATGATCGTCTGCGTGTGCACGAGTGGATAGTGCTCCTGATAGCGGCGCAGGAGGGGCGGGAGGCGATACATCGCATAGTTGATCGACACACCGACGCGCAGCGTGCCCGAGATGATGCCCTGCGCGTCATTGAGTTCCTGATTCATCGTGTTTAGCTCGCGCGTGATCGCCTTAAGATGGCGCAGGACGATCTCGCCCGCCGGCGTGAACTGGATGCCCTGCCGTGAACGAAGGACGAGGATGACGCCGAGCTCCTTTTCGAGCTGACGGATGCGCTTGGACACGGAGGATTGCGTCGTATACACTTCCTCTGCGGCGCGCGTGATATTGCTCGTCCTTTGCAGAGTCATAAGCAGCTGGATGTCCTGCGTATCCATGTGCTCCTCCTTCTTGTGGTGCGAGAGACATACTTTGCGTTTATTATATCATGACAATCATCGCTTTTGCGATTGAAAAATGTGAGAGAAGCATTCCTTTTTTGCATGGCGCGGATTGAAAAATGGATACGTTTACAGAGAATCGTTCTTCCTGTTATTATGATACCATAAATGAAAGCAAGGAGGAGTCTCTATGCAGATTGAAAAACCCGCGATGGCGGGGACGCTGGAATCCAGCGATGTGCAGGTCACCGTCGAGCCGGGCACGGGCGAAATCGAACTTCATCTGGAGAGCAGCGTGATGAACCAGTACGGGCGCGCCATTCGGCAGACAGTACTCGAAACGCTGCAGCGTCTCGATGTAACGTCCGCGCGCATTCAGGTCGTGGACAAGGGGGCGCTTGACTGCACGATTCGCGCGCGCGTGGAGTGTGCGGTCTTCCGCAGCGCCGGCGTATCCGACAAGAATGTTCCGTGGGGAGGTGTGATTCAATGATTCCAAGACCAAGGCCGGAGCGGTTCCGTCTGCGCCGTACGATGATGTTCATGAATGCGCAGCGTCCGGGACTCATCAAGGATGCCTACATCTACGGTGTGGACAGCATCATCCTCGACCTCGAGGATGCCGTCGCGGAGAACCAGAAGGATGCGGCGCGCTTCTCACTCTATCACGCGCTGAAGAGCATCGACTACGGCGAGACCGAGGTACTTGTCCGCATGAACGGACTCGAGACGTCGCACTGGCAGGAGGATGTCCGCGTCTGCGTCGCGGGCGGCGCGGACGGCGTGCGCATCGCCAAATGCGAGAGTGCGGACGATGTGAGACAGATCGAGGAACACGTCCTTGCGGCAGAGAGGGAATTCGGCGTCGAGGAGGGGCGGACGCTGCTCATGGCGGCGCTCGAAAGCCCGAAGGGCATCCTCAATGCGCGCGAGATCTGCCAGGCGTCGGAGCGCATGCTCGGCGTCGCCATCTCGGGCGGCGATTTCCGCAAGAGTATGCACGTCCGTCCCGAGCGCAGCGGCATCGAGATCAACACGGCGCGCAGCCTCATGCTGCTCGCGGCGCGCGAGGCGGGCATTCAGTGCTTTGACACGGTGTTCACGGCACTCGACGACGAGGAGGGCTTCCGTGCGGAGGTGGAGCTTGACCGCGCGATGGGATTTGACGGCAAGAGCCTCATCAACCCGCGCCAGATTGCCTATGTGCACAAGACCTTTGCACCGACGGAGAAGGAAATCGCGACGGCAGAGCTCTATGTGCGCAGCTTCGAGGAGCAGTCGAAGCAGGGCGTCGGCGTGTATACGGTCAACGGCAAGATGGTCGACATCCCCTTCATCGAGGACGCGCAACGCGTGATTGCACTCGCGAAGGCGTGCGGCGTCTATCACGGGGATTTATAAGGGGGTGCAGTGATGAAAAACGCAGTGGGCAGAGAGATTCCGGAGGAACTTCTTGTCGGGGGCAAGGAGGTCTATCAGGGAAAATACTACATGGACGGCAAGACCTTCCACAAGGCGGGACCGACCGTGCGCCGCGCGGAGAAACCGCAGGCGTCCAAGGTGCTCGCCTCCATCCGCGAGGCGTGCGAGAAATGCGGCGCGCATGACGGCATGACCGTGTCCTTTCACCACGCCTTCCGCAACGGTGACTATGTAACGAGCATGGTCATGAAGGTGCTCGTGGAGGAGATGGGGCTGAAGGATCTGACGGTTGCGACCACATCACTCGGAAGTGCGCAGGATCTGCTTGCGGACTACATCGAGGAAGGGAAGATCATCGGCATCCAGTCCTCGGGCGTGCGCGGGCGCATCGGAGAGGTCATCTCGGCGGGCAAGCTGAAAACCCCCGCAATCGTCCGCAGTCACGGCGGCCGGCCGCGCGCGATTGAGACGGGCGAACTCCATATTGACATCACGTTCATCGCGGCATCGGCCTCGGATGATTACGGCAACGCGAACGGCACGGGCGGGAAGAACAACTGCGGCACGCTCGGCTATGCCGTTGCAGACTCGCGCTATGCGGATCACGTTGTCGTTGTAACGGACACGCTCGTGCCGTTCCCGAACTCACCCGCCTCGATTCCATCCATCGACGTGGACTATGTTGTTGTGGTGGACGAGATCGGCGACCCGAAGAAGATCGGCACGAAGGAAGCGCGCGTGACGGAAGATCCGCGCAATCTGATGATGGCAGAGAACTGCGCGAAGATCATGGCGGCGACACCGTACTTCAAGGACGGCTTCTCCTTCCAGACGGGCGTCGGCGGTCCCTCTCTTGCGGTCAATCGCTATCTCGAGGACTATATGCGCGAACGCAACATCGAGATGGGCTTTGCGCTCGGCGGTATGGGCGGCAACATTTGCGACCTCATGGACAAGGGGCTCGTGCGCAAGCTGCTCGATACGCAGGATTTCGATACGAAGGCGATTGCGCATCTTGCGGCGCATCCCGACAAGCATCTCGAGATCTCTACGAGCGAGTATGCAAACCCCGCGAACAAGGGCGCATATGTGAACAAGCTCGACTTTGTGGTGCTCGCGGCGCTCGAGATTGACACAGACTTCAACGTCAACGTGCTGACCGGCTCGGACGGCGTGCTGCGCGGCGCACCGGGCGGACATCCCGACACGGCGGCGGGGAGCAAATGCTGCATCATTGTGACGCCGCTCGTGCGCGGGCGCATGGCAACGGTCTGCAAGAAGGTCGTCACTGTCACCACGCCGGGGGACTGCGTGGATGTGCTTGTGACGGACTACGGCATTGCCGTCAATCCCGCACGCAAGGATCTCATTGCATGTCTGGATGCGGCAGACATTGTGCATACAACCATCGAGGCGCTGCAGGAGAAGGCATACAGCCTCGTGGGCGAGCCGGACGAGCTCGAATGGGAGGATCAGGTCATCGCCGTTCTTGAGGCACGTGATGGTACGATTCTCGACGTTGTGCGCAAGATCAAGCCGCTCGTCCTTTGAGTGCAGTCTTGGAAGGGCGTGTGTGCGACGCGGATCGCATTGCATCCTGCGCCGTAGAATCCCTGCTCGTTGAGGTGGCAGCAACGCCGAAGCCGGGACTTGTCGACCGTGCGAATAATGGGGCGCACGCCGACATGGACTTTTTCACCTTTCAACGCTCGGCGGCGGCACTTGCTCCGCACCTCACGGTGTTTGTGCGTGCGGGGGCAGCGCATGGGGGCGGTGTGGAAACGCTGCTCTCTGTCCTGCGTCCGCTTGGGCGCGCGGCAGAATCTGCGATGTATGCACGCACGGGGGGCGTGAACACGCATAAGGGCGCAATCTTCAGCTTCGGAATCCTGCTCGGTGCGGCGGGCTGGCTCGGCGCACACGGCGAGCCGCTGACGGCGAATCGATTGCTCGACGCTGCGCGGACGATCTGCACGGGACTATGCCGCGCGGATTATGGTACGCTTGCAAAGAATGCCGTGCCTGCGACAAAGGGGCAGGCAGCCTATCTCACCTACGGTCTGACGGGTGTGCGCGGCGAGGCGGAGGCGGGCTTCCCACTCGTCAGAGAGTACGCTCTGCCAACCTATCGTACGTGCCGCTCAGCGGGGATGCCACTGAACGATGTGCTCGTCGATGTCCTCCTCGTCCTCATGGCGCACAATATGGACACGAACATCCTCGGTCGTCATGACCTCGCCATGCTGCAGCGCGTGCAGGCGGAGGCCGCCCGCATCGTCGGACTTGGGGGGATGGGCACGGAGGCAGGGCGCGCGGCGGTCATGGCATTCGATGCACAGCTGATTGCCGCTTGGGTCAGCCCCGGCGGCTCTGCGGATCTCGTTGCACTCACACATTTTCTCTACGAAATAGAGCAGTCCGAACTGCTCAAGGAAACGTGAAACAACTTTTGGAATGGAGGGTTTTTCATGTTATTAGCCATCACAGGCTTTGTGATGATCTTCTTGATCATCTACCTGCTGTTGCAGTCCAAGGCACATCCGACGCCGATCTTCGTCATCGTGCCGATCCTCTGCGCCGTTGTCTGCGGATTTGACTTCACGCAGATTGCGGAGTTCATGAAGACTGGCGTTACAACGACCATGCCGGTCGCCGTACTCTTTATCTTTTCCATCGTCTACTTCTCAATCATGTCGGAGGTTGGACTCTTCGACCCGTTGGTCGACTTTCTCGTGAAGCATGCGGGATCGAACGTCATCCTGGTCACAGTGGCAACCGCCTGTATTGCGACGATTGCCCATCTCGACGGTGCGCTCGCCGCAACGCTGCTCGTGACGATTCCTGCAATGCTGCCGATCTACAAGAAGCTGCACATTCGCCCCGTCGTGCTCTGCGTCATCATCGGCGCTGCCATGAGCATCATGAACCTCCTGCCATGGGGCGGCCCGGTCGCACGCGTCGGCGTCATTCTGAACACCGATGTCAACGCGCTCTGGCATACGCTCATTCCGCTGCAGATTGTCGGTATCATCATGGTGCTCATCTTTGCGGCATTCATGGGCGTTCTGGAAAAGCGGCGCGGCGCGGGTCTGCATCCGACAGGCAAGGCTGCGGAGTTGGATGAGGATGCGTCCTCGGCGCATCAGATTTCCGATGAGGAAGCCGCCGCGCTCAAGCGTCCGAAGCTCTTCTGGTTCAACCTGCTCCTCACGGTCGGCGTCATCGCCCTCCTCTGCTTCACGAAGATCCAGCTGTACGCCGCATTCATGATCGGACTATCGCTCGCCCTCATTGTGAACTTCCCCGACCCGAAGATGCAGGGCAAGCGTATTAAGGCGCATGCAGGCGAGGCACTGGGCGTGCCCATGATCCTGCTCGCCTCGGGCGTCTTCCTCGGCGTTCTGACGGGGACGAAGATGATGGATGCCATGGCGGAGACACTCGTCATGCTCATCCCGAGCGTCCTCGGCTCGTATTTCCACATTATCATGGGCATCTTTGCCGTGCCGATCGGCATGATGCTCGGCACGAGTCCGTACTTCTTCGGGCTGCTGCCGCTTGCGATCGGCGTCGATGAGCAATACGGCATTTCGCCTGAGAATATGTCGAACGCGATGCTCGTCGGCAAGAACTTCGCTGTTCTCGTCACGCCGCACGCTGCAACGACCTTCCTCTGCTGCGGACTTGCGGGTGTCTCCATCAAGGAGCTGCTGCGCTTCTGTGCGCCATGGCTCTGGGGTCTCTCGATTATCTCGCTGTTCTTTGCTATTGTGCTTGGGATTGTTACGGTGTAGGGCAAGAAGATACGAAAATCAAAAATGGGGATTTCCTACGAAAATTTTGTAGGAAGTCCCCGTTTTATTTATGCAGTTCTGCAGTATCAAACACCGCGCCGCTCGGTGTCTCGCAGCGAATGTGCAGCCGCTTCGCATCCGCCTCCATATAGAGATAGTTGGACGGCGCTGGATTTGGCCCTGCCGCGAGGTCATAATCTTCGGCGGGAACATCGAAATACTCATTTCCCGCAGGCCCAGCGAGGAGGTAGAGCGTGCCGCATTCATCCGTTTGCCGCGCATGGAGCTGTCGGCGGCGGTAGGCATGGACGTGTCCTGAGACGACGAGGTCAATGCCGAGCGTGTCGAATGTGTCCAAGAAGACCTGTCCCACGTCGCTGATGCCGTGCTGTGTCTCTTGCTCTGTCTGATACTCCCCATAGGACAGAATATCCTTGTGCATAAGCACAATCTTCCACGGTGCTGTGCTTGCCGATGCGTCGCGCATAAGCCAGTCCATCTGCTCGCGTTTCAGTGCCTCGCCGCGCCTCTCGAGTTCGAGGAACTGCGTGTCAAGCACGATGCAGTGCACGCTGCCAAGGTCGAAGGAGTAGTAGTGTCCGCGAAAATCCGTGCTCCCGTTGTCGGGCAGAGCGAATGTAGATAGGTAGCGCACAGGAGGAACGGCTGTCCAACTCAGCCCGTAGTATTCGTGGTTGCCGAGCACGGGGACGTGGACATGACGGGCGAGGGGGGCATCTGCGCTCTCCATCGCATCAAAGAACGAGCGCCAATGCCATGCAGATTCGCCGTTGTCCGTGAGATCGCCGACAATGGCGGCAAAGTCTGCATTTGGATGACGCTGCCACGCTGCATGATAGACCTCTCGCCACACATCGTAGTTTTCGCCGCATTGGCTGTCTGAGAAGAGGAGGGCGCGCGTCGGCGTATCTGCATTCCTCTGTATGAGCGGAATCCATGCCGTTGCGGCGTTCGGCTCTATCACGCGGTACGATGCGCCGTCAGAAACGGGAATCTCTGCATGATAGATGAACTGTACCTCGTCGTCCATTGAGAGATACCGATAGGTAGGAATGTATTGCTCCGCTTTCCCGTCAGCGCGGCGCAGCTCAACGCACACGTTTTCGAGCAGCTGCGGGCTGTCCCACGCAATCATGCGCGTCTGCATCGGCTGTGCCGTAACGATCTGGCGCAGATGACGGATGTTTTCGGCAGCAGCGGCAGCGGGACGAGACGAAAAGAGACCGCCAAAGCCCATCGAGAGGATGGCGCTCATGGCAGTCTGCAAAAATGAGCGGCGCGTCATTCTTTTTTCTCCGTATCCTGTATGATGACCTCCGTGCGCATCATGCGCTTTTCGTATCGTATTGCCCCGTAAATCAGGATGCCGGCGCAGATCACGACAATGATGAGGCGTGTATTGTCCTCCTGCTGCATGATGAGATCGTGTCCGATGATCGCTTCGATGCCCGTCGAGGGAAATTTGCCGACGAGCGAGGCGAGCACATAGTCACGGAAGCGAATGGAGGAGAGCGCGCCGACGGCGTTCATGACAGCGGAAGGGAGGTAGGGTACCATGCGCCCGATCAGCATAATGATGAAGCCCTTTCTGCCGCTGTACTGGTCAACCTTTGCGAGGAAGGGACTCTTAGCGATCGCCTTTTCTGCTGCCTCACGGAAGTAGAAGCGCATGAGGACGAAGGCAATCGTCACGCCGACCGTCTCTGCCACGCAGGAGAGGATGATGCCGGGGACAATGCCGAAGAGGATGACGTTCGCCGTCGAGAAGATGACGGCGGGGGGGAAGCCGAGTGCATTCGTAAAGAGGGTGAGGAGAAAGGCGAAGACAATCGCCCCCTCGCCGAACGAGCGGATGTACTCCACCGTTGCGGGGATGTCGCCGCTCGCGAGCAGGGCGAAGAGTTCAGGCAGGAACTCCGGCGCGATGAGGTGGATAATGACGAAGAGCAGGACGATCGCAAGCGCTGCGCCGACCTTCAGGACACCCATGCCCATCTGTTGTTTCACGTAGATGCCTCCTAGGTTGTAAGAACCATAACGAGTGCGCCGAGTATCAGAGCAATACTGAAACCCTGCATGGCGTTTGCAATACTCTTTCCATAACTGTGGGAGAATCTCTGCACAATCTTTCGGAGCTCGAACATCAGAAAGGAGAGGCAGAAAAAGACGAGGGAGAGATCGCCCTCCGTCCAGCCGTAGGCAAAGATCACGGAGGAGAGGACGATGCCGGTCTGCTCGCCGCGCGAAAAGATGCGCTCCGGTTCTTTCGAGCGTTCGCGTGCATCAATATCGGCACGCGTCAGAGGAATGCCCATCTCATCGGTCTTTTCCTGATCGCGGTCGAAAAATCGGTAGTGGAAACCCATGACGCTTCACCTCCAGTATTCTATGCTATGTCGCAATGCGACGCTGCTGCGCGGGACGCGGACTCGGTTTTGGGAGATCGGGGCGCTTGTTTGGCTTGAGTGACGGTTTTTCCGGCGGCGGATGTACGGGCGGGTTCGGCGTGCTCGGCGTCGGGTGCGCGGGGCGCGTCATGCCGTTTTTCCTCTGCGCCTCCTCCATCTGCTGACGAATGCGTGCGCGCTGTGCCTCCTGCTCCTCACGTTCGCGCTGTGCAATGCGCAGACGCTCTGTCTGCAGTTCATCGGAGGCGTAGAAGATGCGTGCCTGTTGGACGATGTCGGGGAGCTGCGCGTAGAGATGGCGGCCGGGGCAGGCGGTTGCATTGAGATCGCGGTGCCCCTTCACCGTGCTCTGCCACATGGGGTCAAGCTGATAGACGGTGCAGAGCGACGCGATCAGACGCGCAGCAGATGTCTTCTGTGCCTCCGTGGGAACGGCGTTCTCGAAGTTGCCGACGAGGTTGATGCCGACCGTATGGCGGTTCTCTCCGTAGACGTGCGCGCCGACTGTGCCGAGCGGACGCCCTTCCTCGATCGTGCCGTCCTTGCGAATGATGAAATGATAGCCGATGCCCGACCATCCGTTGTTGAGATGCCACTGATGCACGGTCTCCGCCGAGACATCATCATTGTTTGCCATGCCGATGTGATGAACGACGATACAGTCTGTGACATAGCGGCTCTCAAGTGTGCCGAACCGCAGATGGGTCGGACGCACGGATACGCCGGGCAGTGCAGACGGGATGTACCACGATGCCTCCACAGCGGAGGGGAAGAAGGGAAGTGCGGCGGCGCCGATGCCGAAGAGGGCGAGTCGACGCAGGAATTCTCTACGATTCATGTGGGATCTCCTGATAGGTATACGATTGGTCTTTGAGGCGGAGCTCCGTGTCATGAAGGACAAAAAGGGTCGAGCGATGCCCGACGCTGATGATGCTCGCGGCGGGGAGTTCCTGATGCAGCAGTTCATACAATGCGCGTTCGCGCGGCTCGTCGAGGGCGGATGTCGCCTCGTCGAGGAAAATCCAGTCGGGGCGGATGAGTAATATGCGTGCAAACGCAAGGCGCTGCTGCTCGCCAAGCGAGAGAATGCGGCTCCAATCGTCCACGTCGTCGAGACGTGCGGCGAAATGATCCATCCCAACGAGTTTTAGAATGCGTGCGATCTCGTCATCGGATGCCGCCGCTGTGCGTGGATAGGAGAGCGCGCGGCGCAGCGAGCCGAGAACGAGATAGGGGCGCTGCGGGAGGAAAAGCCTCTTTGCGCCCTGCGGCAGCTCAATTTTGCCACTGCCATACGGCCAGATGCCTGCGAGCGCACGGAGCAGCGTGCTCTTGCCCGCGCCCGAGGCACCCGTCACGAGGACATGGCTGCCTGCGGGCAGGGAGAGTGTGCAGGCGGAGAGAAGCGGTGCGCCGTCCGGCAGATCGATCGAGAGGTCTTGCAGTACGAGCGCCTTGTCGCTGCCCTCACTGCGCACAATGTCACTTGTGACCCGTGCGGACTCCTCCATATGCTCCGTGAAGCCCGAGAGTCGCTGGATCACGGCGGCGAGCTCGGCGATGGAGCTATAGGAATCGACGAAGAAGGAAAGTGCATCCTGCACGCGCCCGAATGCCGAGAGCGTCTGCATGAGCCCACCGAGCGCCATCTCGCCCGCATAGTAGCGCGGTGCTGCCATGACGAGCGGGAATATGATCGCGAGCTGTGAGTAGCCATTGACGTAGAAGTTCAGCAGCTTCGTGCGGCGCATGAGTCCCCAGTAGTTTTTGATGACGTTGGCGAACCGCTCCTTGAAGCCGACCGTCTCCGCCATCTCGCCGCGATAGAATGCGATGCTCTCGCTGTTCTCGCGCACGCGCATCATGCTGAAACGGAA
>ERZ773069.1387-NODE-1387-length-14104-cov-17.582034_pt1 | contig 14104 bp, 17 predicted proteins | sample MGYA00580619_ERZ773069 | MGnify/ENA primary metagenome ERZ773069 (study PRJEB29015, sample SAMEA2738007) | human oral metagenome | biome: human oral; feature: human-associated habitat; material: dental | place: China | collected 2108 ...
CAAATCAAACAGCTTACAATCTTTACCAAAAAGAAGGATTTGAAATCGTTCAAATAGTTGAAGCACCTGTACGAAAATATATGATGATAAAATCTAGATAAGAATTAGATTATATCAATAACTGTCCCCGTACAATTTTTAGTTTTCAAACTTGTTGCAAAGAAATTTTCTTGATAAAATAGATACATGACTAGATATAAAGCTATAATTTCTTATGATGGCTACGCCTTTGCTGGTTTTCAACGGCAACCACACGCGCGTAGTGTCCAAGAGGAAATTGAAATAACTTTAACCAAATTAAATAAAGGGCAGGCCATTACCATCCATGGTGCAGGGCGAACGGATAGTGGTGTTCATGCCTTAGGGCAGGTCATCCACTTTGATCTCCCCTATCAGATGGATGAGGAAAAACTTCGCTTTGCTCTTGATACCCAAAGTCCTGAAGACATCGATGTGATTTCGATTGAGATTGTGGCTGATGATTTTCATTGCCGTTATGCCAAGCACAGCAAGACCTACGAGTTTATCGTGGATAGAGGACGTCCTAAAAATCCTATGCGCCGTCATTATACGACTCATTATCCCTACCCACTAGATGTGGAGCGGATGCAGCTTGCTGTAAAAAAACTAGAGGGAACACATGACTTTACTGGTTTTACAGCATCAGGGACTAGTGTGGAGGACAAGGTAAGAACGATCACGGAAGCCAGTCTTAGGGTTGATGAAACAGGACAATTTTTGACCTTTACTTTCTCAGGCAATGGTTTCCTCTATAAGCAGATTCGAAATATGGTTGGAACCTTACTGAAAATTGGTAACAACCGTATGCCAGTTGAACAGATTGACCTCATCTTGGAGAAAAAAGACAGACAGTTGGCAGGACCAACTGCAGCACCTAATGGATTGTATTTAAAGGAGATTCGTTATGAAGAATAATCGTATTTTAGCACTTTCAGGAAATGATATTTTTAGTGGTGGTGGACTAGCTGCTGACCTTGCGACCTATACTTTAAATGGTTTGCATGGTTTTGTAGCCATGACTTGCTTGACTGCCTTGACAGAAAATGGTTTTGAAGTCTTCCCGACGGATGAGACTATTTTTCAACAACAGTTGGATAGTCTTAAAAGCGTAGACTTTGGAGGGATTAAGATTGGTCTCTTGCCGACTGTTGGTGTTGCTGAGAAAGCATTGAATTTCATCAAGGAAAGATCAGGAGTCCCTGTCGTTCTGGATCCTGTATTGGTTTGTAAGGAAACGCATGATGTTGCAGTTAGCGAACTCTGTCAAGAGTTGATTCGCTTTTTCCCTTATGTATCTGTGATTACTCCTAATCTTCCTGAGGCAGAGTTGCTTGCAGATCAAAAGATTGAAAGTCTGGATGATATGAAAGCTGCAGCTCAGAAATTACATGGCTTAGGAGCGCCAGCAGTCATTATCAAGGGAGGAAATCGTCTCAGTAAGGATAAGGCTGTGGATGTCTTTTATGATGGAGAGAATTTCACTATTCTTGAAAACCCAGTCATTCAAGGACAAAATGCTGGTGCAGGATGTACCTTTGCCTCAAGCATTGCTAGTCAGTTAGTCAAGGGAGAGGAACTATTACCAGCAATTGAAACTTCCAAAGCCTTTGTTTACCGTGCCATTGCACAAGCAGATCAATATGGAGTGAGACAGTATGAAGCAAACCAAAACAACTAAAATTGCCCTAGTATCTATCTTAGCAGCCAGTTCTGTCGTATTGGGGTATTTTATAAAAATCCCAACACCAACTGGATTTCTAACACTTTTGGACGTTGGAGTCTTCTTCACAGCCTTTTACTTTGGAAGCCGTGAAGGAGCCGTTGTCGGAGGGTTAGCAGGATTTCTCATTGATCTCATTTCAGGCTACCCTCAGTGGATGATTTTTAGCTTAATCAATCATGGTTTGCAAGGCTATTTTGCAGGCTTTAAAGGAAAATGGCAATGGTTAGGATTAGTCTTGGCGACTCTATTCATGGTGGCTGGTTATGCCTTGGCATCAGCTTGGATGAATGGTTGGGGAGCAGCTATTCCAGAAATCATCCCAAATCTCATGCAAAATGTTGTTGGAATGACTCTAGGATTTCTTCTTTGTCACAGTGTAAAGAAATTCAGATAATAGTGAAAAAAGGGAACCTACTCCGAACTATTAGGGAACTATTGAAAAAACTCTGATTATTTGCTAAAATGAGAGCTATGAAAACACTCTACGATGTGCAACAATTTCTCAAACAGTTTGGTATCATTGTCTATATGGGAAAACGTCTCTATGACATTGAACTGATGAAGATTGAACTATCACGGATTTATGATGCAGGCTTGATGGACAAGCTGGATTATCTTGAAGCAGAAGCTGTTCTTCGCAGAGAGCACAAACTAGAATTAGACTATTTAGAAAAAAATGGAGATTAGATATTATGGTAACTTGGGTATTATGGGGACTTATAGTGGCGATGTTGGCATGGATGGGTTACAACTACCTTCGCATTCGTCGTGCAGCTAAAATTGTAGACAATGCAGAGTTTGAGTCTTTGATTCGTACAGGTCAGTTAATTGACTTGCGTGATCCAGCTGACTTCCACAGGAAACATATCCTTGGAGCTCGTAATATTCCTTCAAATCAATTGAAGACAAGTCTTGCAGCTCTTCGCAAGGATAAACCAGTCCTTCTATATGAAAACCAACGTGCGCAACGTGTGACTAATGCAGCACTTTTCTTGAAAAAGCAAGGCTTCTCAGAAATCTATATCCTCTCTTACGGATTGGATTCTTGGACTGGGAAGGTGAAGTCTAATTAACAATGTGAAAAAACTTGTCACATGTGTTTAATATAAAGTCTCGGCTTTTTATGGTATAATTGTTAGTATAAAATTTAAGGAGTTTTTTGAAGATGCAAGAAAAGAAAAAACCATCACTTGTTTTAGGTATCCTATCTATCGTCCTTGGTTTGCTATCTCCAATCGTAGGTCTCGTTTTGGGGATCATTGGTCTAGTCTTGGCTAATTCACATCAAAAAGAATCTGAATTAGACTATAAAACAGAACGAATTCTTAATATCGTAGGGATTGTAGTTTCTGTAATTAACTGGGTTGCAGGACTCTTCTTAATGATGCACTAATCAGGATTCTAACAAAAAAAGCTTTATTTTTAAAAGCTTTTTTTGTTTTATCCACTCTTCTCGGTTCAAGAACCGGATAATATAGTGCTAAGATTTTTCACCCAATTGATAAAGCCGATTTTTATGGTATTATTCATTTGTGTTTAGTTTAAGGAGTTTTTAGAATATGCAAGAAAAGAAAAAAGCGTCCCTTGTTTTAGGTATCTTGTCTATCATATTTGCCTTTGGATTTCCAGTGTTAAGTATTATTTTTGGTATTTTTGGTTTGATCTTGGCTAACTCACATCAAAAAGAATCTGGACTAGACTATAAAACAGAACGAATTCTCAATATCGTAGGTGTTGTAGTTTTTGTAATAAACTTGATTGTAGCCATAGCGAGAGTTTATGGATAAGCAATAACAAAAAAGCTTTGAAGCATAAAGCTTTTTTGTTTTATCCACTGTTTTCTAAGTAATTTTTTATAACCTGTAATTCTTCTTTGTTCAGAAGTCGGAACTCACCTTCTGCTAGCTCAGGGTCCAATATAAAATTCCCGAATTGAACTCGTTTGAGAGCAGTTACCTTGACACCGACTGAGAGGAACATTTTTTTGACTTGATGAAACTTTCCTTCAGATATGGTGATAGTGGCTTTGCTGAGACTAGGACTTGAGGATAAAATCTCAAGTTGAGCAGGTTTACAGATAGTTCCATCAAGAAAGACAATCCCATCTTTAAACTCTTGAATATGGTCGGGAGTTAGTGGCCCATTGACCTCTACTTGGTAAGTTTTATCGACATGGTATTGAGGATGGAGGAGTTGAAAACCTAGAGGCCCATTATCCGTTAAGAGGAGGAGTCCTGTCGTATCCCGATCCAGACGACCGATGGCGTAGAGTAGGTCAGACTGGAGATGCTGAGGAAGGAGGTCCATGACCGTTGGGAGTTTCTTATCCTTGCTTGCAGTTACGACTCCATTTGGCTTATGGAGCATGAGGTAGGTGTGTTCGTATCCTTGAATTCTTCTGCCTTGGAACATCAGTTCTTGAAGTCCTGTATCGGTATTTTGTGCAAGGGAACTAGCAGGGAGTCCATCAACTAAAATTTCTTTTTTCAAAAGAGCTTGTTTCATGGCTTTTCGACTGATTTTTTCCTGGGCTAATAATTTATCTAAACGCATACCAGCCTATCTTATCACAAGTCGGAATTTTTGAAAAGAAAAGAGAAGGAATGAATTTTCTTTTGAAAACATTTACACTTACTTGAGTTAAGTCATTTGCTCAAAATTGTGGTATAATCGTTCAGTTAGAAAATAAATTTTTGAATACAATAGAGGAAATCATGACAAAATTAAGAGAAGATATCCGTAATATCGCGATTATCGCCCACGTCGACCACGGTAAAACTACCCTTGTTGACGAATTGTTGAAACAATCTGAAACTCTTGACGCGCGTACAGAGTTGGCAGAGCGCGCAATGGACTCAAACGATATTGAAAAAGAGCGTGGAATTACCATCCTTGCGAAAAATACAGCAGTTGCCTACAACGGAACTCGTATCAACATCATGGACACACCAGGGCACGCGGACTTCGGTGGAGAAGTTGAACGTATCATGAAAATGGTTGACGGTGTTGTTTTGGTCGTAGATGCCTACGAAGGAACCATGCCACAGACTCGTTTCGTATTGAAAAAAGCCTTGGAACAAGACCTTGTGCCTATCGTTGTGGTTAACAAAATCGATAAGCCGTCAGCTCGTCCAGCAGAAGTAGTAGATGAAGTCTTGGAACTTTTCATCGAGCTTGGTGCGGATGATGACCAGCTTGACTTCCCAGTCGTTTATGCGTCAGCTATCAACGGAACATCTTCATTGTCAGATGATCCAGCAGACCAAGAAAAGACTATGGCGCCAATCTTTGACACTATTATCGACCACATTCCAGCTCCAGTTGATAACTCAGATGAGCCCCTTCAATTCCAAGTGTCACTTTTGGACTACAACGACTTCGTAGGTCGTATCGGTATCGGACGTGTCTTCCGTGGTAGTGTAAAGGTTGGGGATCAAGTTACCCTTTCTAAACTGGATGGTACAACTAAGAACTTCCGAGTTACAAAACTCTTCGGTTTCTTTGGTTTGGAACGTCGTGAAATTCAAGAAGCTAAAGCTGGTGACTTGATTGCCGTTTCAGGTATGGAAGATATCTTTGTCGGCGAAACCATCACTCCAACAGATGCGGTTGAAGCTCTTCCAGTTCTTCACATCGATGAGCCAACACTTCAAATGACCTTCTTGGTAAATAATTCACCATTTGCAGGTCGTGAAGGGAAATGGGTGACTTCTCGTAAGGTAGAAGAACGCTTGCAAGCAGAATTGCAAACAGACGTTTCCCTTCGTGTTGACCCAACGGACTCACCAGATAAATGGACTGTTTCAGGTCGTGGAGAATTGCACTTGTCAATCCTGATCGAAACCATGCGTCGCGAAGGCTATGAGCTTCAAGTGTCTCGTCCAGAAGTTATCGTAAAAGAGATTGACGGTGTTAAATGTGAGCCATTTGAACGTGTTCAAATCGATACTCCAGAAGAATACCAAGGATCTGTTATCCAAAGCCTTTCTGAACGTAAGGGTGAAATGTTGGATATGATCTCAACTGGTAATGGTCAAACTCGTTTGGTCTTCCTTGTTCCAGCGCGTGGTTTGATCGGATACTCAACTGAGTTCTTGTCAATGACTCGTGGTTACGGTATCATGAACCATACCTTCGACCAATACTTGCCACTCATTCCAGGTGAAATCGGTGGACGTCACCGTGGTGCCCTTGTTTCGATCGATGCTGGTAAGGCTACAACCTACTCTATCATGTCTATCGAAGAACGTGGTACGATCTTTGTCAACCCAGGTACCGAGGTTTACGAAGGAATGATCATCGGTGAAAACTCTCGTGAAAATGACTTGACAGTTAATATCACTAAAGCCAAACAAATGACCAACGTTCGTTCAGCTACCAAGGACCAAACAGCAGTTATTAAGACACCTCGTATCTTGACACTTGAAGAATCACTTGAGTTCTTGAACGATGATGAATACATGGAAGTAACGCCTGAATCTATTCGTTTGCGTAAACAAATCCTTAACAAGGCAGAGCGTGAGAAAGCAAACAAAAAGAAAAAATCAGCTGAATAAGAGCTAGAAAGAGCAGAAAATGGTCTATTTAATCATAGGGATTTTATTACTCTTACTCTATATATTTGCGACACCTCAAAGTATCAAGGGGACGGTTAATATTGTAATTCTTGTTTTTGGTCTCGTTTCCCTCGTGATTTTGCTCATGTTGTCCATCCTGCAAATCTTTCAGCTACCAACAGAATTCTTTATCACAGTAGCTATGCTGGTCCTTGCTTACTTTAGTTTGCGAGATATCAGTCTCATGTCGATTCGAAAAAAACACTAATCATCAATTCGAATCCTAAAATAACAAAAACTTCTATTAGCAACTAGTTGGCTGATAGAAGTTTTTTGATTAAGATAGATTGCTTTTTTCTTCAGAATAGCGTTGATAGAAGTCAACTTTCAGTTGGATAAAGTTTTCCAATTCGCGCAGGAGTTGAAGTAATGTTGCGCGTGTTTCAAATTCTTCCCTTGTTTTAGGGAGGCTACGATTGCGAAATACCTGCAGGTAGCTTTCAATATCATTTAATAGATCGTTGGCTGGATTGGTCTGACTGAGTTGATCTGCAATTTTAGCGAATAGCTGGGCAAGGATTAGGCTTTCGCTTGCTGCTAGATTACAGGTGTTGATTTGCTGGGCCATATTGCGAAGAATGCGACTCTGTCTCTGTCTCATTTCGAAATAGTGGATATGATAGTCGGTCTGATGGAAGAGATGGTCAGAGTGATCAAGATAGACCAGTTTGAGAGCTTCTTCAAGAAGCTGATCCAGTTCCTCAACGAGTTGTGCACGGTTTCGACCATCACCTTTTCCAAGGTAATATTCAAAACGTTGTAGAATGTGTTTGAGTTTTTCTTCTACCTTGAGATGATAGAGATGGATTTCTTCTTGCCGAGAAGGCATATAGAGATTGACAGTCAAGGCAAATCCCGTACCGATAAGAAATAGGAGGAGCTCATTCACTAGCAGATCTGGTGATGTAGACTTCTGAACCAAGAGATGACTGACCAGGACACTACTCGGGGTAATGCCAATTTCCCAGCCGAATTTATAGGCAAGGGGAACATAGAGAGCCAAATAGAGACCGAAACTCCAGATATGGTAGCCAGTCAGGTGAAAGGAAAGGACACCAATGAAAAGAGCAAGAAGGGTAGAGAATAAACGATTACGAGCTAGTTTTATAGTGCTTCTACGAGTATCAGACAAGCTCAAAAGGGCAATGATACCTGCTGACACTGCTGAAGATAAATCGAGAAAGTAGGCTAGGACACAGGCCAAACAGGTTGCCAGAACGAGTTTTAAAGTACGTTGGGTGATAGACATGAGATATTTCCTATAATGAATGATAGAAGCTAGACAAAACAAGCCCTAAAAAGGCTTGTCTAGATTATTTTTTGTGAGCAGAGGAAAATTCTGCTACTGCTGTAAAGAGGACATCTGTTGAAGAGTTGAGGGCTGTTTCGCAAGAGTCTTGAATAACACCAATAACGAAACCAACACCCACAACCTGCATAGCAATATCGTTGGTAATCCCAAAGAGACTGCAAGCAACTGGGATAAGTAGGAGTGAACCTCCGGCGATTCCTGAAGCACCGCAGGCAGAGATGGCTGCAACGATACTGAGTACAAAGGCTGTTGCAAAATCAACTGAGATTCCTAGAGTATTGACAGCTGCTAGGGTTAAGATGTTGATGGTAACAGCAGCTCCAGCCATATTGATGGTTGATCCCAAGGGGATTGAGACAGAATAGGTATCTGGATTAAGACCTAGATCCTCACAGAGTTTCATATTAACAGGGATATTAGCAGCGGAACTTCGGGTGAAAAAGGCTGTAACGCCACTGATACGCAAGCATTTCCACACCAAGGGATATGGATTTTTCTTGATAAAGAGAAAAGCAATCAGAGGATTGATCACTAGGGCAACGAAAACCATAGTGGCAATCAAAAGTCCGAGTAGGATTCCGTAATTTGCTAAACTAGCGATACCTTGGTCTGAGATGGTTTTGAAGACCAAGCCCAGGATACCAAAGGGCGCAAGGTTGATGATCCATTCGACGATTTTTGAAGTCACACTGGCCATTGTTTTGAGTAGCTCCTTGCTATTTTTGCTAGCTTCTCGCATGGCAATCCCAAAGACGATAGCCCAAGACAAAATTCCGATATAGTTAGCTCCGATGATGGCATTGACAGGATTATCTACTATTTTTAGCAGAAGATTGCTGAGCACTTGTCCGATACCGTCTGGAGGAGTAACTTCTGTGCTAGCGCTACTCAAGACCATCTGAACAGGGAAGAGAAAACTAGCCAAAACTGCTACAAGAGCCGCAGCAAAAGTCCCCAGCAAATAGAGGAAAATGACTCTTTTCATATTGCTATCTTGGCCTTTTTGGTGTTGGGAAAGGGCGTTAGCGACTAAAGCAAAAACCAGGATAGGAGCGATAGCTTTTAGTCCTCCTACAAATAAATCTCCCAATAAACCAATGCCAGTTAGATTAGGAAAGAGTAGACCTAGAATTGCTCCCAAGACCATTCCGATTCCGATACGTTTGATCAAATTTGTTTTGTTCCAAGCACGAATGATTCTTTTCATAGAGGTCTCCTTTTTTGTGTATCGTTTATGATTATAGTATAAATATGCTTGAAAAGCAAGTGAGTTATAAGTTTCATTGGAATTAATGAATATTTATGAAAAGGATGGCTGGGAAGGATTTATGGTATAATGGATAGAAAAGGAGTTTTATATGCAAGAATTTTTTCAACGTTATTTGGATAAATTAGATCTAACAACTGTTTTAGAGAATCTCTTGACCAAGGTGATTTCTCTTTTACTTCTTATCCTTCTATTTTATATAGCTAAAAAGTTCCTCCATGTTGCTGTAGGAAAGATTGTTAAACCGTCACTTAAGTTTTCAAATCGAGATGCAGGTAGACAAAAGACTATTTCTCGTTTGATTGAAAATATTTTCAACTACACACTTTATTTCTTCTTGATTTACTGTATCTTGTCTATCTTAGGGTTGCCTGTTTCTAGCTTGCTTGCAGGTGCAGGAATTGCTGGGGTGGCTATCGGTATGGGGGCACAAGGTTTTCTATCAGACGTCATCAATGGCTTCTTTATTCTCTTTGAACGCCAGTTGGATGTAGGAGATGAAGTTGTTTTGACCAATGGGCCTATTACTGTATCAGGAAAAGTAGTTAGTGTCGGAATTCGAACGACTCAACTGAGAAGTGATGACCAAGCCCTTCACTTTGTTCCTAACCGCAATATTACTGTGGTTAGCAATTTTTCAAGAAAAGAGGAGAACTGAAATTTTACTTGATTTATGGTACAATAGAAAGAGTTTGGTAAAGGAGAAACAATGTTTTTAGATAAGCAGTTAGGGAATGGTTGTACCTGGATTAATCTAGATGTGGAAATCATCAAAAATCTTGAAGATTTATCTGAAATCTATGGATTGGATAAAGAAACCATCGAGTATGCGCTGGATAGAAACGAACGAGCCCACATGGATTATAACCGTGAAAATGGGACGGTCACCTTTATCTACAACGTTCTTGACTTAGAAAGGGACAAGGAATACTATGAAGCCATTCCTATGACCTTTATCGTGGAAAAACAACGAATGATTACCATCAGCAATCATAAGAACGCTTATGTCATTGATCAGATGCTAGGCTATCTTGAAAATCATGAAATCATTTCAATCTACAAGTTTCTATTTGCTAGTTTAGAGCTTATCAGTAACGCTTATTATCCTGTCATTGAAGAGATGGATAAAAGTAAGGACGAAATTAGTGCCTTGCTACGTCAAACCACAACAAAGAAAAATCTCTTCGCCCTCTCTGACTTGGAGACTGGTATGGTTTACTTAACAGCAGCGGCAAAACAAAATCGACTCCTCTTGGAACATATCCAGGGCCATGCTCTTTACCGGAGATTTAATGATGTTGAACGAGAGCAGTTTGATGATGCTATGATTGAAGCACATCAGTTAGTGTCCATGACAGATTTGATTTCCCAGGTTTTACAACAACTCTCAGGATCTTACAATAATATCCTAAACAACAATCTGAACAACAACTTGAGTAATTTGACTATTATTGAGGTACTATTGGGAGTTCTTGCCGTCATTACCGGTTTCTTTGGGATGAATGTTCCTCTACCTTTTATGACTGTCAGTCCAGCTTGGATTTTTATCATTTTTGGTAGTGCCATTCTTTGTTTGGTCTTGGCCCGCTACTTGCGTTGGTTGGTCCATAAATAATAATTAGTGAGTGAAACCGTCTTCTCAAATTGGAGGCGGTTTTAAAACGTTATTTTCTGTCTTTTTATTTCTAAATATGATAGACTAGATGAGTTGTTAAAATAAACGACTATTAAATACAGGTAGTTAATCTACTACACAACCAAGTCTCATAAGGTGGCTTCGCACCGCCTTCAAATAGAAAGAAGAATACTTTGAAATTTACAGATTTAAACCTATCAGAAGACATCCAATCAGCCGTTGTAGCTGCCGGTTTTGAAAAGCCATCACCTATCCAAGAGTTGACAATTCCACTCGCTCTTGAAGGTAAGGATGTTATCGGTCAGGCCCAAACTGGTACTGGTAAAACAGCTGCCTTTGGTTTGCCTACCCTAGATAAAATTCGTACAGAAGAAAATACAATCCAAGCTCTTGTTATTGCCCCAACACGTGAGTTGGCAGTGCAATCTCAAGAAGAGCTTTTCCGTTTTGGTCGTGACAAAGGTGTTAAGGTTCGCTCAGTCTACGGTGGTTCTAGCATTGAAAAACAAATCAAGGCCCTCCGTTCAGGTGCCCACATCGTTGTAGGGACACCAGGTCGTCTTCTTGACCTTATCAAACGTAAGGCTCTTAAACTCAATAATATCGAGACTTTGATTTTGGATGAAGCTGATGAAATGCTTAACATGGGCTTCCTTGAAGACATTGAAGCTATCATTAGCCGAGTACCAGAAGAACGTCAAACCCTTCTCTTCTCAGCAACTATGCCTGATGCTATCAAACGTATTGGTGTTCAGTTTATGAAAGATCCTGAGCATGTGAAGATTGCTGCCAAGGAATTGACAACAGAGCTAGTGGATCAGTACTATATCCGTGTCAAGGAACAAGAGAAATTTGATACCATGACACGTCTCATGGATGTGGAACAACCAGAACTTGCTATCGTATTTGGTCGTACCAAACGCCGTGTAGATGAATTGACTCGTGGACTGAAAATTCGTGGCTTCCGTGCAGAAGGGATTCATGGTGACTTAGACCAAAACAAACGTCTTCGTGTCCTTCGTGATTTTAAAAATGGGAATCTTGATGTTCTGGTTGCGACAGACGTGGCAGCCCGTGGTTTGGACATTTCAGGTGTGACCCATGTCTACAACTACGATATTCCACAAGATCCTGAAAGTTATGTTCACCGTATTGGTCGTACAGGTCGTGCTGGTAAGTCAGGTCAGTCTATTACTTTCGTAGCTCCAAATGAAATGGGCTACCTTCAAATCATCGAAAACTTGACTAAGAAACGCATGAAAGGTCTCAAACCTGCAAGTGCAGAAGAAGCCTTCCAAGCAAAAAAACACGTAGCTCTCAAGAAAATCGAACGCGATTTTGCAGACGAAGCAATCCGTGGGAACTTTGAAAAATTTACTAAAGATGCTCGTAAGTTAGCTGCAGAATTTAGTCCAGAAGAATTGGCTATGTATATCTTGAGTCTGACAGTCCAAGATCCAGACAGCCTTCCTGAAGTGGAGATTGCGCGTGAAAAACCACTGCCATTTAAACCATCAGGTAATGGCTTTGCTGGCAAAGCTAAGGGAGGTCGTGGAGGCCGTCGTGGGGACGACCGTCGAGACCGTGATCGCCGTGGCAATAGTCGTTATGATGAGTTCAAGAAAGGTAGTCGTGGGAACGATCGTTTTGATAAAGACAGACGTTACCGTAATAAAGACAATAAAAAACCTCGCAACACTTCAAGCGAAAAGAAAACCGGCTTTGTTATTCGTAACAAAGGAGACAAATAGAAAAAAGCGATTCACACTGTGAATCGCTTTTATATATAAGGAGACCGATAGTAAAAGAAGATGGTGATAGTAAAGGATAGGTGAAACGGAAAGGGATTTATCATGTCATCTTCTTATAATATTATAATATCAAAAATAAAATAGGATGTCAATAAAAAATCGCTTTTTTCTAAAATATTTTTGCTGTTCAAAATTGCAATTAAATAAGCAATTTTCAGATAATAATTGAAAATTCACGCTCTTTATGTTATAATGGTAGCGATTAAATGCGAGGTAAAAAATGGCACACTTATTAGAAAAAACAAGAAAAATTACTTCTATTTTGAAACGCTCAGAGGAGCAACTTCAAGATGAACTTCCTTACAATGCGATTACACGCCAGTTGGCAGATATTATTGATTGTAACGCTTGTATTGTGAATAGCAAGGGACGCCTTTTAGGCTACTTCATGCGTTATAAAACGAATACAGATCGTGTAGAGCAGTTTTTTCAAACTAAGATTTTTCCAGATGATTATATTCAAGGTGCAAACATGATCTATGATACGGAAGCCAACCTTCCTGTTGAACATGATTTGACCATTTTCCCTGTAGAGAGCCGTGCGGATTTTCCAGATGGTTTGACGACCATTGCTCCGATTCATGTGTCAGGGATTCGCCTAGGTTCCTTGATCATTTGGCGCAATGATAAGAAATTTGAAGATGAAGATTTGATCCTTGTCGAGATTGCGAGCACGGTGGTAGGGATTCAACTGTTGAACTTCCAACGTGAAGAAGATGAGAAAAATATTCGCCGTCGTACGGCTGTTACCATGGCGGTCAATACCCTCTCCTATTCAGAACTTCGTGCCGTATCAGCTATTTTAGCTGAGTTGGATGGGAATGAAGGACAATTGACTGCATCTGTCATTGCTGACCGTATCGGAATCACGCGCTCAGTAATCGTCAATGCTCTCCGTAAGCTAGAGTCGGCAGGAATTATTGAGAGTCGCTCGCTCGGAATGAAGGGGACTTATCTCAAAGTTCTAATTGGTGATATTTTTGAGGAAGTGAAAAAGAGGGACTACTAATGGCAAAGGCTTTAATCTCGATTGACTATACAGAGGATTTCGTAGCAGACAACGGAAAGCTAACTGCTGGAGCACCTGCTCAAGCAATATCAGAGGCAATCAATCAGGTGACCAGACTGGCTTTTGATCGTGGAGACTATGTTTTCTTCACCATTGATGCTCATGAGGAAGGGGATGATTTTCATCCTGAGAGTAAACTCTTTCCACCGCACAACATCATTGGGACTAGTGGCCGTAACCTCTATGGCCCCCTAGCTGATTTCTATGCGGAAAATAAGGACGATAGTCGCGTCTTTTGGATGGACAAGCGTCACTATTCAGCATTTTCAGGAACGGACCTCGATATTCGCTTGCGAGAACGTCGGGTCGATACCGTCATCTTAACTGGTGTTTTGACGGATATTTGCGTTCTTCATACTGCTATTGATGCCTATAATCTAGGTTATAAAATCGAGGTTGTCAAGCCTGCGGTTGCTTCTATCTGGCCAGAAAATCATCAGTTTGCTCTTGGGCATTTTAAGAACACTCTGGGAGCCAAATTATTGGATGAAAATCTTGATGAAATTAAAGAATGATTCCCTTGGAAAAATGAAAAAAATCTGAAAAAAGTGTTGACAAAGATTTTGAAAGTTGATATACTAGTAAAGTAATCGACGCGGGGATGGCGGAATTGGCAGACGCGCAGGACTAAGGATCCTGTGACCGCTTT
>ERZ773069.1389-NODE-1389-length-14098-cov-3.340597_pt1 | contig 14098 bp, 17 predicted proteins | sample MGYA00580619_ERZ773069 | MGnify/ENA primary metagenome ERZ773069 (study PRJEB29015, sample SAMEA2738007) | human oral metagenome | biome: human oral; feature: human-associated habitat; material: dental | place: China | collected 2108 ...
AATAGTGTAGTAAGGTAAGCTGTCTCCACCTCCGAAAAAATTTCCGTCCCCACCCTCCCCACCGAACCACCGTAAGAAAATCTTAATTTGTAATTTTCCCGACCAAGGCTTATACTTTAATCAAGCCAAGTGAGGGTCAGTCGAGTGACCGACCTACCCCTTAGCAGAGAGGACAGTATTATGAAAGACCCGAAGAAGCAGTCACAGGCAGAGAAGAAGCAGGCACAGGCAGAGGAGAAGGAGGAGTTTTTATATTGTGATACAGACAGTATAGTAATGACAGAGAGGGAAGATAGGGGAGTCAAATGCAAATGGCAGACAATCCTTAAAAACAGGGAAGTGATTACAGACAGTGTGGAGATGTCGGTATATGCCGATTATATCAGGCAGTGTGTAAACGATTACTTAGAGGTATACTTAGGAGATAAAGAGGTATACTTTTTAGCCACGTTAAAGATGACCGAAGAGGAACCGACGCTTAGATTGGATGTTTGCGAGGGAGACTCAAATTGCTTTATGTGGTTGGCAGAGGGACTTAGATACAGTGGGATACTAGATGTTAGATATATCAGACCCTCGTCGATTGAGATTGTCTTTAAGAATTTGGTGAGGAAAATGCTAAAACGAGAGGGGGAACGATTAAGATTAACGGGGTTACGTCAGCCGTTAAGTATCGTTATTTTGAACACAGTAGTCTGGTTAGTAAACGAGTATGACTATGTAAATTTACCGGAGGATGGAATCTTATGAAGAACGGCAAGCACACAGACGAGACGATGCACAAGGGACTAACCTATTACGTTATGAACGGGCAGGTAGTTTACGGAGAGTACAAGGGCAAGAAAGTTTTGCCCTTTGTACTTTCTAATACAGAGAAAGGAGCGAAGCTTTCCGACTTAGAGATAGCAAGGAATCTAGAATTACCCGATATGAAGAAAGTTTACTGGGTAGAAGTAGAGCTAAAAATAGTAATGCTACAGCCTAGTGATATAGACACTACTAACTGGAAGAACAAGCCGGAGAGATTACCGGTAATAAAGGAGAGTAAGTAATGGGGAAGAAGACAGCGACAAGTCCCGAAATCTTTGACGTTGCGAATAAGAAGCGTCGTATACGGGACAAGTACATCAAGCGGTTACAGGCTATCAGTAGTAATTATGGAGTTGAATATCCGGAGTTATCAAACATCAGACGTACCTCGACGGAAGTTTTTAAGCGGTTAGCTTATGAGAGCTATAGGAGATTTCCAAGTAATAGTATAAAGGACTTTGAGCGTTTTATAGCGAAAGACCGTTTAGATAACGCCGAAGTTCTTTTACAGAAAGAGTTGATACCGAAGGTAAAGTCAAAGAGTAACCCGAAGAAGCTTATACCCAAGAGGGTGGGATTTGACGAAGCCACAAGAATTATAAAAAACGAGTTAGATAAGAGATTTAAGACGAGAGAGCGAGTAACGACGAAGCGGAAGAAGTTGAATGAAGCGTTAGCGTTAGCGAAAACGAAAACCAAGACGAACGACAGCACTATTAGAAGCCTACGCATTGAGTTAGCGAGTAACCCAAACTTTTCGTTTGATAATCTAAAAGGCAAGTTGACGGAGGAGTTGGCAGATAAGATAACTAATGAGTATGAGATATGGTTTGGTAAAGGTGAAACAGCTAGAGAGGATATTGAATCAAAGATAAACTATAATCTTGCGTCGAACTTTAACACACCGGTAGTCAAAGTCAAGCCGGACACGCGTGGAGATAGAAACACTTTGTTTTACGCGTTATCGGAGAGTTTGAGTGAGTTAAAGCAGATTTATGAAAATAAAGGGGCAGGAGGCGTGATATGGAAGCTGGATAATCTAGCCGGGAAGGGAGGGGCAGTTTTTGTTATAATCGAGAGTCAAGTTGTTGAGTATATAAACTCGTTAGATGACGTAATTGTTAGTCGAGTTGTTAAGGCGTTAGGGTCGAGTAATTTAGGTGATTTTGACGCATACGGGTCAACGATAGAATATAGCACAGTGGATAATTACACCGAGGATATTGACGCTAGCGGGGTTGTTGGTGATATTGTCAGATATTTCAAGGAGTATATAAACCGGCTAGCTATGAAGTATTTGGATGCAGAGATAGCAGAGGTTGAGAAGCGGACTAAGAAGAAGTTTAATCGTAACGTTTACCCGAATAATCTAAGTAGGGCAGACTTACGAATATACAAAAAGGCGGTAGAGGCGTATGAGCGGAAAGATAGTGAAAAGGAAAAACAAATCGAAGTCTTTAGGGAAGGGGACGAATGAGCCTTTAATTTTTTATGGGGACACGGAGACGGTAACGCTCGACACGACAAAGATTTCGGAGTATGAGATACCAGAGAAGATGAGGGGAATGGTTAATGATTACTATGAGATAGCGAAAGCCCAAAAGGTAACTAGATTTGTAGTACCGCATATGTTTCAAGTTACAGACGGAAAGGGCTTTCGAGGAGTTTATGACACACCGTTAGAGTATTTGAACGCGATAAGGGTGCGAATGATAGAGGAGGAGAAGTGGAGTGCCATACTTTACTTTCATAACATGAAGTTTGATGCGTATAACATAATATACGCGCTTTTAAGGTTGGGGCATATAAATTTTGATGATATAAAGCAGACACTCGTGAACGGGTCGGTGTGGTATACATTTCGGATTAGTTACAGAGGTGTTTCTTTAGAGTTTCGGGACAGTTTCAAACTTATTAGTCAGCCGTTAAAGAGTTTTAAGAAAACTTTTGGATTAAGTATTGGGAAGTCTAACGAGGACAGTTGGAAAGACCGAATGGACGAAGTGGCTACGGTAAACGCTTTACTTAACCGAACCGAACCTGGGCTATTGGAGTACGCTTTGCTAGACGTAGACGTACTCCAAGCGGGCTTAGATAAGTTTTGGGAGTTGCAGGGAGGAAAGAAAGCGGGTAAGCTAACCGCCGCAAGTCTAGCGTATAGCGAGTGGATAGAAGTAATAAAGGAGCATGGTTATCACACAGCGGACGGAAAATTTCACGAAGGAATGATAGAGACCGAAGACGGGAAGGAAAAGTTATCTATTGTAATGGATAATGATATGCCCGAGTTTGTACACAGGACTACGAACTACACTTACCGTGGGGCAGTTTGTTACCCTAATCCTGACTACACGAATAAGAAGTTAAAGGGAACCTTTGTGTATATAGACGCGAACAGTTTATACCCATCGTCAATGTTACCGAGGGTAAAAGGTCGAAATAAGTATAATCAAATGGATTTAACGCACTATTACCCCGTGGGGGTACCGAGGAAGTTAGACGCTATGCCGAGCGAAGAGATAATGAACGACCGACGGTATGTCAGTTTTTTGAAGCTCCGAATCAAGGCGAAGATAAAGTCGGACGCGGTTATACCGTTTGTTTCTTTAGGACGACAGGGTAGAGTAGGAATGAGGTTTAGCAAAGCATATCGGACAAACGACTTTTTGAGAGAGATAGACGAAACATTTTGGGTTACAAGTATAGATTATAGAAGCATACAGAATTACTACGAAATAGAAGAGCAAGAGTTTATCGAGGGGATAATCTACACGCCAAAGAACACAAGTTGTGACATATTTAACGAGTATATCAGCAAATGGCGGGCTATAAAGGAAAAGGCGACACGGGAAAAGAACACCGGTCTAAAGAAGTTAGCGAAGATAATGTTAAACAGTCTTTACGGGAAGTTTGCACAGAGTATAGATAATGTAGAGACCTTTTTTGAATTTGGAGATAAAGGAAGTCTTACGGTCAGTGAAGGAGCATTTGACGGTACGACAAGCCTTAAAAATATGGGGATAGCGGCTATGATAACCTCTTATGCAAGGGAGATATTATTAGACGTAGCTAACCTACTATCGCCGGGCGAGTTTTTGTATTGTGATACTGACAGTATAATAATGACAGAGAGCGGGTGGAGAAAGATACGGGAAGTGAAGGGGTTACTTGACAAAGCGGAGTTTGGGTGTTGGGACGTTGAGCATATTGTTAAGGAAGTAAAGATATTACATCAAAAGTGTTACATGATAACAGAGTTTGAAGCCTTTCAGAAAGACCACAAACGGGAGAGAACGATAGTGAAGTGTGCGGGAGCTAGTGAGGACATAAAGAAGTTTATACGGTATGATAATTTTAACAGGGGAGAGACTATACAGGGAGCGAGAATGAAAAAAGCGAAGCAGACTATAGGCGGGATAGACCTAGAGAGTCGTCCTTTCTCTATCAAAGCCGAGTATCGTTAAAGGACGCCGACTCTCTCGTAGGCGTTGATAGCTAGACCGACCGCGAATTCTAAGCGGTTGCGGACATCTAAAGACTTATAGGAAGCAGATTTAAGCAACATTATCGCGTTAGCGTTAAGGGTTAATTTTTTCTGGTTGCCCTTGTCGGAGATAATAAAGGAGGGTATACGGAGTCTGTTGGTGTAGATATAGACCTTTTCGTTGCTAAGTTGGTAGTAACCTTCACATGAATAGGAAGAAATATCAAAGACAGGGGTGTCTACTAGTACGCCACCGGTCAAATAGCTCTCTATAGAAGAACTCCGGTAGTGACTTTTAGCCTTTCGAACCGGTTTCGTGATAGCTATTTCTAAATAGTCATTATCGTTGAATAGCCACTCGAAGAGCGTGTCTTTAACTAGGTTATTTGCGCAGGCGTAAACGGTAATATTGGGGTAACCTTGTCTAGCGGTTTCTAGGATTTCGACGAAGCTAAAGGCTCGGTTAATCTGGACTAACGTGTTGAGATTAGTAAACTCCTCATAGATAGCGTATTGGACTATCTTTTTAGAGGACTTGAAGCGGTCGTAGTCGGACAGAGCCAAAGTATACCCTATCAAACGAGGTTCCTCGTCTTTAAGGGTTTTATCGGGAAAGAGAGCCACAGACCCCGCCCCGAAGGGCGGTCGTCCTAGCTCTATGGTGTGATGGTCGTCGGCTAAAACAGAGAAGTAGGTTCTAGCGGTAGAGAGGGCTAGTTTGTCATTTCTAAGGTAAAGCCCGACCTCGCCTTTCTGGAATCGCTTTTGAATCATTTTTCTAAGGCTCTCAGTTTTACCCGCACCCCTAGCTCCCGTCAAAGCTATAACGGTAAAGTCACCCTTTTTCTCATAGAGGCATAAATCGTCATAGGTGAAATACTGGTCGTCGTGGAGAGTAATTTCTTTACGCATATAGAATATGGACTCCTTTCTTAAAGATAGCTTGGATTTTGAGAAACTTGTCTAGCGGGATAGAGTCGTTGTACTGCATAGAGCCTTGTACATAGGCGTGATTTTGATAGTTGTAAGCGCCAAAGTTCAGTGTTTCGGTGCGATTAGTGGGGACTCCGTAATAGCAGTAATAATCGCTTATAGCTTTCTGTGATGTTGGAGTTGGGAAAGTTAGTTCGATATAATACGGCTTTTGTTCCATCTTAATGAAATTGTAACCCGAAAGTGACCCGTTAATCGTTTGGTGTTGCGGTATAACGGTATCTACGGCTAACCCACCGAGCAAAGCACCGGCTTGCATACCGACGGGTCCACCTATAATACCTCCGATAGCCGCACCTACGCTCTGCCCCATAGCACGGGCATCAAAGTCCGTGCTGACATTTTCGGTTACGTCTTTAGCTAGGCTAAACATATCTTGTCCGGTCATAGTTCTCCTTTCTTACCCTATATAGCGTCCACTTGCCGCTTGTAGTCTTACGGGTACGTCTACGGAATTGCCCCCGATAGCACTTGTAATTTTTTGAATTTGCGTCGGTGTGGTTGTCGTAACGCTTAAAGCAGGATAACCCGCAAAGCAAACCACATCGGGGGACGGTTCTGAATAGTGTGGCATAATAATCGAGTGCGGACTAGGGGTCATTGAGTGATAAACAGTGACTCCTACCGTATCGGGTAAACGCTCTCCCGAGCATTTGTTCGGGTCGATTTCATAACAACTTCCGTCTATCGTTTTAATAAACGCTCTTCTAAACGGATAATATTTTAATATATTGTGTACACCGTTGATAGCGGGAAAATTAACCGCTATCATTTCTAGGTCTGAATTAGTCCCGTCCTCGGTAGCCATTTGCTTGGGTACTAAATAGCTGTTGCACCCCACATAAGAGCGGAAAAGGTTAGTTGCTTCCGGTGGTTCGCTAGCCAAAGCTTCGAGAGCTTGAGCCCAGTTTTGGATACCTTGATTTCCCTCTTCTATCTTAAAAACTGTAGGGAGTTTATCTACGACATAGTTATCTTGTGCCGTGGGTTTCTTTGCTCGCCACATTACGACTGCTTTCCAGTCGGCAGGTTTAGACGATAAATCACTTGTTATACGGTTCTCGTTTGAAAAAGGCAGAATACCGGTTTTGTAGTTAGTTGTGTCCGACCACCCCGCAGGGTCGCTTGTCGTAACGCGGTCTAACTGAATATTAGGTGTTCCTAACTTATCTTTGTAGGTCTCCCAGTAGTCGAGCGTTATATTGTACTGCATCGTGTAGTTTTGCTGATTGTTGCTTGCGTCAAACGACGGGTAGTTTAAGATAACCTTGCTCGTAACAAAGTACCACTTCGTCCCGTCTCCGGTGTTACCGTAGTCTATCTTTAGGTAATTAAACCGCATCATATCGGTTCCGACATTACCGCTAACGTCGATAACCCCGCTATCGTCGTCTTTGGGGCAGTTGTTTAGGTCATAGCCCTCGGAAAATCCTCTAGCCGCTTGTACCCCCGGAGCATATACATAACTATAGTCGGGAGCGTTCCCCCTTTCGTAGAGGGTAACGTGGAAACGGTTCTTATTATAAGGAAAGGACACATTTGTTACTGTTGGCATAAACGTACCTCCTTAGTCATAGTCGTACCCTGACACCGTGAAATACTTATCTAACCTCGGAAAAAGCGTCTCCATAAAAGCCATAAACGGAAAGTTCTTCTCTTGATTCATAGCTGTTAGCGGGCTAAAACTACCGTAGGATTTAACCCGACCGTTTGTTCGAGCCTCGCCCTGTGACGCACCGTTTCCTTCGGAGTAGGCTGTCGCCACTCCATTAGACCCGCTTGCGTCGTTAGATTTAGAAACTGCTCTGTCTCCCTTGGAGTAGTCATCTTGGTTAGACGTTGCTACCACCTTTGTTGCCGTTGTTTGGTTGTTGACAACGTCCATAGTATCACCTAACTGCCGCCCTGCATTTTGCGCGCTAGAGGCGTTTGCCGAGTCTGCAATATTGTGCTGTCCGGAGCTAGAATTTGTCGCACTAGTATTTATATTTGTAGAATTACCCTGCGAATCGGTAAAATCGGTGTCTTTCTCGGAATAATTACGGTTAATGTCCCGTTCGTAGGCTTGCAAATACCTTGCGTTTTCGTAAGTCCAAAGAGTCACTTCCGAGCAAAACTGTCTGACCCATTGCTTCTCCTTGACCTTGTTGATTAACTTACCCTGTCCATAGTCCCATACGATAGCACTGATAATCGTAACTGAGTTAGGGAGTTGAAAACCGGTTGCTCCGAGAGATACGGCGGCGTTAATTTCAACCGGCGAGATAACCGTCTCATAATATTTGAAAGGAGAGAGTTCTAAGTTCTCAAAGGTTAGATTTAGCTTCCAAAAGCTAGGCATAGCCCACGGGTCATTAGGGTCTATATTATAGAGGTTATTCCAGTTCATGCAAAATCACCCCGTTTCTGATATTTGCTAGTAAGCTGTTTAGCCGACTAAAAACCGTACTGTTAGCGTCCATAGCCCGAGCCGAGGCTAACGCCTGCGCGAGACGCGCAGGGTCTAAGTTAGCCTCCTGTAACTTTGCAATCATGCTCGGTGTAAGGTTGACGGTTTCATTAAAGTCTATGCTCTCGTCGGTTATGTGTACATCCCGATTACCGTCAATCTCTATTCTCACGGTGCTTCCACTCCTTTCACATCGTCCCCGTCCTTCGTATATAAAACGGCTCCGGCAATAGGCTTACCGGTCTTAGTTGCGTAATACCGCTTACCGTCTACGAAAAACTGTCCCTCGCTCATATAGCCGCTCCCGTCAAAGTGGAAAAGCAAACCGTTGATATAGAAAAAGCCGTCTGTAAGGTAGTTGCCGTTTGTAAAGTATCGCCATCCACTCGGAGTCTGCTTCCATCCACTCTCTGCAACGTTAGTCATACCAATCCCTCTTATCCTCTTATCATTAAAACCGTAGTAATGCTTCTGCACGCGATCTCCGGTATTTCCCTCTATCGTATAGAAACCGTTAATCTTAACGTCTACGACTACGCCGACATGGTCGATTCGTTTGCCTCCGTTAGAAAAGAAACACACATCCCTAAATCCGGGTACCTGACCGGCGGGCTTCCATCTACCCGCTCGCTTAAAGTTATCTGCACCTTCGGGAGTCCAAGCGAAAAAGTTAATTAACATCTGTTTAGCCGCTTCTCTGCCGTACGCCTCTGCAAAGACGCTACAAACAAACATCGCACACCACGGCTGACCCTGTAGGTTTTCACCTGTAAGGTTTTTGTAATACTCGGCAAATTTCGTAAAGTTCTTATGCCCGACTTTATTCGTATAAATATCTCCGAGCAAGTCCTTTTCGGTATAGCCGAGATAACTCTCTGCAACTTTGATAACGTCACTCATCCTGCTCTCCTTCCTTCTTATGCTCACGGGTATTCTTATCTAAATAGTCTCTTAGAGCCGACAAACCCGCAATATCACCTAGGCTAGCTGTATGCTGTAAGAAACTAACAAGCTCCCCTAGAGTTGCCGCCGCTACAAAGATATTAAAAGCGGTCTCATATAACTTTTCCGTAGGGGCAAGTAAACCAAAGACTACAAAGACGATTAGCTCTCCTATCTTCTTAACTATCCCCTTACTACAAGCCGACGACGCAAAAGTCCCGTCTTTGAAATAATGCAAGACACCCACAATTACGTCTCCGCACATAACCGTCAATAAAACCATTAGCGACCCGTTGTTAGTTTTCGCTAAATCCCTCGCTACTTCCACCAATCCTGTCACTGCTCTCACCTCCCATATCATAGTTTACGTTACTCCTAAATCTTAACCCGATAGACGGAAATACTGTATTTACGTTCCGGCAAAAGGCTACCCGGGCACGGTAAAGTCCTGCCCCTAACGTCTTGTTTGCGATACTGCTCTTGCCGATTTCAAGCTTGTTGACGTACTGACTCGACTCCCTTATATTAGGAGAAATCCCGAGCGTACTGATATACTGGTTCATTAACTCTTCGGTCTCCGTTCGTATACGGTCTAGTATAAAGGGTATTTCCGGCTGGAAAATATTAGACGTATCAATATTCGCACCCTCTACGATAGAAAAAGCTCCGTTTACCGAACCTTCCTTCATTATCTTAATAAGGTCATTTTTACTGCTCTTCTCGGTACGAAACACTACCGGCAAACTAATTTTCTCTATATTTTGAGCGTACATCGCGTCTAACTGCGTTAAGACTTCTGCGTACTTAGACGCTATCTCAACCGGAATCGTCTGCGTATAGCTATCAAACATCACACACTCTAAATCTTTGCGATAGGGCGCGTAATCCCAATCTTTCGGGGCTACCCCTAGCTTTCCCTTTGCAATTTTGATATGCGTCGCTCTCGTCTTTATCGACGGTAAAACCCTAAATTTACTCCGTATAACCGTATCTCCGACCTTAACCCTAACTCTGAAAATACCAAACGGTTGTCCCCTGTATAGGTACTCTTCTATCCTAAGCAAGTCCTTAAAGGGTATATCGCCGTCACACTCCCAATAAAACAAGGCGGTTGCTACGTCATGTAAAGTCTTTTGATACAATGCGTAGTTATAAGCCGCACCACCCCTCAAGGGGGTGGTGTTTAGCTTAACTGCCTCGTCAAACGACATCGGCTTACTCATATTTTACACCAAAGCACAAATCTTGCGACGGTCGGAAATACCCGCGTAAAGGTCGATATGCTTAAAGACGGTCGTCTTTAAGGTAGACGGGTTGCTCCAATCAAGAGTACCAAGTTCCTTCTTACGGAAAATCAAAGCGTTCCTCTCACAAACAATACCCTTTAACTCTTTAAGCTTACTCGCCGGTACTGCGGAGTAGCCCGGAGTAATAGAGTAGTCTGCCAAAGTAAGCGAAGTTGTCGGGTCGGGAGCAAAGCTGTCTACTAGAATCAAGTTCTTCGAGAAAAGCTCGTTGGGCGACTCAAACCGTCCCGCAAAGTAGTGCGTCACCGCAGTACGGAAAACCGCACTGTCGAAAAGGTCTGCTCTAAGAATCACCATCATGTTGTCAAGGCTAGCTACGTCCTTAACCTTACCGTGCGTAACCGAATCGGTATTACGGTTATACGGAATGTACTTGTCGTTCGGCTCAAGGCTCATTACGTTCACAAGGTTATTTATCGTAATTAAAACATCCTGTGCGTCCGTCTCGTTCGTAATGTTCGGGATAGCAATGCTCTCTAACTGACCGGCCTCATAAGCGTACTTAAAAGCTCCCTTACTGTAAGACTGGATATAAGCCTGTATAGACTTTTCGAGGTTCTCAAGCTCTACGTTGATAAAGTTCGTAAAGCTGTCCCAAGTCGTAACAATACGCGCTACCTCTGCGTCGCTTCTGGTTGTCGAAAAAACAAGGTGCTTCTTAATCTCATGCTGAATCGTATCATACTGCGTAAAGTAGTCATTAAATAACGCCGTATTATTTAGGCTGTCGCGGTTAAGCGGCTCTTTCATACGAGCGGCAATCTCTTCAACGTATGTTCCAAGCGGCGTGTCCTGATAAAACTTCGTAAACGGAGAGTTATATGCACCGACAATGTTAATCTGCTCTGCAAGCTTATAGTAAATCGTCCCCCAAAGAATAGACGCTCGGTTTGTAAAGTTATTTAACGCCACTCCTTCATAACCCGAAAACTTTGCGAGGTTGTTTATGTCACTCTGGGAAAGGCGAGACGCGACCGTTGCGGGGGTACTTCTAGCGTCTATCTTAATCTTAGTGCCGGTTCTACCTGAGTTAATACCCTGCTCGACTAAACCGATAATATCTGCTCTACCCTGCTGTTTCATTTGTTTTCCTCCTGTTATACTCTTCTAAAAGTAAGTTCGACTTCAAACTCTTTGCCCGTTAAGTCCTCGCCACCGGAAAACGGCCTAGCAAGACTAAGGGTATCTGTTGAAATAATCGGGTTACCTGTAAAACTATTAGAAATAGCGGACGCTGTGCCGGTAACAATCGTAGTGCCTTTGACGTAGCCACCTCCTGAAATAAGGTCGTAAACACGGTAGTCAAGGCCTGTATAGACAAGCTTACCAAGCCAAAATTTGTTCGTCACGTTCCGTAAAAGCTTACCCTGTACGCGAATGTGAATAATATCTCCGTCTCCCATTACAATAGCCTCACCAAAGGTAAGTTCGACCGACTGTGCAGTAATCGCTCCTGCCGTCTCCTTATTTGCAATGTATTTGAATTTGCTGTTAATAGTTAGTTCGTCCTTTGCAGCGTTTGCTATACAAGTGCCTCTAACTCCACTCTGATTTAAGCTATAAAGATTAGTCCGTCTCGCAATATACTGCTCTACGCTATCGTCTACCTCATAACTAGCGTATAGTCGTGTAACTCATCGAGCTTCTCGTCCGTTCCGACTGCTGCAATCACCTGCAAACCGTTCGATAAGCAAAGACTAACTTTAAGACCATTTACCCACTGGATAGCTGAAACCGGATTTAAAACCTTACCGTTGATAACAAAAAACTTACCCTCGACCGTCTCTGCCCCGTTCTTCGTCACGGTTGCCGTAAGGACTCCGTTTTTAAGTTCCGAAACTGTAAAATCGGGATACTGCTCGACAAATGCCCAAGTCTTTACCTTCGTATGCGTGTCTACTCGGTCGGAAACTGCCGCTAAAGTCTGGTTGAGTGCGTCAAATGCTGCGTTCAATGCCTTCTGACTCGCAAAATCATACTCCCATATCTTAGTATAAGGTTCGGTCGTTCCAAATTTCACAAGCGTTACCCTTTCCGGTGCTTCGTCCGTAGCGTAATCATAGAAAGAAAGCTTATAGTTGTCGCCACGAATGTTGTCACTCCAAATAATACGCTCGCCCTCTCCATGTAACTCGTTACTTACCATATCTCTACCTCGTCATCGTCTACCTCGGCGTTACCCTTTGCATCAATAGCAACTACTAACTTAGTTAGACGGTCTGCGACCTTTGCCATAGTTCCGGTTAAAGTATCTAACTTTGAAACCACTTCGTTAATACGGTCGTCCTTCTCTGTTTCCGGTTCGGACTCCTGCTCGTCGGTTGACTTGTCTTTCTCATTTGCGTCTACCGGCTTCTCGTCCTCGCTGTTGTCGATAATCGCCCCGTCTGCCGCTGACGGGTCGTTCTCTTCGACAATACTATAGTTGCCAAAGTTGTCAAAAAACTCGTGTAACCCTGCGTCTGATACAATACGCTGACCGTCGTCCGTTACCGTCCAAAATGTCTCCGGTATCGACCCCCAAAACCAATCACTTAGTCTCATACTCTGCTCCTTTACTAAAGTTAATGTAAGCTTACTGGTTACAATATATCAAATGTAAAGACAAATGTCAAGACAGTTAGAGGTGACTAACTATTTGGGTACAAAAATGTCGGAGGTTGCAAATTTTGGATAAATGCACCTCCGACTGACTCTTCGCCACCTGTTATTATTATATCAAGGTAGCAAGTTATTGTCAACCTTTACAAGCTTGTAAGTATCTTCATAGGAAATGTTCCGGCTAATCAGTAGCCCATCTGTGACCTCTAGCGTGCGAAAAGTTGACTCTTCAAACCGCCAAACGATTCCGACGTGATTGTTCATAAAGAAAACGCAAAGTTCTTCTATTTTATCGCTACCCCGTGTGATGACCGTTCCTTTCTCTAATTGATTCTCTACGAAAATCACTGCCGGTTCGCCTAGTAGTCCTCGGACAAAATCACTGCATTTAAGGTTAGTCTTCAAAAGTTTTCACTTCCTCAATATCTTCCTCGTCTGCCTCAACCTTAGTAAAGTGTTCTACATAGGGAAACTGGACGTAAAGTCTGGTCTTACACTCTCCGTTTTCCGTTTTGATAAGGTTGTAACAAACCTCAAGAGTTGTCGTAACTGCGTCCTTCTCTGTTTTATGTCGGTTCAAAATATCGTTGGCAATACCGAAAAACTCCCCCGACTCCTTACCTCTATAAATCTTAACGCTTATCTGTCTGCACTGCACGTCACTGTTGGAAAACGGATTCGACCTCGGTGCTAAAAAACGTATATCGCGTTTCACTGCCTCCTGCTCCTTCTCGGAAAGACTCTCGTCAATACCAAAAGTCTTTAAGAGAAACTCCATAACGGAGTATTTCGTCCCCTTAGCATTCACCCTCTCATAAGTCACCTCGTCGTTCTCGTTACGAAACTCTCGTAACCCTTTGAAAACAACGGTCGGTCTTGCAACCACAATAGTTCTGCTCTCTGTTAACTGTGCGTTCTCTCTGTTCTCTGTTGCCATGATGTTTGTTCTCCTTTGTTCGTTGTTTGGGTTGTTCCCTGTTGATGCAATTACTATATCAAGGATTTCTAACAATGTCAAGAAATCTTTGCATATCAATATCGTATTCTCTCTCAAGTAAACTTAGAGATGTCTTGACCGCTTCTTCTAAACTACCATCAACTACTATTTGTGTCTCGTAATTTCCTCTAGTTAGACGGCTCTTTTGTCTCCTTACAAAATTAAATTCGAGCTGTAAACATGTTAATGTCCTATCCCTAAAAACTACCCCTGTGCTTGCATTTACATATCTCTCGAAAAGATTAATTAGAGCATTACTAACCGAAAACAATAACAGTAACCTGTCTCCTAGCACCAAGCACCTTACATTCACTTTCGGTTTAATCTTGAAATCTGACGGGATAATAAAAAGATTTAAGTTGTCTATTAGTCTCTCACACACATAATCAGTATACGCCTGCACTTCTTTAAATTCCGTTAAATCTTCACCTCTCAAAACCAGTTTTATCCATGTGTCTTCTCTTATCCCCCTCCGTTTCTTCTCTGCCTGTGACTGCTTCTTCGGGTCTTTCATA